>JAEEGL011297522.1_pt1 | contig 14135 bp, 17 predicted proteins | sample 9134231 | NCBI WGS metagenome assembly JAEEGL01 (sample SAMN16246548, study PRJNA631951) | gut metagenome | biome: gut microbiome; feature: rumen; material: fiber-attached | host: Bos | place: Iran: Karaj | collected 2018-10 | reverse complement strand
GGCGGTCATAGGTTCGAGTCCTATGAGGTCCACCATTTTACGCAGGTATGGCGGAATTGGCAGACGCGCTAGACTTAGGATCTAGTGGATTACTCCGTGGGGGTTCAAGTCCCTTTACCTGCACCATAAAAAAATAACTCAAGCTTACGCTTGAGTTTTTTTGTTTGTTTTATAATTAGTTTTTCTTACGAGTTTTAGCTGGTCCTTCATAAGTATATGTTGATTCAAATGCTCCACGTTCAATAGTGTTGTAATCATTTGATTCAGCATTATAAGTTACAATATAGCTTCCAGCTAAACATACAGCAGGAGCACCCCAAGATGTCATAATAATTACATTTTCAGGCACTTGAGTAAGTAATCTTAAATCATATACGGGTTCAAAAACATCCTTATGATCTAAGCGTTTGCTTCCAATATATTTGTATGTTTTTAAGAATTTCTCTGCTTTTACAATATACTCTTCATTTGAAGTACTATTATGATTGGTTATTACGATATCATTCATAGTTGCTTCTCCTTCAGCAGTTTTTACAGTTCTTTGTTTAACAACATTTTCTTCTTCAGATAATATGTATTCTTTTCCATCAACAACTGTAACTAATTGTGTTTTAATAACTTCACCTACTTCACCAGTTCTTGCTAATACTGGAGCACTTTTATATGCATAAAAGCTTTCAGCACCATTTTGAGTTATTTCTTCAATATAAGTTCCTATTTCTTCGCGTGGTATAACTCTACATACAACCTCTAAATCTGGATATTCCTCTGGATGTGCACTTTTTAAAATAATTTTTTCAAACATAATTCTCACCTTTTCCTTTCTATTGCTTTGTCTTTTCTTACTCCTTTCCTTTTTTAGATTCATATGTGGAAATCTTCAAAGACAAAAAAACAAGACTCCACACATGTGTGTAAAAGTCTTGTTCAATAGCGTCCTATTCTTTAGTCCAAATGCTCATTGCATCGATTGACGAACTAAAGATATTCGTGAGAATATGAACTACTCCCTTTTACTGTAATTATATTTAAATATTTGTCTAAACAAATATAATTACTAATTTTAATTGTAAGTCACAAAAAAACGAGACTCACAATTAAGTGAAAGTCTCGTTTATTTAACTTCTTTGATCCGGCTACCTATACAGGTAACGTGTTGACGAACCAAAACCCCTACGGGAACTACTCCCTTTCAACGATTATAATTATACCATAAATGTACAATTTTGTCAAGTAAAACGTCAATAAGTGTTAGCGGCCTCTAGAACCATTTGATAATGAATTGTTATATTTAATTGCTTCTTCTGTATATTTCATAATACCATCATTATTTATTAAACTTATTTTAATGATAACATATTATTAATTATTAATTATTATTTATTCTTTTAGTTCTTTTATATTCATCGTATACACTATTTATCATTGAATTGTCATATTTATCTAGAGTTTCAATATCTAATATCGGATATTCAAATTCATGAACATAATTTTGAACTGTTTTAATATCATCATACATTTCTATGAATTTTTCATACTTTTTAAGTTCATTTTTAATCTTTATACTCTTTATGAATTCTTTAAAACTCATAAGTCCACCAATAAGAAGTAAAATAGCATATCCAGATAGTTGTGGATCAACAATTTGATTCATTAATGTGAATGATAATAGTGAAACTGATAAAAACATCCACCCTCTTGCACGATAATAGCTTGGTTTCATTATCTCAGATCTTTTTTTAGCTTGTTCAACCATTTCTAATCTAATCTTATCAATTTCATTTTCCACATTTGAATAATATGTGGAAATTGAACCATCCATAAATTCTTTATAATACCAACTACCATCAACTTCAATATTTTTGATAGTTGTACTTTTATCAATACCCTTTGTAATGTATTTCATAAAATCCCCCTGAAATCACTGTTATTATACATCATAATCATCTAAAAATGAATGATGAACTTTATCTTTATTAGTTCCTAGTACGCAGTTTAAATTAATATTGTCCATGCTTTTAAAGATATTATAATCAATATCTGGATTAATCTTTCTTAAATCATTAATTAAATTTTTAATTTCTTTCCTTTTGCTTGTAGAATCATCTAAAGAACAATTTTCAGTAAAACGACAAGCACAATTAATAAAATCTAAATTATTTGCCTTTTTCCAGGCAAGAATGGCACTTTCATGAACTAAATACATTGGTCTTATTAGTTCTAGTCCTTCAAAATTTTCACTATGAAGCTTAGGAAGCATTGTTTTTACTTCTGAGCCATAAAACATTGATAATAAAGTTGTTTCAATAACATCATCAAAATGATGCCCTAAAGCGATTTTATTACATCCTAGTTCTTGAGCTTTTGCATATAAATATCCTCTTCGCATTCTTGCGCATAAATAACATGGACTTTTTTCAATATTTGCCACTGAATCAAAGATATTTGTTTCAAATATCTCTATAGGTAGATTAAGGATTTTAGCATTTTCTTCGATTTTCTTTCTATTTAATTCATTATATCCTGGATCCATTACTACATAATGTACCTCAAAAGGGAATTTACCGTGTTTTGCTAGTTCTTCTATGCATTTAGCTGTTAAGAAAGAATCTTTTCCACCAGAAATACAGACCATAATCTTATCATTTTCTTTAATAAGTTCATAGTCTTGAACTGCTTTAACAAATTTAGACCAAATATCTTTTCTAAATTTAGTAATTATACTTCTTTCTATTTCTTGGTATCTTTCCATAACTAACCACCTACATTTAGCATTATAACAAAAAATAAGACATTATGTCTTATTTCTTAATATTATTAATTATTTACTATTTTGAATCATATTTAATAAATCAATTTTAAACATATCTTTTGAAGCATTTTCTTTAGAAATCATTATACCTTTATATGTTGTTAATTCTGATCTATGACCCTCAAGTAATATATCTTCTGGTGTTAATGTTTCTAGCATCACAACGCCTTCTTTTTTATGAACAGAATAAATTAATTTTACTTCACCATGAATTTGAGCAAATAACTTATCACTAGGTAATTTTAATTCATAAGTTTCAGTACCAGCTTTTTTATTGCTTTCTACCATTTCACCTAAGAAATTACCGTTTCTAATTGCTGGATAGTATTCAAAATTTAATTTTTTGAATGCCATCATATTATATTTCTTTAATGCTCTTTCTAATTTTCTAAATTCATTCTCATTTATGTAATCTAATACATATCCTTTCATAATTATCTACCCCCTAATTACGATATAAGTATAGCACATATCCCCCAAAATGTCAAGTATGTGTACAACATTATGATTTACCATTGGGCTTAAATTATACTATATGATATAATTATTTGTCAATATTTTTGTAAAATTTCAATAAAAAAAGAATATAATTTCTTATATTCTTTGTAAATAATTAACGATCGTTTGCTATTAATTTGTCTTTTTTAATCTTGTTAAAGGTTCATGCATAATTGAATAGCCATCACCTGGATATTTAACTTCAACTGGTAAATAAGGAATGTTAAATTTCTTCATTAAGTTTCTAGTTAATACTATATATCTAAGTATTGCTTTTTTAACATTACCAGCACGAACATCGTTTACCATTTTATCAAATGCTGGAATAAGTTCCTCTTTTAATAAATGATTCACAGCTTCTTTACAATTTTCATTACGTGCAAAATTATCTAATAGCCATGCAACCTCAGGACCATATACATCATAATCAGCAAGTAATTGTTCACCATCAATAGTGCCCATTAATTCTCTTTCAGAAATAGTAGCAAATAAAGAACGATATTCGCAATCTTCTGGAAGTCCTAATAAATTACATACTTCAGTAACAATATACCATCTCTTGTATTTATCCCATTCTTCCATTTTTCTATCGATAGTCCAGTTATCTACTGGTCTTCTATCGTATGAATAACACTTTTTTTCTCCAGGACTGCAATAGTCACCATGGTGACTACAACGAAATCCCTTAGTACGTGGGCTTTCATCCCAACAATAACGACCGCAAGTTCCACAACAGTCATCAAACATTTTAACATAATCTCTCATTATAATTTTCCCCCTTTATGTCTGAATTGCCACATATTCTAGCATAATAGATTAAAAATGTCAACTTTATGTGGTATTATAGTACTGATGGAGGGTATTGTGGATAAAAAAAGAATATATTATTTAGATGTTATTAGAGTAGTGGCTTGCTTATGTGTTGTAATGATTCATGCTAGTGAATTATCTATTTCAAATGGCTATACAACTTCGAGTTTAATCATATCTGGCGCTCTTGATTCTATATCTAGAATTGGTGTTCCTTTATTCTTTATGATATCCGGAGCATTATTCTTGGATGAAGCAAAAAAACTGGATAACAAAAAGCTAATACATAAAATATTTAGATTAATTTTGATTTTTTCCGTTTGGACCATTATTTCATTACTTACTGTTAATTATAATAATTATATTGTTCCAAATATCCGCCCACTTCATTTAGGTGAACTATTAAATCACTTTATCTCTGGCTATCCCGTTTTATGGTTTCTAGAGGCTATAGTAGGATTATATCTTTTAACCCCTATCTTAAAACTATGGGTCAATAAAAAGAACAAGAAATATGTTGAATATTATTTGATTTTATCAATAATCATATCTATAGTTATACCTACAATATGCTATTATGGTGGTCACTACTATGAAATATTTAACACAATTAATAGTCATTTGCATTATTTTAATATATCTAATATGTTCATTACATATTATGTTCTTGGATGGTATCTTCACAACTACTCATTTGAAAAAAGGAAACTACTCTATTTATTCAGTATAATTGGCATAATATTATCAGTTATATTATTTAGTTATTATATTAAAAAATATGATAATTATCTTGATATATTTAATATCTTTCAAATATCAATATTTATACAAAGTGTTGCTACATTCTTATTTTTTAAAAATATAGTTTATAAAAAAGAAAGAAAAATCATTAATATTATTTCAAAATATAGTTTAGGAATATATGTATCACATGTAATAATAATTCTTTCATTATATGATCTTAGAACACATATTCCATTCATATTTAGTCATTATCCCCTATGGATATCATTCTTATATATTTCATCATTCTTATTATCTTTATTAATTACATTTATTATTAATAAGATTCCAATATTAAAAAAAATAGTCAGTCTTTAAGACTGACTATTGTACTTCCTATGTTCCAATTATCTACTTTATAATCTAAAACATAATTATTATTCTTTAATACTCTATGAACTTCATTTTTGAGGATGTTAGAACTCTTGCCGTGAACTATAACAAGTGTCTTATTCTTCATTTTATAATTATCTTGGATAAATTCATTAACTAAAACCTCAACCATTGAGGATATTTCGCCATGTAGATCAAGCGTTGGTGTTTTGTGTGTTATTATCATTTTTTATCTCATATTTTGAAGCCATATAACTATTTACTTCTGTTAAATCTGGTATTGAAGATGCTCCACCTAGGTTTCTAGTAGATAAACCCGCAGCAATATTTGCAAATGTAATACATTTTTCATAATCATAGTTTTGAGCCATTGCAAATACAAAACCTGCTCTAAAGATATCGCCTGCACCAGTAGTATCTTTAGATTCCACTTGTAAGCCAGGCATAATACGAATTTGATTATCTATCATATATAAAGCACCATAATCCTCTAAGGTTACTATTATTTTCTTCTCAGGGAATTGTTTTAGCAAAGCTGCATAAGCATTAGCAAGTGAAGCACTATCTTTTACATCTAATTTAATTTGTGTAGCATTTTCTGCAAATGTCTTCGAAGCTATAATATATTTTACTCTTTTACATACTTCCTTGGTTGAATCATTATATTTATCAGCATCAACAATAGTTATAGAATCTTTAAATTTTTCTATAATATCTAGAATCATATTATAATCATAACTATCAGTTAATATAATATCGGGTTTAATATTAATATCATTTTTCTTTTTAAATAAAGGCTCATTACTTACACTAAATACAGTTCTATTCGGAGCATTATTAAGTATTAAAGAAAAGGATGTCTCATTACTATATAATGTTTCTACATAGTCCAAATGCACTTGGTTTAATTTTAATTCTTCTCTTATTTTGGTTCCGTATGTATCATCGCCAACAGCACTACATAAATAGGTTTCTACACCATATTTACCAAGTAAGCAGCTAGTATTGGCACCAAATCCACCAGCATGTGCATTATCTGCTTTAAAATGACTTTTAGTATTCTCAACAGGCATACTATCAACATTACAAGTAAAATCATAAGCTAAATGTCCAACACATAGTACTTTCATAATATCAACCCTACTTTCAAAAACATTATATAATAAAAACTAGATATTTTAAAGCATTAAATGTATAATATTATTAGGTGATTAATTATGAGAGAAATTCAAGTTGGAAAAACATATCGTCATTTTAAAGGCAACGTATATAAAGTATTATATATAGGATATGATGCTGAAAATAATGACACAGAAAATGAACATAAGGTGGTTATTTATCAATCTAATCACGATAATAAAATATGGGTTAGATCATTTGAAAATTTTGCATCAAAGGTAGATACTGAAAAATATCCAAATGCAACTCAAGAGTATCGTTTCGAAGAGGTAGATTAACATCTATCTTTTTTTATGAAATAAACCTCATTATCTTTATAAAAAGCATAAAAAACATTATCAATCAATAAATTATTATTTAAAAGAATATTATTTAACCAAGATAAATTCTTATTAATATCCTTAAGCGAAGACATATCCACTTCTCCATCAATAATGATAGGAAGTGGATAATTTTTATTATTATCATATTTAAAAATTGATAATTTACCATTCTTTTCTAATATAGCGTATTCCACTTCTTTAATATCATTAATTTCTTTTTGTCTTAATGCTAGTAATAAATCATCAAGAGAATATCTTTGTTTAATCATCTCTTTAAAAGAAATTTTCCCATTTTTAATTATTAATGATGGTTTACCATCAATAACAGTTCTAATATATCGGTTTTTTAAAGTAATAAATGCCAAAAATATTTCCATTATTACAAGAAGTATAATTGGTACTATAGTTAAATACATCGGATCTTGATAGTTTTCTATAGAAATAGCCACTAACTCAGCTATTAAAATTGACACTATTAAATCAACAATTCCTAATTGCCCAACTTCTCTTTTGCCCATAATACGATAAGCAAAAGTAATAAAAAAATAAAAGAAAACAGTTCTTAAAATAACTATTAAAAGTTGCATATTATCACCAATATTATTATGTTAAGAAGTATATTATTTTAAACATTGCATAATTATTATTAGGTGATATTTATTAAATATTTATTATATTATGGGAAAACAATCATTTATTTTATTATTATTCAAATATTTGTAGCTTTCATCTTAAGTTTTTTTGAATTATTTGGTATGGATAGCGGGCTTCTTCATTTAATTAGTTTATTATCTAATATACTTATTTACTCTATTATTGGATATAAATATGGTAAAAAAGCAAATAGAAAAGCATGGATTGAAGGAATAATTCTAGGAAGTATATTAAATAGTATTTTATTAATTATTAATATTATGTTCTTTAGATCATTATCAGTATTAAGTATTATTTATTATATGATTTTATATATTTTTATAATTATAGGTACTATCATAGGTAAAAACAATAAAAAAGAATCTACTTTAAATAAAAAGTAGATTTTTCTTTTTCAATTAATACATAACTCATTTCGTTATATTCTTCTTTAGATTTTGGATCAATTATTGTATCTTTTAAATATTTCTTATCATAAAGTTCCTTTAAAGTAACTTTATTTTCAGGACATTCTTTCTTATAATAGCAATCTTTTGCTTTTTCAATAATTAGTTTTTCATTTACTTCATAAATAGCTTGTTGATGGCGTTGGACAACTTTATAAATCGTAGGTATAACAATTATTAAAAACAAGCCTACTATTAAAGCATTAATAGAAAATTTATTTATATTCATAACCTTCTCCATAATAATCTAGAATAAATTTATCTCTAAATTCTTTTATATCACCATTTTTTACATGTATTCTTATTTCATCCATTAATCGATGTAAGAAATTAATATTATGAATAGATATTAGTCTTGCTCCAAAAGTTTCATCAGAGGTTAATAAATGCCTTATATAAGCAAGTGTATAATTCTTACAAGCATAACAGTTACATTTCTTATCTATTGGTTCAAAACATTCTTTATATTTATGATTCTTAATATTTATCTTACCATTCCAAGTATAAGCATGGCCATGTCTTGCAAGTCTTGTTGGGGATACGCAATCAAATAAATCTATACCACGCATAACATTTTCAATTAAATCTATAGGATCTCCAACCCCCATTAAATATCTAAGTTTTTCTTTAGGTAGATACTTAGTCGAGTATTCAACCATTCGATACATCGTAGGTTTATCCTCTCCTACTGAAGTTCCCCCAACTGAATAACCATCAAAATTCATCTTTACTAGTTCTTCAGCGCAGTGTTTTCTTAAATCTTCGTACTCTCCACCTTGAACAATACCAAATAGTATTTGATTATCATTATTAAATACTTCTTTTCCTCTTTTAGCCCAACGAAGAGTTCTTTCAACAGACTTCTCTAAATATTCATGAGTAGAAGGCCATTTAACACATTCATCAAAACTCATAACAATATCACAGCCTAGTTTATTTTGAATTTGAATAGATTTTTCTGGTGTTAAGAATAAACTATCACCGTTTATATGATTTTTAAATTTAACGCCTTCCTCAGTAATGTCTTTAGGTTTTGCTAAAGAAAATACTTGATAACCCCCACTGTCAGTTAAAATTGGTCCATCATAATTCATAAATTTATGAAGACCTCCTGCTTTATATACGATATCTTCTCCTGGATCTAACCATAAATGATAAGTATTGGCAAGAATTATTCCACTACCAACTTCTTTTACTTCCTCTGGTGATAATGTTTTAACAGTAGCATTAGTTCCAACTGGCATAAACATTGGCGTTTTATAATCTTTTCCATTAAAAGAAACAGTGCCAAGTCTTGCATCTGTGTTTTTGTCTTCGTAATCTAATTTAAATGATACTTTCATATACATCCTTATCTATTTAATTATATCATTACTTAATAAACATTGCATCACCGAAAGAAAAGAATCGATATTTATTTTCGATAGCGTGTTTATAAGCATTTAATATATATTCTCTTTTAGAAAGAGCACTTACAAGCATTAAAAGTGTACTTTTAGGTAGGTGGAAATTAGTAATTAATCCATCAATAGCTAAAAATTTATATCCTGGATAAATATATATACCAGTTTCTTCATCACACTCTTTAAATTCACCATATTTTTGCATAATTGATTCTAAAGTTCTTGTTGATGTAGTACCTACAGCATATATTTTTCTTCCCTCTTTTTTAGCTAAATTTAGTTTATCTGCTACATCTTTAGTCATAATAAATCTTTCTTTATGCATAACATGTTTAGTAATATCTTCTTCCATAACTGGTCTAAATGTACCTAGACCAACATGTAATGTTACATATAATACCTCTACACCTTTAATTTTTATTTCTTCTAATAATTCTTTAGTAAAGTGTAGACCTGCGGTTGGCGCTGCAGCACTACCCAGATATTTTGCATATACTGTTTGGTATCTGCTTTGATCTTTTAGGGTTTCATGAATATATGGAGGAAGTGGCATAGTACCTAATTTTTCAATAATTTCAATAAATATTCCTTTATATGAGAATTCTACTCTTACAATACCATCCTCTAGTTTTTCAATAACTTTACAACGAAGTTCATCATTAAATTTAATTATAGTTCCAATAGATAATCTTTTAGCAGGTCTTGCTAAACATTCCCATATATCTTTTTCAATATTCTTAAGAAGCAATATTTCAATATGAGCATTAGTATCTTCTTTAAAGCCAAATATTCTTGCAGGAAGTACTTTTGTATCATTTAATACTAAAACATCACCTTTTTTTAAATAAGATGTTATATCTTTAAATATTTTATCCTCTAAATCACCTGTATTCTTATCCATTACAAGTAATTTTGATTCACTTCGATTTTTAATTGGCGTTTGAGCAATTAATTCCTCTGGTAAATCATAATCAAAGTCATTTATATTCATGGCTTTCACCTCGCCTAACATTATAAGAAAAAAAGGTTATTTTGTCTATATAATACTTTGCAAAAAACGCTATTATGAATTATAATTATAATGGTGAATATAATATGGCAAAACGTAAGAAAAGAAAAGAATCTAATTCTGGTTTATCATTAAGTGTTGAAATAACAGGACTTATATTTATACTTATTGGAATAATTGGAATGGGATTTGGTGAAGTTGGTAACATAATTAAGAAATTTGCAATGTTTTTAGCAGGTGAGTTTTGGTATGTTATTTTATTTTTAATTCTTTTCTTAGGCGTTTATATGTTATTTAAAAGAAAACTACCTAAGTTCTTTTCTACTAAATTAATTGGGCTATATTTAATAGTATTAGTAGTTCTTGCATTTGCTCACTTAGGTTTTTTAAAAAATGCAACTAATTTTGAAGGTATTATGAGTTCAACATATGATAATTATATGAAAAGAATTGATACTATAAATACCTCAGAAGATATATTAAATTCTGGTATTAAGTCTACCTCTACTGAAGTTGGTGGTGGTTTTATCGGAGCTATTATCATCGGAGCAGCCAACAGCTTATTTGCAAGTAATGGAACAATTGTAGTTTTAATTATACTTGGTATATTTGGTCTTATTCTATTCTTTAATGTTACTATTGCCGAAATTTGGGATAAGATTATTAACAAAATACATAGTGATAATCCTAAAGAAAAAGATTCTAAGAAACGTGAATATATTGTTGAAGGCGATGAACTAATTGGTGTTAAAGATAAAGAAGAAACTAAACCTGAAGAGCCTGTTAAGGATACAAAGATAGTTATTACAAGTATTGATGATTTAAAAAATATTAATAATAACAATGCTGCTATAAATAATGAACCTATTAAAGAATCATTTGATACTGATAAAAATGATATGGGAGTTGATGTACCAAATTATCACTTACCTAAATTTGATTTATTAAAACCTTCAGTTAAAAATAAAACAAATAATGAAGAATCTTATATAAGAGCAAATACAGAAAGCTTAGAAAAAGTATTAAATGACTTTGAAATAAGAGGAAAAGTTGTCGAAGTTCATGTTGGACCAGCAGTAACTGAATATGAAATTACTGTTCCTGCAGGAACTAAAGTTAATAGAATTGTTAATATTAATAAAGAGATTGCTTTAGCTATGGCTGCAAAAGATGTGCGTATTCAAGCCCCTATTCCAGGAAAAAGTACAATTGGTATTGAAATACCTAATCGTGAAATTGCAGCAGTATCTATTCGTGAAGTATTAGAAAATACTATTAATACTAAAAGTGAAAATAAAATACTTGTAGCACTTGGAAAAGATATTATGGGAAAATCCATTTTAGCAGATCTTACTAAAATGCCTCACCTTCTAGTTGCAGGTTCTACTGGTTCAGGTAAATCAGTATGTATTAACTCAATTATTATTTCAATATTAATGAGATACAAACCAAATGAAGTTAAACTTATGTTAGTAGACCCTAAAAAGGTTGAATTATCAAACTATAATGGAACTCCACATCTATTATGTCCAGTCGTAAATGATCCTAAAAGAGCTTCCGCTAATCTACAAAAGATAGTTGCCGAAATGGAAAGTAGATATGATTTATTCAATGAAACAGGATTTAAAAATATAGCAGGATATAATGAATGGGTTGCTAAAGAAAATAAGAAACATCCTGAATCACCTAAGAGTCTTATGTCATATATCGTAGTTATTATCGATGAGCTTGCAGACCTTATGCTTGTAGCATCAAAAGAAGTAGAAAATTCTATTATGCGTATTACTCAAATGGCTAGAGCTGCTGGTATTCATTTAATTGTTGCCACTCAAAGACCATCTACAGATATTATTACGGGTGTAATTAAGAATAATATCCCTTCAAGAATATCATTTGCTGTTTCATCACAAATTGACTCAAGAACAATACTTGATATGTCTGGAGCTGAAAAACTACTAGGTCGTGGTGATATGTTATATCTTCCTATGGGATCTGGTACACCTACTCGTATTCAAGGATGTTATGTATCTGATGAAGAAATAAATAAAATTATTGAATTTACTAAAACTCAAGCAACTGTTAAATATAATGAAGTATTTACAACTGATGAACTTCATACTCAGGCATCAGGTTCCTCTTCTTCTGAAGGTGATGAAGAACCAATGTATGATGAAGTTGTTAAATTTGCCATTGAAACTGGTAAGATTAGTGCATCTCTTATTCAAAGAAGATTCCGTTTTGGATATAATAGAGCCGCTAGAGTTGTAGATCTTCTAGAAGCAAGAGGTATTGTAGGACCACAAAATGGTTCTAAACCACGTGAAGTACTAGTTAAGATGGAAAGTAAAGAGGATAATAATGACAAAGAAAATTAACAAAAATAGTATGCTACCATTTAAGCATTACTTTTATGCTATTGCTGCAATAATTGTAATATTACTTCTATTATGGTACGGTTTTAGTTGGTATCAAGCAATTAAAAAAGAGCGTTTAGATAAGAGCTATTTAATTGCCTCAAATACGATTAGTTTAGAACTAAGAGAAGGAAAAGAAATCACCTATTCTCTTCAAGAAATGCCTAATGAATATTTTATATTTATTAGTTATACTGGTGATGATAAAGAATATAACTTAGAAAAGAAATTAAAGAGAATAATTGATAATTATAATATAGCTGATAAGTTTTATTATATTAATGTAACTGATAAAATTAAAAATAATAATTTAATGAGTTATTTAAACAAATCATTTAATACCGATTTAATATCAAGTATTCCTTGCATTTTATATTATGAAGATGGTAAACTAAATACCGTTATTCAAAACAACACCGATATGGTTGATGCAAAAGAATTACAAAAACTATTAGAAACAATTGGGGATAAAACTCAATAGAAACGGAGGCTAACATGATAAATATTGTCTTATTTGAACCAGAAATACCTCAAAATACTGGTAATATAATGCGTACATGTGTAGCCACTAATTCTAAATTACATTTAATCAAACCCTTAGGTTTTAAATTAGATGCTGCCTCGATTAAGCGATGTGGCGTTAATTATATAGATAAATGTAAATATGAAGTTTATGAAAATATTGATGATTTTTATAGTAAGAATAAAGGTACTTATTATTACTTAACTAGATATGGTCATAAACCACATACATCATTTGATTATTCTAACAAAGATGAAAATATATATTTCTTCTTTGGAAAAGAATCTACAGGTATACCACCACAGCTTTTAAAGCCTCATATAGACCATTGTATGCGTATTCCAATGACAGATAATGTAAGAGCATTAAACTTGTCTAATACGGTTGCTATAATGACTTATGAAGCATTAAGACAACAAGGATACCCTAATCTATTATTTGATGAACCACATAAAAGCAAAAACTTTATTGAAGAATCTTAAGTTTTTGCTTTTTTTATAGAATAAGGAGGAAAAAATGAATTTAGATTTATTAAATGAAAATATAGATAATAAAAAATGGGCAGAAGTTAAAAAAATGATTTCCGATATGAATGAATTTGATATCGCCGAAATTATTAATGACTTGCCAATTGAAAAAGCCATAAAGGTATTTAGATTACTATCTAAAGATCATGCATCAGATGTATTTGTTAATCTAGATACTGAGGTACAACAATCACTTATTAATAGTTTAACTGATAAAGAAACGAAAATGATTATCGAAGATATGTTTACCGATGATGCCGCTGACCTTTTTGATGAAATGCCAGCGATGATGGTAAATCAAATACTTGCTAAGGTCGATAAAGATACTAGAAATGATATTAATAGACTATTAAAATATCCAGATAATAGCGCTGGTAGTTTAATGGCTGTTGAGTATATTCGTTTTACTAAAGGTATGACT
>JAEEGL010708280.1_pt1 | contig 14135 bp, 10 predicted proteins | sample 9134231 | NCBI WGS metagenome assembly JAEEGL01 (sample SAMN16246548, study PRJNA631951) | gut metagenome | biome: gut microbiome; feature: rumen; material: fiber-attached | host: Bos | place: Iran: Karaj | collected 2018-10 | reverse complement strand
GCTTGTCGCGCCAACCGTTCCGTCAACGCTGTAAAGCTCTGAGCCATCGGGGATCCCGGTCTCGGTTACCGTATACGTCGTACCCTCGGGTATACCGGTGAAGGTCTTGCTCTCGCCCTGACTGAGCGTGAAAGTTTCTGTAACGTCGCGCCCTTCAAGATCGTGTCCGCCGACGTTGGAAAACACTGCCGTGAAGGTAGATGAGCCGGTCAGGTCTGGACCGCCGTCTCTCTTTGCCTTTGTTACAGTCAGGCTTCCGACCTTGACTTCGTTCTCATATAGGAGCTTCAAAGACGTATCTCTCGACGTTCCGTCCGGGTGCTTATATGAGCGGAACACGAAAGCATTGTCGGGTGCTGTCGCAGAACCGGTTTGCTGGTACTTGGTACCGTAAGACGTTTCATCAGCTTCGAGGAATATCTTTTCAGTTCTGCCGTCGTCTGGCTTAAGACCTTCAACGCCAACGAGATTTGTAGTGCTTCCTGCCGTGACCGATTCGCCGCTGCTGAAGCCGGTGACCTCTGACCCATCGTAGTCATACATCGTCCACTTCGTTTTGAACAGGTCGCCGTAGGTATCTACAGACTGATCTACTGCGATATAGCTTCCGCGGCGGAATTCGTTCTCAAATACAGCGTACTGCCCGCCTTTCATCGCTATAGGTCCGGTATAAGTCACGGTCGGTTCGCCGGAGCCGCTCCCTCCGGAGCCCGTCGTCTCGGTAAGGAGAATATACTGAGCGCCGTTTACGCTCTCGAGCTTTCCGGAGGCTGCGCTGCCAAAGTCCATTATCTCGCGCTGATAGACGATGTACCCGTCAGTCTCGACAGGATGAGTCGTGACCGTGCCGTAGTGTGTTGCGAGGTTCTTTATTCCTATGTTGAAATCGGTATTTTTAAGGGTTGCGTAAGCCGCTGGAAATAGCGTCTTGTTCACGTTTTCAGCATTGACGCTCTCCTCCACGACAAAAAGATTGTCGTCCGGGAAGTTGAAATCTACCTTAAAGTTGGAGCTCCACATTCCGCGCTCCATGTAGTAGATAGTCATCGTGTGATTGTCGGTGTTCTTACCTTTCAGGTTAAAATTCTCTGTTGTACTGGGACTGCTGTTTCCCCAGCTCGACTTTACGCCGCTCACTGTTGTCGTCTTATCGGCAAAGTTAATCTCGCCTGATACCGCGGCGTGAGCGCCGCCTACGTCGAGCACAAGTTCTCCGTCAATGAATACCCAGAGGTCGTCGTCGCCGCTGAAACGAAATACTATCGGATGCTCGTTTCCGTCGGAGCCCAGAACTTTTCCGTTTTCGGTGAGATGGAAATTAAGCTCCATCTTCGCCCCGAATCCAAAGTTGTATGTATTGCCGTTATCGCTCGAAGCTCCGGAATTAAATGGGAAGAAGCCGTAAGTCGGATCGGGAGTGTCGCCGGATGACCATTTGCCCGTGCTGTTAAGGTTCCTGTACTTATCCCGCTCCGAGCTGCTCGTTACTGTGTCAAGGTAATATTCGCTCCCGCTTCTCTTGAGTGCGACCGTCGTCTCCGCGCTGTCAAAATGCCAGTAGATAACGTGGTCTACCTCTTTCCTCGTGAATGGGATCGTAACGTTTTCATAGACTTCGCCAATGACGGCGTTGTACGAGTTGTTTCCTGTAAGGAAGCTCTTGTCGAAATACGGCAGTGTTCCGGCTCCGCCCTTGACCTTGACTTCTCCTCCGTTAAGCCGGCTATCAACAATGCCCTGCGCGGCTGTTGAATAGTAATAACCCTCTCCCTCAGCGTTCCACGTAGAATTGTTGACCGACATAAACTTATAATACTGATTGCATCCGTAGAGCGGGAAAAACTCATTTGAATACTGATAGCCCCAGCCTGATATAGCCGGTTGGAATTGACCGGTATAGATCGGGACCAAGGATGTGGAAATCATTGACGAGTATTTATTGCTGAGCGCAGTATCGAAAAGGCGGAACGAATACCATCTGCGGAAAGCGTTGCCGTCGTGCGTGGCTCTGGTATTTAGGTTATATCCGCTGAGCTCGTAGTCTGAGTAATAGTCGTAAAGCGTGGTCTTTAAGTAATATGTGGTGTCGTTGCGGGTAAGCGTTCCGGAGCCGACACTGACGACATCGTTTTCTTTTCCGGCCTCGGCGTCTCTCGTTTCCCCGAAAGTTCCCCAATAGCCTCCGCGGTAGCCGCCCATGAACGAATCATTGTAGACGATGTAGTCGTTTGAATCGGCGAAAAAGCAGGGATCGTCTCCAGACGGTATCGTGAGGACTTTCGTGCTTCCTCCGCGCTGATGATTTCCTTCCAGGCTCGTAAGTTCCGTAGACGAGAAGACGATCTTTTCCGCAATACCGCCGGGAAGATCTACCTTAAATACGTTGGAAGAGCCTACTTTTGTCATCTCGCCTTTTGTCGTTCCCGATGCTCCGGACGCGTAATAATACAGCTTTCCGGTAGACGGATTCGGCATCAGGCATTTGTCGGTCTCTTCCTGCCTTTTTGCAGCGTCCCATTCTTCCGGCCAGTCTATCGAGTGTTCAAGCTCGTAGTACTTCATTATATAGCCGGAGTATCTCCCGTCGAAATATACCGTCCTGGAAGGGAGCGGAGAATCCGGAACGTAATCTAACCACTCGCCAAAATAGAATATCTTTCCGTCCCAGGTGTCCTGATCCGTTTTCCATTCACCGCTATCGTTGTAAACACTCTGTTTGAGCCACGTATCGCCGTTATACGCCTGGAATTGAAGCTTATGGTATCCTCCCCATTGAAACGTTGCCTTCGGGATCGTCCACGTATAGACTGTGCAGCCGTTGTACGTCTGGTCTGTGAGCGTCATATCTGCGGTATAATATGAGCTGCTGCCGTATTTCAAATTGATGCGTATCCTGTTGTATCCGGACCAACTCGTAGGGACAGCGAAGTATATGGTGATATCGGAACTACTGTCGCTCCATCCGTTATCCCAAATCAGATTGTTGTCGTAGTGCATCTCGTTTCCGGTGTAGGCGTTAACGTAATAGACCTCTCCGTTATCGCGCATTGCCTTGAATCTCACGTCTGAATAACCTCCGGTCGGGGAATCAAACGTCACCGAAAATATCTCCAGACCGCCCGAGGTATACTCCCCGGTACTGCTCATACCCTCCTCATGCCATCCGCTTTGGCTGTTGGATATGTTGTCGTGGTAGTTGAATACTATTCTGTCATAGTTTGCCTTCACCCAGTCCGAAGGCACGGCAAAATACAGTGTGAAGGTCTCTCCTGCCAAAGCCGATACAGGCGCCAGCGAAATAAGCAAAACCGCAGCCATCAGAAATGCCAAAAGCCTTGCCTTTATCCCACTTCTCATAACCATGTTTTTCATCGCAGTTGCCCTCCATGAAATTGCTGCTCTGTATTGCAAAGCGGTAAAACCGCTGTAAATCTCAATTCTAAAGTAACTCCACGGGAGGGGCGTTGCCCCTCCCGCTCAATTTTGCTCCGAAACGGGAGCTCCGTTCACGTTTATCAGTTCGCAGTATATAACTATTCTTTTATTCCCGCTCAGCGTGCAGGTAAAGAGACAGAGCTCATACTCGCTTTCTATGAGCTTTTCCGTCTCGTCGGGGTCAACTCTGTCGAGCTTTGCGACCCGGTAAGCGAAGGCGTTTCCCTCGACGTCGGTAAAGGTTATCCTGTTACCGACGGAAAGGCGGCTTATCTGACCGAAGTGGGTTCTGTAGTTATGCGCGCAGAGCACCATATCGCCTGTATATACCGATCCGTAGAAAAGGCACGGCGCAACTTTGAGCTTTTCCATGCTCCAGCTTCCGATTATCGGCAGTTGAAGCTTTATAGAAGGCATCGAGAGCTTCCCGATGTATTCCGTTTTATCGACAGTAACTGTCGGCGTTCTGTAGGTCACGCGGGCAGCAGCCTGCGGCTCGTCCTGAGCCTGGGGAGCAGGCTCTCCGACTTCACTCTCCGTCGCTATTAGGTGCTGTCTCTTGATTTCGTCAAAGGTCGGAAGCGCGGTCTCATAGTTCTCACTGTTCTCGCCGCTCTCCCCGGCCTCAAAGTCATCATCTATTGTCTGCGGAGCTGCGGGGATAAGAACGTCGAGCTCAGAGAGTATTGCATCTCTCTCCTGCCCCGCAAGCTCCTCCGTTATCAGATTATATCCCGTCAGGGCAAGCGCCCCGGCTATAAGGATTATTCCCGCCGCGAGCAATACCCGGACAAGGGCTTTGTTTTTCATTTCTCAGTCTTTTTTCTGGACTTCAGGGCAACGAATATAAGTCCGCCGCCCACAAGCACAAGCACCGGGATAGGCCACCAGGTAAGACCCGTGGGGGGGAGAAGCGGGATATCGGGCTCATACTCATCGTACTCTTCGTCTCCCGGGAAATAATAGCCGTTCATATAATCGACTCTCATATCCGCTCCGGCAATTGCTCTTACAGCGGTACGGGAGTGATTGCGCAATCCGTCGATCCTGGTTTCAACACGCCTGTCGCCGCCGGACTGAACAAGCTTTATCTGAGTGCCGTCGGGAAGTCCCTTGATGATTATCTTCTGAAGATGTCCCAGCGTGAAGGTCGCCCTTATAGTGGGAGTTCCGGAGCCGGAACCGGCTTCGTTTGCGTCGCCATCGCTCACGGGGGCAAAGGTTATCGCTCCGCCGTTTGTGAAGCGTGAGCCCTCGACCTTATACGTAGCGGGGATCTCCTTGTCGGGATGGGAGAACTCAACGGTAAACGTAAAGATATTCTTATCCATCTCCTCAAGCGCCCTTCCGAAGAGCTCCTCGGTTACGGTGAGGTTATAGAGGACAGGGGCGGGAGGATCAGGTTCCGGTCCGGGATCGGGACCTGGATCCGGGCCGGGACCGGGCTCAGAGCTCGTATAGCCGTTTGCATAGTCTATCCTGACGTCCGCGCTCTTAACGGCTCTCTCGGCTGCGCGGCTGGGCTCGAGCGTCCCGTCTATCTTGGTCTCATATCTCTCGTCTCCGCCGGTCTGGATGATATTGATCTTGGTGCCGTCGGGAAGCCCCTTGATAACGATATTTTCCTCATGTCCGAGGGTAAATGTCGCGCTTATTGACGAAGCTCCAGAGCCGCCACCTGCCGCGTTATCTTCATCGGGCCGGACGGCGGAGAATCGGAGCGAGCCTCCGTTGGGATAGCGGGAGCCGGTGACTTCAAAGCTTGCAGGCAGCTCAACGTCCTCGTTTGAAAACTCAAGCGTGAAATCAAAGGTGTCTGTCCTGGGCGCGTCGCCATAGATCTCCTCTGTTACGGTCAGGTTATAGAGAACGGGCTCGGGAAAAACAGGGGGAGGCGGAATGATCGGGTCGGAGTTTATAAACTCAATGACCTCGTGCTTTGTAGCGTCGCCTGCAGCGGTTATGGCCGCAGCAAGACCAAGCTGCCCGTTTTCAAGGGTCACAACTGCAGTTACAGTGAATACTCTTTCATCGTAGGTGCCGCCGGCGCCCTCATTTTTTATCTGCGTAACCGTGTACTTATACTCGCCAGGCAGAGTGAAGGTAATTTTAACTTCGCGCTGCTCGCCGTTTGTATAGCCCTCTATGGTATATACGCCGTCAACGCTCCCCTCCGGCATGGGATCGCTGTTGTCGTTATCCTTATTGCCTGCATCCGCTCTTACCTCGACCTTGCTCTCGACAACGCCCTTTACAACGACGCCGAAGCTCAGCTCCACCGGGTCAGCAGCCAGAGCCGAAATGGGGAGCATTCCGATAAGGAGAGCAAGTATCGGAAGAATAATCCAGAATCTCTTCATATGCTCATTTCCTTTCAATACGAATTTGGTGCATTATCCTTTGCGGTAACGGTCACGAGAACTGCCGTTCTGCCCGTTCCCGTTCCGCTCTGGCAGGTTGTTAAAGCCAAGATACGTCCGTCTCTCGGCTCAACGAACCAGAGAGAATTATCCCTTGCGTAGCTGACCGGATCCAGACCGGACATCGGATCGAAAATCACGCTTTCGCGCGCATCCGGCTGCAGCACTGCGAAAACCTTGAGCGCATATTCCTCATCTCCGACATACAAGGTCCCGTCGGTATGCGCTCCTATATATCCGGCGCTCAGGTACTTATCAAGAGCGCCGAACATATATCCGCCCGCCATATGGTGACCGTAGATAACGGAATACGGGTCGGAAAAATCGCCAGCGTTTCTCGAATCGAGGAAAATCGATCCTGAGAGTGAATAGTCGCCGTATGGATTAAGGTTCAGATATTCCATATTATCGTCGCCCTGCATGATCGGATAATCTATGCCGGTGTTATCCATCGTTATCCATGCAACGTAATCGGAGGTAAACTCTCTATATTCTACCGCTTCACTCTCGGCGGCAGCCGCTCTGACCTCCTCAGCCTCCTTGCTGCCCGGGCGGTACATCGCCACTCTGTCGGCCGAGGCGTGGTAGTAAACGTAAGCCGAATCGTAGGTGAAGTATGCGCCGATCGCCATCATCACCAGAAAGGCGACTATAACGAGAACGTCGAATGCTTTATGCAGGATCTTCATAAGCTTCAGCATCTCTTCACCTCGCTGTCAGCTCAGTCCTCTTTTTTGCGTCCGCGGAGAATTATTCCTGCAGCGCCTGCGACAAGAAGCATAGCTCCGGGGATAAGGCTCATTACAACGCCTGTGGGAACAGTGCCGGTCTTATTATTGGTAAATGCAGCGGTGGCGTCTGCTTCCATGTTGGTAGAGCTGTCACCGGTCGCAGTCTTGGTATAGCCCTCGTTGTCCTCGGTAACGGTGTAGGAGACACCCTTGGGAAGGCCGGTGATGGTAAGGCTCTGACCGTGCTTGAGATAGAACACCTTTCCTCCGCTGAGGGCGTTGAAGGTCAGAGAATCTACGCCGTTTGCAGAAGCCATTTCATCGTCAGAATACTTCGTGCCGGAGCCGGCGCCGCTGGGCGTTGCGCTCTGTCCGTTAACAGCTACTGTCTCATAGGGAGCGACCTTGCCGTCGGGAAGGGTTACAGTCACGGTGAACTTGAAGTACTTTCCGAGGTCGCCCTGGTTGCCTGTAACGGTCTTGGAGACAGTTAGGTCGCAGGTATCAAAGCTGTTTGCAAATCCCTCGCCCTTTGCGGCGCCGCCATCGAGAACATAGCTGTAGGTTATTCCTGTGTCAGTCTGAGATACGATAACGACAAGCGTACGGGTGGCGTTTGCATCGAGCGTGAGACCGGCGACGGCATTCTCGGGGGCAACCTGCGTAATGGTGTACTCATATGTTCCGGGAACGTTGAAGGTAACGCCGGAGAAGTCGACCTCTACCTCCTTGGAGGCCGTGGTATCCGCATCAAAGTCAGCGGGTACGAATTCCGCAGAGCCGATAGTCGGCGTGCCGGTGAAGTATCCGGTGGTGTCGACAGAATCTGCCTCGGAGGTGCAGACGCCGTCGGAGATAGTGTAGGTAAAGGTGCGGGTGGGCTTAATGCTTCCGGTATAGGTGAATGTAGTGGTGAATTTTGCTTTGTTGTTCTCAAGGGCAACAGGATCCGCAAGAGCGGCAACTGCCAGCATGGAAACCATAAGCATGAGCGCAAGAACTACGCTAAGAAACTTAACTGTTTTTTTCATTTGAAATACCTCGCTTTAAATTTTTCTTTTCGGTTTTATAAGCTATTAATTACTCTTCTTCGTCTTCGTTCTTCCTCTTGCGGCTCATGACCACGAGGCCGACAACACCGGCTGCAAGAAGCGCGGCTCCGGGGACGACTGCGAGGATAACGCCGGTGGGAACCTCTCCGTCTTTAGTGTTGATAAACGCGGCGGTAACTGCTTCGGCTGCGATCGAACCTGAAACCGTACCATTGGTCTGGTTGCTGGTATATTCCTCGCTTTCCTCAACGACTGTATATTCGGCTCCGTACGGCAGTCCGGCAATAACCACGCTCTGCCCGTGCTGGAGATAGAAGTCAACGCCCGCAGTAAGCTGTGCGCCGGTTGCAGTGGCGGGGTTAGTCATTGTGTCATATGTAGTGGTGGCGTTTGTAGCAGGTGCGAGCTCTGCAGCTGTTATATTATATGTGGCAGCAGCATCGAGTCCGAAGATGGTAACGGTGAACTTGAAGTACTTCTCGCGGGAAGCAAAGAGACCGGATACGGTTTTGGAAACGGTAAGGCTCTGAGTTCCGAGCCCGTTTTCAAAAGCGGTAGACTTGCCGGCTGTATGGCTGATCTGATAAGTAGTGACTGCCAGAACGCCTTCCGTATCGGTTACCCAAAGGTCAATGTTTCTCACGGGATGCTCATCGAGCGTCATTCCGGGAAGAGCAGTAGCGCTCTGAGTGAGGGTGTAGCGATAAACGCCGGGCTGGCCAAAGGTAACGCCGCTGAAGTCAACGGTAACCGTCTTAGTCGCGTCGCCGCCGGCAGTAAATGTGACCTTGCCGTCTGTAAGGGCGGTATCTTCTATCTTGAGGACCACAGCATCGGGGCTTGGACCTGCGATAGTGGTAATTCCGTTTGAGGTTTCGCCGCTTCCGGCTGCAACAGTATAGGTCGCTTCCCAAGCGGGAACTGGAGCGCCGCTGTTGTTGAGCGTGGTGGTAAACGTCGTAGTTCCGCCGGCTACCGGATCATACGTAAATGCAGCCGCGGGAATTGCCGAAAGGGCGATCATCATAACGAGCACTATGGCGACCGCGAAAAGCTTACTGGTTTTTTTCATTTAATATGCACAACCTTTCTTTTTTGTTAAAATCCTCTGCGTCTTAGCGAGAGGACAACGCTTCCGTCGATCATATCCTCGGAAATTGCTCCGAAGGTGCGGGAATCCTTCTTGCTCTCCCGCATATCGTTCAGGAGGAAATAGCATCCCTCGGGAACGGTGTATGGGTAGTTCAGCTTACCTCCTTCCGGCAGGGTCTCATAATAGATCGTGTCTGTGCGGACCATATCGTTTACGGTAAAGGTCCCCGACTCGTCTATCATTACGACGTCGCCGCCCATTGCAACGACTCTTGCAAACCGCCGATCTGCTCCGACGCGATAGGATACCACGCTGCCGTAGTCCGGGCGCTCAAGCCTTAGCGTGATAACAAGGTCTCCGTCGCGGAGCGATGGATACATATCGTTCGTATGCTCCATAAAAACTCCAATAACGAAGGTTAGCGCGAGGTAAACTACAAGCGCAAGTACAAGGAGCTTGACAAAAAAGCTTATGATCGAGGAAATAAGCCTCTGCTTTTTCGTCTTTTTCTTCTTTTTCTTTGCCGGCTCCGGCTTTTGCTCTGTTTCCGGCTTCACCGACTCGGCATTTTTATCCTCCGATGCTGGTTCTTCAGCCTCGGTCTTAGGCTTCTCTTCGGTTACGAGCTCTTTCTCTTCAGTTTCCAATTTCGCGCTCATACCTCCCCAATACAGGATTTCAGCGCCCCGTCCATCATGAGCACAAGCTCAAGAACGCTGCGGAACGGCTCCTCGACCTTCGACTCCACCCAGGTGACCAAGCCCTGCCAGCTCGCATGCTGGCGGAACAGCAGCCGGATAACGAAGGTGGCGAGTCTGCCCGATTCTCTTGGCAGCTCCGGGATCTTGTCAGCCATATGAGCAGTGCGCGCAACGAAGCTGCGCTTTGCTTCAAATGACTGCGGGAACTTATTCTCGTCGAAAAGGTTTTCCGCGCCGACGAGAAGCTGAGAAAGGCTTTTGAAGCTCTGCACTCCGCCGACTGCGCCGGGATGAAAAAAGCGTCCGGCAAAAACGCCGTCGGTATATGTATCGACACATAAGCGGATAGTCCGGTATGCTTCTCCGCTCGGTCTTGCATCCATCATAGGCCTCTCCCCTTTCTAAGAGTAATAATATCAGAGCCCTGTTACTTCAGGCGTTACTTGTTTGCAAGCTTTTACGCCAAAATCGGCTCAAGCGGCATAACGTCGCCCTTCACCTCGGCCTGACTGCGCGGATTATCGCATTCAAAGCGATCGATTACGCGCCGCACCACCATTTCGGAATTCTCGCGGTTTGCCTGAACGAGCAGTATAAGGAATTGCGAACCGGAGCAGGAGGCGGCAACGTCGCCAAAACGAAGAGTAGCGCGAATGGTCTCTTTCAGATCATCCATCGCCCTCAGCAGAATGCGGTCGGAAATCTGCCGTCCGCTCTTTCCGGTCACCGTTAGTAATCCGACGTGGATAGCGTCGCCGCGGCGGTCCGCGCCTCTCGCCTCCGCTCGGTAGAAAAGCTTGAACGTTGAGTAGTCGCAGAGTATCGGTCCCTTCTGTGGAGAGCTCTCGCGAAGATCCGACTTTATCGCTTCAAGAGTGAGGCGTTTCTCCCCGCGCCTCATAACAGCGGAGGAAAAGAGCGCTCTCGTCTCGTCTTCTGGTTCTACGCCGAGATCACCGGCAAGCCTGTCGCGGAAGGAACGGTAAGTCTCCTCTGCCGCTTCATAAGCTCCCGCGCTCATATAAGCCTTCATCAGATGCCGGCAGAATGCGTCGCTGTATGGGTCAGCCTCAAAGGCTCGCAGCGCCGTCGCCCTCAGCTCGTCTGTTTTGCCGCGCTCGGCATATAGCTCTATCGCCGCGCTTGCCGCCTCTACCAAGAGGTTTTTATAGTAAGCGGCGAGCGGACTCACCCACGACTCTCCGGAAAATCTGAATAAGAAGTCGCCCGGCATCATGCTGATCGCCTTTTCAAGCTTGCTGAGCCTTTCATCGCCCGTTGATGAGAGCCCGAAACGAACATGACTCTCAAACATCTCGGCGTCGACGGTCATTTTTATCCTCGGATTCCAACGCACCGAACCGCCGCGGCTTATAACAAGATTCTCATTGACCTCTTCCGAGATCGGCTCGAGAGCGCGACGCGCTCTGAACAGCGTCGCCCTGACCGCGCCGGTCGGGTTGGAATTTTTATCCCCGCCGCCGAGGATATCAATTATTTCATCCTGCGGCACCCACCTGTGTCTGTGTGAAAGGAGGTAAGCGAGCATAAGCCACGTTTTATATGAGCGGCTTCCGCTCATGCTGACTGTCGCTTTCCCGCAGCTGAGGCAAAACTCGCCCAGCATTTTCACAGAAAGCTCTTTTTCAGCCAACGCAATCCCACCTGTCTTTTCCGTGCCGCGCCCAAAAATAGGCGCAATTATACACACTAATATAGTTTAGTCTATTTTATCATAACAGTCCTGGCAATTCAATAGTAATTAAGTTAAAAACAACAAAAAATTCTCCACTCCGCAAAACCGGAGAGGAGAATACTATCAATTTTTAAGTCGCTCCTCGGGTACCATATCCCTCAGGAATTTTATTTTGGGAACAACGACCAGAATAAGAGAGCCGAGGAAGCAGCAGGCAATGATCTCCCCTGCGGCGACGAGAGCGCCGTTCAGCGCAAAAGCCTCGGGGAATTTGGAATTAAAGCCACCCGCCTCGAAGTAGGCGATCATAGCTCCGATGATAACTCCGTTCGCAATTACGGGCGGTACAGGAGCGAGAAGCTTGTTTTTCACTCTCGCCGTGCATAGCCCCGCGATCAAAGTCGCAAGAGAGCCGAAAACAAGGTCTGCGATCCCCATCGGGCTTAGGATATTCGTTAGTATGCAGCCTGCGAAAAGACCCCACGCCGTCCACGGGAAGAAAAACGGCAGAACGGTCAGCGCCTCGGAGAAGCGGCATTGCATACCGCCGTAGGTAATGCCGAAGATGTTTCCGAAGTAGCTGAGAACGGTGTACATCGCGGCGACTACAGCGGCGAGTACGAGCTTTTTGGTATTCAGTTTTTTCATTTTATGCCTCCATTTTTTGTTTAGAGAACGGCGCGGCTCATAGCCGCCCGAACGAACGCGCCTTCAGACGCGCTTGGACAGGGTGTGGAAACCTGTCGGAGGCATACTATCACAAGGAGCGAAATAAGTCAAGGAAAAGAAAAGCCTCTTATCCGCAGAAAACCTCGATCGCCTTGGCAAACATCGCGGACGAAATAAGGAGGTCGGATACGGGCATATTCTCATCCGGCTCGTGCATACGCGGATTTCTTCCCGGGAAGGTGCAGCCGAAGGCGACGCCTCCCTCTATATCGTGGACGTAAGTGCCGCCGCCTATCGCCATTGCCTTGCCGTCGAGACCGGTATAGACCTCGTATATACGCAAAAGCTTCGATACAAACTCAGAGTCCTCAGGAACACAGTGAGGCTTTGATATGCTTATCGCCTCGGCTCCGGCAGCTCCCGCAAGCTTTGCATCAAGCGCGGAGACGATTTCGACGCCGTTTCCGCAGACGGGAATACGCATATCGACTACAGCGTCAAGCCCGTCACAGTATGAGTAACTTACAGTGCCGAGATTGACAGTAAGTCTGCCGGACTCGGAGTCCTCGCAGAAGCCTCCGAAGGCAAAACCATTATAGTCGCCGTAAGGTATCGCGGCGGCGAGGGCTTTGAGCGCATCATTCCCGCAGGATGCGGCGAGGGGAATCTTTGAGATCACCTTCAAAAGGGCGCAGACAGCGTTCTTTCCGTTCTCGGGAAGGCTTGCGTGGGCGGCGACGCCCTTCGCGGTAACGTGTACGTTTCCGTGCGGGCAGGTCTCCGCTTCAATCACGACCCCATCCGTTTCAGTTTCGGAAATAACGGCTCTGACAAAATCGAGAGTCGTTCCAACAATGCCGCAGCGCGCCTCGCCGGGCACGGCGTTTGCAACAGTGCCTCCGGAGAGCTTTTTAACGTACACTCCCTCCGGCGCTTCAGAGCCTGGAGACGAAACGCGCACAGCGGCTCTGCCCTTCTCAATATTTACAAGAGGAAAGTCTCCGTCGGGAGTGAACACCATGGGCGGCATGCTGAAATGCTTTAAATACCAGTCGATATCCTCGGAGCCTGTCTCCTCGCAGCTTCCCAAAGTAAGCTGAACCTTCTTTTTCAGCTTAACGCCAAGCTCGTTAACGGCGCGCAAAGCGTATAGAGAAGCAACAGCCGGACCCTTATCGTCTGAAACTCCTCTGCCGTAGAGAATATCGCCGTCGCGAACGGGCTCGTAGGGCTGGCATTTTGTCCAGCCGCTTCCGGCCGGAACAACGTCAAGATGCGCGAGGATACCGAGCTGAGGCTCGCCCTCGCCAAGCTCAACAACAAGAACACGATCGCCCTTGATCTCCGCACTAAAGCCGTAACTTCTGGCAAGCTCCAGCGCAGCTTCAAGTGCGGCGCGGGGACCGCGGCCAAAAGGCGCCCCGTCTTCAGAATCGGAACGCTCGGAATTTATGCGGCAGAGAGAAAATATATCGTTTACAAGCTCAGTCTCGTGTATATCGAGATACTCAAGATAATTATCAAGCATTTGTACCACGCCTCCCTTTTTACGGCGATATTATACACCTTAAACAAAGGATAGTCAACAAAAGAACCCCCTTCCGGCGAACCGGAAGGGGGTAAGTTTAATGAATTTCAGCTAAGCTATTGATTATTCAGCAACAGCCTTGATGAAGATGACCCAAGAATCATTCTTGCCGTCTTCCTTGATAGCCTCATCGCCAACCTTGGTGGAGAAGACAACTATGGTCTGTCCCTTGGCAACAGCGGTAAGTCCCTTGCCGGTGAGGTCAACGATCTTAACATTGGCAGGATACTGATAGAGCTTGGTAGCAGTCTGGAAGTAGCCAGCATCAACGCCGGTGACCTCGAACTCGGTGCCGGTAACGGCAGTCGGAGCCTTGAGGTGGTTCTCATCGTCAACAGCGAGATCCTTATAGAAGGTCTTCTCAGCAATGGCACCAGCAACAGCCTCAGTAGCATAGTAGGTGGTCTCCTTGCCGTCGACAAGAGCCTTGACCTCGACGCCCTGAGCGGTAACGTCGCCCTTGGAGAGGATGTAAGCAATTACGGAGTAAGTCTTGACCTCAGTCTCAGACTTCGCAACGCCGTAAACGTAGACGTTCTCAGCCTTCGCATCGATGAAGTACTTCGAGCCGGTATCGAATGCCGGGAAGTTCTTGTAGCCAACGAGCTTCTGAGCAGTGTACTTGCCATCCTTCACGGTTACGATGAAGAGGTTGGTGTTGGAGGTAAGAGTCTTTCCGCCAAGAGTCGGGCTGGCCTTGGTGTAGCCGGTAGCATCAGTAAGAGTGAATACGTCGGTGATAACTACCTT
>JAEEGL010100408.1_pt1 | contig 14135 bp, 9 predicted proteins | sample 9134231 | NCBI WGS metagenome assembly JAEEGL01 (sample SAMN16246548, study PRJNA631951) | gut metagenome | biome: gut microbiome; feature: rumen; material: fiber-attached | host: Bos | place: Iran: Karaj | collected 2018-10 | reverse complement strand
TAACGACAGCACCGTGGAAGTGAAGAACATCACCGTCAAGGCGGTGGATGTTTCGCTGTACAGTTTTGACAGCATTCCCGCCGGAGAAAGCGCATCCTTTATCCGGGATGTGGACATCAGCATGGCGGGTACGTTCCAGTTTACCGCTGTCTGCAAGGATCAGCTGGACCAGACGCTGAATTTCACCAGCAACGCGGTGACCATCTCCTACGCGCCGCCGACTCCGGTGCCGACCGAGGCTCCGCTGGTCACTCCGCCGGCTCCGGCCACAGAGCCGCTGCCCACGGATCAGCCTGAACCGGAATGGCTGGATCAGGCACAGACGGTGGCGGAAACTGCCAAGTGGATCCTGGCGGGCGTTGCCGGCCTGCTGCTGATTCTGCTGCTGATCGGAGCTGTCCGCCGCGGCAAGAGCAGGAGCGAGTCAAAGAAGGCGATGGATCATCTGGAGGGCGGCACTCCCTACCGTGATTACGGAACCGAACCGAAACGAAACCGCCGGAGTGAGATTTCAAACGGCGGAACCGGTACAGAGGCAGCCGAAACCCCGACAGCAAAGCCGGAAGATGAAGGCACGGCCCAGAACAGCGAGCTGATGGCGGAAACGCTGCGCAGGCTGTATTCCGAGAAACCGGAGGAAGCGAAAGCTGCGGCGGAAAGCGCGGCAGAAACCGCTGAAACCGTTGCGGAAACCGCAGAAGAGACCGTGGAGGAAGCAAAAGCTGCTGCTGAAGAGGTAAAAGAAGCCGCGGATACAGCGACGGAACCTGCGGATGCCGGGGAGGATGCCGGAGCATCCCGCCGCCGCAGAAGCCGGAAAACCGAATAAATCAAACGTTTATAAGGCACCGGGGCCATAAGGGTCCCGGTGCTTTTATCACCCTCAAAAACTTGCGTGGGAAGGTGCTTCGGTGGTATACTAACCTGTAATGCTTTGCCCGTTTCGATCAGATTTCGGAGGGGGCGTACAGAGGAGAAACGGATGCTTGATTTCCTGAAGAAAGTTCTGGGTGCCGGGAATGACGCCCAGCTGAAAAAACTGGAGAAGACCGTGGATGAGGTCATGAAGCGCGAAGCGGAGTACCATGCGATGGAAAACGAAGAGCTTCAGGAGATGACCGAAAAGCTCAGAGAGCGTCTGCGGAAAGGTGAAACAGAAGACGATATCCTGCCGGACGCGTTCGCAACGGTCCGTGAGGCGGCTGCCCGGATACTGGGCATGATGCCCTACCGTGTACAGGTGATGGGCGGTATAGTGCTGCACCAGGGAAGAATCGCGGAGATGAAGACCGGTGAAGGCAAGACGCTGGTCGCCACGATGCCTGCCTATCTGAACGCCCTGCGCGGAGAAGGTGTGCATGTGGTCACGGTAAATGATTATCTGGCCCGCCGCGACAGCGAGTGGATGGGCAAGGTTTACCGTTTTCTGAAGCTGAGCGTCGGTCTGATCGTACACGACATGGAAGCCTCCGAACGCCAGGCTGCCTATAACTGCGATATCACCTACGGCACCAACAACGAACTGGGGTTCGATTATCTGCGGGACAACATGGTCCGCTCAAAGGACAGAGTGGTACAGACGAAGGGACACGCTTTTGCCATCGTGGACGAAGTGGACTCCATCCTGATTGATGAGGCACGCACGCCGCTGATCATTTCCGGCATGGGTGAAAAGAGCACCGAGCTGTATGACCGGGCGGACGAGATCGTCAGCAGGCTGAAACGGGATGTTGACTTTGAGGTGGAGGAGAAGAAGAAAGCAGTCACCCTGACGGACGAAGGCGCCCAGAAGGTGGAGCGCTTCTTCGGGATCGACAATATCAACGATCCGGAACAGAGCGAGATCAATCATCATATACACTGCGCCCTGCGGGCCCATAACTTGATGAAACGGGATGTGGACTATGTGGTGCAGAACGGCCAGGTGATCATTGTGGATGAGTTCACCGGCCGCCTGATGATCGGCCGCCGCTATTCGGAAGGACTGCACCAGGCGATTGAGGCCAAGGAGCATGTGAAGGTGGAACGGGAAAACAAGACCCTGGCCACCATTACTTTCCAGAATTACTTCCGCATGTACAAAAAGCTGTCCGGCATGACCGGTACGGCGAAAACGGAGGAGCCGGAATTCCAGGGCATCTATGCGCTGGACGTGGTGGAAATTCCCACGAACAAAAAGAATATCCGTGAGGATCTGCCGGACCTTGTTTACAGGAGTAAAGCCGGGAAATTCAAGGCCGTTGTGGCAAGCATTGAGCAGTATCATGCCACGGGACAGCCGCTGCTGGTTGGCACCGTCAACGTGGAAACCAGCGAGATGCTCAGCAAGATGCTGAGTATGAAAGGCATCAAACATGAGGTGCTGAACGCGAAGAACCACGCCAAGGAAGCGGAGATTGTGGCACAGGCAGGCCACTATGGCGCTGTGACTATCGCCACCAACATGGCCGGCCGCGGAACGGATATTCTGCTGGGCGGCAATCCGGACTTCCTGGCCCGCCGCGCGCTGCGGCAGGAGGGGCTGGACGAAGACCTGATTGAGGAAGCCGTCGGCCACAATGAGGACGTCTCCGAAGAAGTGCTTGAAATACGGAAACGCTATCAGGAGCGCTACCGGGAATTCAAGGCAGAGACGGACAGGGAGCACGAGCGGGTGCTGCAGACCGGAGGCCTGCACATTATCGGCACGGAGCGGCATGAAAGCCGCCGGATCGATAACCAGCTGCGCGGCCGGAGCGGCCGTCAGGGCGACCCCGGATCCACCCAGTTCTTCATCAGCCTGGAAGATGATCTGATGCGCCTGTTTGGCGGTGAACGTGTCGGCATGATTGCGGACCGGATCGGGCTGACGGATGAGACCCCGATGACGGCGGGCATGCTGACCAAACAGATCGAGAACGCGCAGAAGCGGATTGAAGGCAGAAACTTTGAAACCCGGAAACACGTGCTGGAATACGACGATGTGATGAACCGCCAGCGCGAAGTCATTTACGGCCAGCGCCGCCGGGTTCTGGATGGCGAGGATGTGCATGAAAGCATCCTGCGCATGAAGGATCATGTGATCGACTTTGCCGCGAACCGCTGGATGAACGGAGAGGAAGCCTCCGAGTGGGAATGGAAAGAGGCGGAGAAATACCTTGAGAACATGTGTGTTCATCACGGAGCATTCGACCGTCTCCGGCATCTGGCAGAGCAGGACGAGGACCGGGAAGGCTTTATTGCCGCACTGAAGGAAGACGCGCTCGAGTTCTATCACGAGCGGGAAAAGATGGTCGACGGTCTTGCGGATGAAATCGGTGAAATGCTGCGGGGGCTGATTCTCGAAGAGAAGAAATACGGAATGCGGCAGTTTGAACGGGAGATGCTGCTGGCAAGCGTGGACAGCCGCTGGATGGATCATATCGACGCCATGGACCAGCTGAGGGACGGCATCGGCTACCGTGCCTACAGCGGAAAGAACCCGGTGACCGAATATCAGATCGAAGCCGGCCACATGTATGAGGAACTGAACCATCTGATCCGGGAGGATACGGTACGCCGGGTTTACCAGATGAACAAGGACTGGATCAGACGGCATGTGGAGGAAATGCAGGTTCTCAAACCGATCCAGATGGAAGCGCATCTGGCAGGAGACCAGCCCAGGCAGCCGAAAAAAGCCAAGCCGTTCGCAAAGATCGGCCGGAACGATCCATGCTACTGCGGCAGCGGCAAAAAGTACAAAAACTGCTGCATGGAAAAGGATCAGGCTGCGGGAAGGCAATGAAAACCCGAAGCTGACGGTTATTCAAGAATGAAGATGATGAAGGAGTGAAAACAGATGCTTGAGCTGGAACAATACGCTCAGGATATCGTGGCTATCCGGAAGAGCATCCTGGCCTCCGGGGAAGCGCTGCATATTGATCACATGAAAGAGCAGATCGACGAGCTGACGGAAGAAATGAATCAGCCGGAGTTCTGGAATGATACCGAGCGCTCCACGAAGGTGAACCAGAAGCTGGGCCATCTGAAGAACAAACTGGCGCATTATGAAGGCCTGCTTCAGGCGGCGGAAGACATCGATACGATGATGGAGCTTGCCAGGGAAGAAAACGATGAGGAAATGGTTCAGGAAATCGGCGAAGAACTGGCCCGCCTGAAGGAACAGGCGGACGCGCTGGAACTGGAGACCCTGATGCGGGGCGACTATGACGACTGCGACGCGGTGCTGAGCCTGCACGCAGGCGCCGGCGGAACGGAAGCCCAGGACTGGACCCAGATGCTGTACCGTATGTATACCCGTTACTGCGAGCGGATGGGCTTTGAAGTGAAACTGCTGGATCTGCTGGACGGAGACGAAGCAGGCATCAAGAGCGTGACCTTTGAGGTCAGCGGTGATCATGCCTACGGCTATCTGCGCGGAGAAAAGGGCGTGCACCGCCTGGTGCGCATCAGCCCCTTCGATTCGAATGCCCGGCGGCATACGAGTTTCTCCAGCCTGGATGTGGCGCCGATTCTGGACGACGATGACAGCGATATCGAGATCGACATGAAGTATGTCCGCGTGGACACCTATCATTCCAGCGGCGCCGGCGGCCAGAACGTCAATAAGACGTCCTCCGCTGTCCGTATGACTTATGTGAAGGATGATGTGACCATCGTGGTTGCGTGCCAGACCGAGCGGGACCAGGTGCAAAACCGGGCTACCTGTCTGAAAATGCTGAAGGCAAAACTGCTGGAACTGCGGGAGCGTGAAAAGGAACAGCAGATGGCGGACATCATGGGCGAGATGAAGAAGATCGAATGGGGCAGCCAGATCCGCTCCTACGTCTTCCAGCCCTACACCATGGTGAAGGACCACCGCACCGGCTATGAGGTGGGCAACATCGACGACGTGATGAACGGCAACCTGGAGGGCTTTGTCACGGCCTACCTCAAGATGCAGTAACCCCGTGTGCCGAAAGGATAACAGATGGCAAAACGTGCGAGAAAAGGCTCGTTCCCGGGCTTTTTGGTGGGACTGATCCTGGCCGTCGCCCTGGGGGTGGCGGTGCTGAGCACCCTGGTGTGGTTCCTGGGCACCCACGCCGGCCTCATGACGCAATGGATGCTGGAGACGGCGCCGCCCGCCGGAACGAAGGTCCCCGCGGAGCTCTACGGCCCCCTGTGCCGGGCCCTGTGCGATTATCTGCGGGGCGGCACCTCTGTCTTTTCGTTCCTGGCCGACGGCATCTCCCTGTTCAACAGCCGGGAGCTCATCCATCTGGCGGACTGCGCCGCGCTCTTCCGCTTTGACCACACGGTGATGATCGTCAGCTGGATCGTGGCCGGCGTCTTCCTCGTGCTGCTGCTCGTCACCCGGGCGGGGCACAGCGGCGCCGTGGGCCTCCTCCTGGGTACCCTGCTGGTGGTGGCCGGACTCGTGGGCCTCATCATCTGGGGCCTGGCGGACTTCTCCGGCCTCTTCCTCACCTTCCACCGGGTGGCTTTCTCCAACGACCTCTGGCTGCTCAACCCGGCCACGGACGCCCTGATCCGCCTGATGCCCAGCGGCTTCTTCGTCCGCTACGGCCTGGCGATCGGCGGCGGCTGGCTCCTGCTGGAGCTTGTCATCTTCTGTTTTGCCCGGTGGCTGTCCCGCCTGTCCAAGGATTGAGAACCCCCATCCCAGAAGAAAACCAGCCGGGAGGAAAACCCATGCGCGTCCGCCGTTTGCTTCTCCTTGCCCTCCTGGGGGCGCTGCTGTTCTCCGCCCGGGGTCCCGCCCTGGCGGAGGACGGAAGGTCCTTCCCGGAGGCGCTTTTGTTTGTTCAGGAGACGCAGATCAACCGCCTGAGCAACAACCGGCTGAAGATCCTCTGCTATCCCCACACCGCCCTGCCGGAGGTGGACGCGGAGATCGCCGGGATCATCGATGCCCAGGCGGCCCGGGCGGAGGCATACCTGCCCGGCAAGGGCGTCTCCCCCTCGCTGATGTCCAGGCTGGACGCGGGGAGCTACATCAGCCGGGTGGGCACCCGCTGGATGAGCTTCCTCACCATCGCCCGCGTCTCCCACAACCGGCGGCAGCTCTGGGTGGCCTTCGACACCCGGGTCTACGACATGGAGACGGGGGAGCGGGTGACCCTGGACCGGGTCATCGACGGGGACAAGGGGGGCTGGGACTTCCTCTCCCGGGAGGCTGCCCGGCAGCTGGCCGCCCACTTCCCGGAGGAGGCTGCGGATCCCCTGCGCCTGGAAGCCCTGACCGGCCCGGAAGCCATCCGGGAGGCTCCCTTCACCCTCCATCCCGGCCATCTCACGCTGCACTTTGCCGTGGATGACCTCTACGACGGCCATGACCCCGCCCTCCTCCGGGTGGAGATCTACTATTCCGCCCTCCGGCCCTGGATGACGGAGGAGGCCCTGGCGGAGACGGACTGCTCCGGCTACACCCTGGTGGCCTTCACCTACGACGACGGCCCCGCTGCGGGCGCCACCGACCACGTGCTCAACGCCCTGCGGGAGTACGGGGCGGAGGCCACCTTCTTCACCGTCGGCTTCCGGGTGGTGCAGAATCCGGACCTGATCCACCGGGAGTACGACGCGGGCTTCTCCGTCCAGAGCCACTCCTACTATCACCGTTACAATCCCGCGGTGGAGGACATCCTCCCCTGGCGGGATCTCATGGCCCGCGAGATGGAGGCGGTCACCGGCGTTGCCCCGACCCTGTTCCGGGCGCCGGGGGGCGTGGAGTACCGCTATGTGGAGGCGGGCCAGGGGCTGCCCATGATCCGCTGGAGCCTCTCCTCCAACGACGCGATGAAGGAGTACGGCGGGAATCCCACCAAGGTGCTCCAGAGGGTGCGCTTCTACCACGACGGGGACATCGTCCTCTTCCACGACCTGAACAGCAGGGCCGGGGACATTGCCCTCTACTGCCTTTCCAGCCTGTCCGCGAAGTCGGTGATGTTTGTCACCGTGGAGGATCTGTGCGAGCTCCGGGGGGTCCGCCTGCGCCCGGACGTCTCCATTGACGCCTGCCCGCCTGCCGGGGCGGATCCCGCACCCGGCGAGGACCCTGCGGAGGACGCCGATGCGGAAGCGGAGCGCCTCCCGGAAACGGACCCGGAGGACGTCCCCGATCCGCAGACGGAAGCGGCCCCCGGGGCTGACGCGGAGGACAGCGCCGAACCGGAACCGGACGGGACGCCGGAGGAGACCCCGGATTCCGGTCCGAGACCGGCCCCAAAACCGAAAAAGGACACCTGCCCCCTCATCGAAGGGGCAGGCGCTTTTTGTTTGATCCGGGGTCTTCACATCGGGCCGGCGGGGCTTTCCTGCCCTCTCCGCCGCAGCCGGTCGATCCCGGCGAAGATCCGGCGGAGCAGCAGGGCTCCGGGCTTCTCCACCAGATAAGTCACCAGGATGGCCGCCGCCAGGGAGAGCCCGAAGGCCAGGAAGGTGTACCGCAGCTGCCAGGGGAGGTCCCCCTCCTGGTTGGGGTAGGCGAAGGGGGACTCGGGGATGCCGTGGTCCCGCAGCCACACCGCGATGTTCTGGTGCAGCAGGTAGTAGTTCATGGAGACCCCCGAGAGGAAGCGCATCACCGGGTTGCCGAAGAGCAGCCGGACCGGCAGCGCGGCCAGGGGCAGGGAGATGAGGATGACGCCGCAGCACAGGGCCAGCAGGGGCCGCCGCACCATCTGCCCCGCCTGGATGGCGGCATATCCGCCGGTGCCCGCCTGGTCCCGGAGGATCCAGACGAAGCCCGCGATCCCCAGCCCCAAGGCCAGGGTGGCCAGGGCCTCCAGGCTCCAGCGAAGATTCCTGTCAGGCCGCAGACGCTCCCGCAGGGCCTCCAGCCGGGGCCAGAGCATGGCCAGGGCGATCCCCAGGGCGTAGACGTCCAGGAAGTTCACCATCTGGTTGACCACCATGCTGTAGTCGCTCAGGGCCCAGAGACACCACACCCGGAAGAAGGCCGCGCAGGCTGCCATCCCCGCCAGCACCGCCCCGGGCTTTCTCCGGAGGCCCGCCGCCAGCAGGGGCACCAGCAGGTAGAAGTGCACCTCCATGGCCAGGGTCCAGCTGGCGCCCCCCAGGGGGGTCCGCTGGTAGGTGGCCACGGTGAAGGGAAAGGTGAAGGTGAGATGGGTCGCGATGTCCACCGCCATGTCCCCGCCGCTTGCGTACTTGTGCATTGGGATGGCCACGGAAAAGAGCATCAGCAGGGTCACGAAGAGGTAGCTGGGGAGGATCCGGGCGGCCCGCCTGCGGTAGAAGTCCCGGGCGCCCGTCCGGCCCGTCAGGGGCTCCGGGGTCCGGCCCTCATACCGGGCCCGGGCCCAGGGCAGGAAGATCAGGAAGGCGGAGAGGAGCAGGGTGGCGTCCACCGCCATGTAGCCCGCCCGGACGAGAAAGTCCAGGGACACGCTGCCGACGTGAGGCCCCAGCCAGGACTGCTGCCAGATATGGAACCAGCTGACGATGAAGATCATCACCACCCGGAAGCCGTCCAGCTCGGGGATGCGCTCCCGTCTCATGCCTTGTCCTTGCAGACCGCCTGGAGCACGTCCGCCGCGCCGGCCATGAGGCCGATGCCCGCCTGCTCCGCCAGCCCGCGGTCACAGGCCTGGGCCAGGGCGGGGTCGATGGGCAGCTGGGCCAGCAGGGGCAGGGAGTGGGCCGCGGCCACCTGCAGGGCCTTGCTCTCCCCGAAGGGGTAGATCCGCTCCCCGCAGTGGGCGCAGGTCAGCCAGCTCATGTTCTCCACCAGGCCCAGCACCGGGATGTTCATCATGGCGGCCATGTTCACGGCCTTCTCCACGATCATGCCCACCAGCTCCTGGGGACTGAGGACCACCAGGATGCCGTCCAGGGGCAGGGACTGGAACACCGTCAGGGGCACGTCGCCGGTTCCGGGGGGCATGTCCACAAACATCCAGTCCACCTCGCCCCAGACCACGTCGGTCCAGAACTGCTTCACCGTGCCGGAGATCAGGCTGCCCCGCCAGACCACCGGGTCCGTGTCGTTGTCCAGGAGCATGTTGACGCTGATGAGCCGGATGCCCCCCGCGGTCTCCGCCGGCAGGATGCCCCGCTCATCGCCGTAGGCCTTGTCCGTGATCCCGAACATCCGGGGGATGCTGGGGCCGGTGATGTCCGCGTCCAGGATGGCCACCTCCTGGCCGCGCCGGCGCATCTCCGCCGCCATCAGGCCGGTCACCAGGCTTTTGCCCACGCCGCCCTTGCCGGAGACCACGCCGATCATATGTTTCACCTTTGTCCACCGGTTGGGCTCTGCCATCAGGGACTGGGGCGCTGCGCCCCGGGACGGGCAGTCCACCCCGCAGGTGGAGCAGTCGTGCGTGCATTCAGACATTCTGTTCACCTCGTTTTTCATCTGTTTCCCCCGGAGGGGAAAACCCTGTCCATTGTAGTGAAGCGGGGCGGGTCTGTCAAGATGGGCGCCATCGGCAAAAACAGGTGCAGCCATCGGCAAAAACAGGTGCCACAGGAAGAGAAAAGGACGATGACGGGGCAGACCTGGCAGGCGGGCGGCAGTGCGGCCCATCCGGGCGCCGCGCGGACCGGTCTTCCGTGAAAGACGCAGGGAAAAGGAAGACCCCGGCTGTGCGGCCGGGGCTCTTTGCGATGGATCCCTCAGGGGTTCTTCCTCTCGTAGACGAACACTTCGTGGAGTTCGTGGTCGTAGCCCTCGTAGAAGCCCTTCACCATGCCCAGGACGATCCGGGAGCCGCGGTTGCAGAGCACCAGCAGGCGTCCGCTGTCCCGGTCGAAGCTCAGGCCTTCCACCTCCCCCTGGAGGGTGACGTCGTCCAGGGTGCGCTCCAGGGTGACCGTGGCGGCAGTGACCTCCCGGTCCGCCCGGACGCGGTAGACGTGGTCCGGCTCCCCCAGGTCCGCGGTGCCGTCGTCCGCCGTGAGGTACAGGGCGCCGTCATGATACGCCACCCCCTGCACCCACTGGGGCACGGGCTGCAGATGGACCTTGCCCAGGTAAGCCCCGGTGGTCAGGTCGTAGCGGTAGAGGTAGCGGCCGCTCTCCCCGTCCGCCCAGGAGCACATCCACACCAGCTGATGCTCCGGGTCCACGGCGATGCCGGAGCACTCCGTCTGGCCGCTCTCCGGGCTGAAGGGCCAGGCCCGCAGGAAGGTGAGGGTCCGGGCGTCATAGACGGCGATCTGGATGCCGCTGGCCTCCCCGTCCATGAAGTACTCCACCCCGGCGTAGAGCTCCCCCTGACACACGTCGATGTCCCCGATGTGGTTCACCCCGCCCGCCAGGCCGTCGAAGGGGTGGTCGTTCAGGGCCAGCAGTTCCCAGCTCGCGTCGTAGCGGGAGAGGGTGGTGCTGCCGCTGACCCAGTACTCGCCCGCTTCCCAGGCGATGCCCTGGCGGCCGTCCACGGCGTGGGATCCCGCCAGGGTCCAGGCGCAGGCGGGGAGGAGATCCGTCGGGACCTCCTCCGGGCGGCCGTACACCGTCACCGGCGCGGGCATTGTCTCCGCCCTGGCCCACAGGGGGATCATCAGCAGCAGGATCAGGCCCAGGATCAGCATTTTTCTCATATTCCGTCTCCTTCTCTCCGGCCTTCGGAAAACGCCATGCGCGGCAGCCCGAAGGCTTCCGGCATGGCGCGTGCCGCCCGGGGGCGGCGCAGGGATCACTTCCTGGTCACACCCTCGCCGTAGATGGTGGTCCAGTCGTTCTTCATGGACACGGGCACCCAGCCGTACTCCTCGCACAGGGCCACCATCTTGTCCGCCTTGGTGACGCTGCCGTTCTCCCGCTCGGTGTCGTCGCAGCAGAGCATGAAGGCCAGGCTGCGGTACTTGTTGCCGCTGGTGACGTACTCCGCCATGCTGCTGTCGCCGGTGCTGTTGCCGAAGGAGAGCACGGGCTGCTGGCCGATCTCCTGGATGATGACGGCCACCTTGTTCATCTTCAGGTTCTTGATGATGAACTGGCCCGCCAGGATCAGGCTGTCCTGATCGGTGTAGACGTAGTTGAGGCCGTCGGTGTCCCCCTGGCCGGTGGCGATGATGAGCTCGTCGGAGCCGATGATCTGCCGCTTGGGCACGTTCAGCGGGCTGTCCTTGACGATGCCCCGGACGATGAGGCGGTCTGTGCCGCTGACCACGTACACGGTGAAGCCGTTCTCCTGGAGGTAGTCCACCACCTGGAGCATGGGCAGGTAGAAGCCCTCGCCCCGCTTCATGTTCTCATAGCCGGGCATGGGGAGCTGCTTGAAGGCCTGGATGTAGTTCTCGAATTCCTCCACGGTCATGCCGGCGAAGGCGGAGGCCACCGCCTTGCCATGGTCCACCTCCAGCCCGGAGAAGGACTCGCCGGTCTCGTTCTGGGTCCGGATCTTCCCGGCGACCTCGCGCTCGAAGTCGCTGGCCCGGTCCACATAGTCCGGATCCTCGGTGACCCGGTAGAGCAGCAGGGTGTAGTCGAAGTAGTTGGGATCCGTCTCGCAGAACAGGGTGCCGTCCAGGTCAAAGACGGCGATGCGGTCCTCCGGGGGGATGTAGTCGGGGCCGCCCTCGGTGGTGACGGCCTCCACATAGGCGATGAGCTCCGCCTTGGCCTGGGCGCCCTCGGTCCACAGGTTCAGGGCCTCCTCCCCGGAGCGCTTGGCCGGGGCGGCGGTGAGGGTCTCGATCTGGGCGGCCTTGTCAGTGACGTCCGCCGTGAGGGTCTCGATCTGGGCGGCCTTGTCGGTGACGTCCGCCGTGAGGGTCTCGATCTGGGCGGCCTTGTCGGTGACATCCGCTGTGAGGGTCTCGATCTGGGCCGTCTTGCCGGCGGCCTCGGTGGTCAGGGCTTCGATCTTTGCGCCGCTGTCGCGGTGGTCCACAAAGAAGAAGATGCTCACCGCAGCCAGGGCCAGGCACAGCAGAACAATGGCAATCGCGGTGCCGCGGGATTTCATGGGGCAACACTTCCTTTCCGCCGTCCCGCCTCTCAGCGCGGGGACGGCTGTGGGTTTCGGTGCAAAAGGTAGCACAACCGGGTCAGCCTGTCAACGGCTGTTTTCTTTTATACTATCCCAGCAGCAGGGTCAGCAGGATGAAGAAGGCCAGCAGGGCAAAGAGCAGCAGCAGCTCCTGCTTCCAGCGCTTCTGGAGGAGGCCGGCAGTCTCCCGCACGAAGGCGTTGGGCCAGAACCACCATTTGGTGCGGCTCCCCATTCCCTCCGCCGGGAGTCCCGCCAGGTTGGCCCAGACCCCGCTGCGGAAAACGTGGTAGTTGGTGGTGGAGAAGGCGGCCTTGCCGGCGGGGTCCACCTGCTGGATGAGTTCCCGGGAGAAGGCCATGTTCTCGAAGGTGCTCCCGGAGCGGGCCTCGGGGAGGATCAGCCGGTCCGGGATGCCCTGCGCCAGGAGGTAGCGGCGCATGGCCTCCGCCTCGGGCATGGGCTCATCCGGGCCCTGACCGCCGGAGGGGATGAAGCAGGCCTCCCGGCCGGTGGCCTCCCGCTGGGCACGCCAGAAGGCGACGGCCCGGTCCACCCGGCCCCGGAGCAGCGGGGGCAGGCTCCCGTCCGGCCGGAACCAGCAGCCAAGGATCAGGATGAAATCCTTGTCCTGGCTGGGCTGATGCCGGGCTGCCCTGATCCCGCAGATCACGGCGCCCATGAGCATGCACTGGCAGTAGACGAAGATGGTGGTGTAGGTGTTCTCCAGGGCGGTCATGATCCGGCCCTCCCACTCCGAGCCGGAGAAATCCCGGAAATACACCAGCCAGCCCACGGCCTCCCCGGCCAGGAGCAGCAGGGCGATCCCCAGCCCCAGGGCATTCTGGACCCGCGGCCGCTCGTGCCGCAGCAGGGCCAGGTTGCTCACCGCCATGGCCAGGGCGAAGCAGACCGTCAGCGGGGCGGTGAGGACCATGAAGTGCCCGCTGGCCCGGCTGATGGCGCCGTAGGCGGAGAACATGGGATAGCCCGCCGGATCCACCAGATGCCGCACGGCCACCGTCAGCATGGTCAGGCCGCTGATGAGGGCGAAGAGGGAGAAGCCCGCGTAGTAGATGGTGCCGTAGGCGTAGAAGGCGGGCCCTTTGGCCCGGGTGTAATGCCACAGCATGATGGCGCTCATCAGCAGCCAGAGGACGGTGATGGCAAAGAGGGCCAGGGTGTCCCCGGTGAAACCGCCGGTATTCGCGTTGTAGACCGTGCGGAGACGGCCCACCCGGAGGATGTACATGCTGCGGAAGCCGTCCTCCCCGGGCTCTCCGATCACGATATCGCCCTCGCCGGGCCCCCGGGGCTGGACGCGGATCCGGAGCGCGTGCCCCTGGTGCCGGATCTCTCCCAGGTCCACGATCTCCGGGGAGGCCGCCGTCACGGTGAGGGTCCCCCGGGCCAGGGCCTCCTCCTCCCGGTCGTTCAGGGGGACCCACAGGTCATAGTCGCGGAAAAAGGCGATGCGGCACACCAGACACACCGCCAGCAGCAGGAGCGCACACACCAGGAGCTGCTTGGCCGCCTTTCTCATGCCGCTTCACCTCTCCTCATCCATATGATTCCGGCTCATTCCTCGATGATGCAGACGGTGATGCTGTCCGGGCCGGGAAAGCGGACGCACCGCAGTTTCGTATAGGGATCCTGCTCCACCGGCCCCGCCTGGATCCCGGTCTCCCGCAGCCGCCGGAGGACGGGATTCAGACGCCGCACGGAGAGGGTCAGGTGCTGGGGCGGGAGGGCCTCATCCACGTTGGAGCAGTGGATCTCCACCTGCATCTTCCCCATCTCCAGCAGGAAGTCGGTGTCGTCGGTGCCCTGGGGGACCAGCTGGCTCACCAGGCGGAACCCCAGGGTCTCGATGAAGAAATCCCAGACGGTCTCCTCCCGGGTGGCCAGCAGGGAGGTGCGGCTCAGGCCCAGGTGCCGGGCAAAGGGGTAGAGGGTGCGCTTCCGGGCCCGCTTCTGCCACCGGCGGCGCCGCTGCAGCTCATGGCGCCAGTCCGGGTGCGTCACCACATAGGCGACCCACAGGAAGAGGAACTGCCCCAGGATGCCCCCCAGGGTGTTGGACACCAGGTCGTCCATGTCGTAGAAGCCCCGGCGGAAGATCAACTGCAGGTTCTCCATGAGGAGGGAGATGAGAAAACAGGCCAGGGCGGGGCGGATGCGCACCCGGGC
>JAEEGL014571453.1_pt1 | contig 14136 bp, 9 predicted proteins | sample 9134231 | NCBI WGS metagenome assembly JAEEGL01 (sample SAMN16246548, study PRJNA631951) | gut metagenome | biome: gut microbiome; feature: rumen; material: fiber-attached | host: Bos | place: Iran: Karaj | collected 2018-10 | reverse complement strand
ACAAAGACCCCGAGGCGGGCGAGCGGCTTGTGGAATACGCCGAAATTGCGAAGACTAAGGCAACCGGCAAAAAGGTTGAAAAGGACATCGAATGGCGTCATCTGAGCGTTGAGGAGCGGTTGCAATACGCATTGCAAAAAGGCATTTCGGAGTTTCTGCCCGTTGACATCGAGGAGGCTCTACAAAAATATCCCAACCCTGTGGAAATCATCGAAAAACCGCTGATGAACGGTATGAATATCGTTGGCGAATTGTTTGGCGCGGGCAAGATGTTTTTGCCGCAAGTGGTTAAGACAGCGCGAGTTATGAAACAAGCCGTGGAAATTCTCAAACCTGTAATCGAGGAGAAAAACGCAGGCGGAGCATCGTCGGGCAAGATAATTATGGCAACCGTAAAAGGCGACGTTCACGATATCGGCAAAAACATCGTCTGCGTGGTGATGGCGTGCAACAATTTTGATGTCATCGACCTTGGTGTAATGGTTCCCACCGAAAAAATAGTTGAAGAAGCCATTGCGCAAAAGGCAGATGCTGTGGGACTTTCAGGTCTCATTACTCCATCTTTGGACGAGATGATAAACGTTGTTAAGGCAATGGAAAAGGCTGGATTGCGGATTCCCGTGATGATTGGCGGCGCAACCACATCCGAACTTCACACCGCTGTCCGTATTGCTCCAAACTATTCAGGACCTGTGTGTTACGTTAAAGACGCATCGCAAAACGCATACGTGGCAACGGCTTTGATAACCAAAAATCAGGAGTTTTTAGACAAACTCAAAAAACGTCAGGCGGAATTGCAACGTCAAAACGCCGAACCTCCTGCCGCTCAGCCTGTTGCAGAGTCCGCCACGAACGCCAACTTGCCAAAATTGAAGTTCTCCAATATCGTTACGCCCAAAACGCTCGACCGCTTGGTACTCAACAACATAGACCTCAATCTTCTTGTTCCGTACATCAATTGGAAGATGTTCTTAATTGCGTGGAAAATCAAGGACAACACCCCCGAAGCCGCCACCACTTTGGCAGACGGCCGCCGTATTCTTCAAGAAATTATCGACCAAAAACTCACCACGGCAAACGCTGTGTTACAGATATTTGCAGCCAAAAGCGAAGGCAATTTCGTAAAACTTTATTCCGACGAAACCCGCCAAAACGGTATCGAAACTTTTGAATTTCCACGGCAGAAAAAGCCTGGCGACGATGGTTTCTGTTACTCGTTGGCGGACTTCATCTCGTCCGAAAAAGATTATCTCGGAATGTTTGCCGCCACCACGGGCATAGGTCTCGACACTTCCAAAGACGATGATTATAAGGCGATTATGAAAAAACTCCTTGCCGACCGCCTTGTAGAAGCCCTTTCGGAATACCTTCACCGCGAAGTCCGCACCCGCTATTGGGGATACGCCCCCGACGAGAGCCTCACGCCCGACGAACTCATCAAAGGTCACTACCAAGGCATCCGTCCCGCCATCGGCTATCCGTCATCACCAAACCACCAACAGAAAGTGCAGGTGTTCAGGTTGTTGGAAGCAACGTCTTGTACAGGAATACAATTAACCGAAAGCACAATGATGGTTCCAATATCCTCGGTATGTGGATTTTATTTCGGAAATAAAGAGGCAAGGTATATAGATGTGACGCAGGGGCGTGGCTGCCGAACCCGTCAGAATTTGAACGCCAAATTGACCACCGCCAGCGAATTGTAATCCAACTTCACGGAGCGCGTCTTGCTGACGTTGTAATCAAAACGGCTGACTCCCACCGTCAATGCCAGTGTATGACTGTTGGGCAAGCGGTAACTGATGCCGACGTTTGCGCACTTGAAACTCGTGGACCGCTCGTTCAACGCCTTGCTTATCTTGAACAGGAAAACTGGCGAAAACATTTTTTGGGGCAGCACGGTGTATTTCAGCAACATCGAAATGTTCAGATACGCCTTGTCGACGCCGTAGGTGTCATAGACAGTTTCGTATGTAGTCGCGCCAGTCTCTTTGTTGCTTGACACTTCTACGTCGCGCGTTACCTCCTCCCTGAAAGCGTACATCCCGCCAACTCCCGCACCATAATAGATATGGTCGTTGGCGAAACTGACTCCGCCGGTGACGCCTAATCCGTATACATCGATGCCGCCGAATGTGGTCTCCGCGTCCATAAGCACGTGCCAAGAGACATTGCCAGACCTGGTGGTGTCGTTGCGGAAGAGGTATTCCTCATCCTCGTCTTCGTCCTGCGCCACTGCGGCGAGCGGAATGACAAGCAGCGCAAATATGTAAAAAATGTCCAAAAATCTGCCCATAACAATCTCTAATGGTTAAGTTTTTCGATATGGCAAAATTACAAAAAGTTTTCGTGGCGGCAAAAATTATATAACAATCCTCACTTTCACAACTCCCACACCAACCTTACCGCGCTGCCTTCGCCGTAATCCATTTTTTCTTTGATTAACTCGCCGTACAGCGAAATGAAAATGCCGCCAAAATATTCGTTGAGGGTGGACCGTGTCCAATACCAGCCGGCATCATACGAATTGTCAACGAGTTCAAGGTAGCGGTATGCCACGATGGGCAGGAACACCGCTCCGGCCTGTTCCATGCGTGTCCAGTCGTCAGTGGTATAAGCGTTCATAGTTTCCTTCGGGTCGTCGAAGTCAAAGAGTTCGATGGGCTGGAAATCCAATCCTTCGGGCAGCGTGAAATCGTCGGGGAGAATCACAATACCCTTGATGCTTGCGCCCGTGATTTGCGCAGAACCATATTTCTTGGTGGCGTCGGGGCGCCTCTCAAATAGATAAACCCATTCGTTCATCGACAGCACCGACCATCCCGGACCGATTGCACAGTTGCCCACGAGTTCGCCATTCTCCATGGGCAAATCCGGAAACATCCATACTTCCTCGCCTGTATAATGGGGGTCGCCGCCGCCTTCAAGCCACATTCCCCAGCCAAAACTGTCGATTTTGGTGTTGAACCATCTCCACGTCGAATAATTCTCGCCTACTTCGTTATTCCACTCTAAACACCTATCGTACTGTGCCGGCGCAAAACTCCATTCATCGGTGTCGAGGTCGAACCAGAGGTTGCCCTTGCTGAAAAACACCTGCTTGTCTTTGCCGACGGAGAATATGCCCGGTATGCAGTTGTCGGGTGCGCCCAACGCCTTCACCTCGTAGAAGTGTCCGCCATCATCACCGAATGTGTCGTCGAGATTCAAGTTTTGGCAGACAATGCTTGTGCCGCTGGGTATGGCGATTATGGAACTGCCGTCGATATCAAACTGACACTGCATAGACTTTCGCGTAAGGTTGAGCGTGGAGCCGCCGTATGTGATGTCGAAGTCCACGAACACCGTATTCTGGACGAGGCTCACCGACGCGCCGTCCTTAGCGTATGAGAAATCGTCGCAAGTCCAACTGCTGTACCTGTCGAATCCCTGCTTCAACGACTGCACCACCCTAACATCGTTGAAAGGCCTGCCATTGTTATAAAGCGAGTCGGGGGAGATGGTGTTTTTCAACGCGGCGGCAAGGCGTGTGTCGCCAGTGAGCGATGCGCCGGACTTCACCTTCAGCTCGCCCGAAAATGTTGCCGTGCCTTTGCCCGCGCATCCGTCGCAGACAAGCACTGCCGGCTCGAGGAGGATGGAGTAATTGGTGACAACGATGGCGTCGCCCTCGGCAAAAGTTTTTTTCAACTCCACGCCGTCGATTTCCTCGTCGGAGGGGACTATCGTGGCGGTCAGCGTAAAAGCAACCATCTCGTATTCGGTGAATTGCGCCGCCTCGGGGTCGGAGTCGTCATAGCCGCATGATGGCGACATAATCGTCAGTGTCAACGCTGACAGCAATATGCTGAAATATTTTTTCATAATCGGTGCGGTATTTTAGTTTTTGATGATTAGTTTGTTTAGGTCGTCGGTGTGGTAGATTACAAGGTGCGGATAGCCGGATTCATAATTGTCGCGTCGGGCGGCATATACATCGTATTCGCCATTGGAATCGGGCGAAACGTGGAGCGGAATTACCTGACAGCCGTTATATTTAATGGCTACCGTGGACATGATGCCGCCGCCGTCGTCGTCCAAAACATAAATAATGCCGTAAGTCCCATCTTTTGCAATGTAGGACATGACGTCCCCCGACAGGAACAGCTTGCCGTCATGCACGGTTAGGTTGTAAATGTCGGAAATATCTATCGCAGTGGAATAAATGATGCGTCCGTCGATGGTCATTTTCACTAACGACCATTTGGTAATATATTCAGTAGAATCTGTATCAAGATTTTGGAATCCGCTGTTGACAATTAAATACAGGCAGCCGTCGATGTAATTAAGTGAGGCGACCGAGCCGTCCAGCTCGCCATTGCAAACTACATTGCCGTCGGCGTCGTAAATGCAGAAAAGGTTGCTATAATTAAAAGCAAACCATTTGTCGTCGAAAGGCAGCACGTCAGTCCACTGTTCGTCGCAGTTAATGACATACACAAAATTATTTCCAAGGGTATGGATTTCCATTTGATTGCCTTCAAACGAAAAAAACTTAGGGTAGCAAATGTCGCCGTTGTCAAGCAAGACTGATGAGAAGTCGCTATCGCCCACGAATGCGATTCTGCCGTCCCGGTATAACTTGGCCACCTTCTTGCCCGTCACAAGACATTCGCCCGAGGCGTTGACAAAAAAATTGGTTGGATCCACATCGTCAACGAACTCAGAGTAAGACACCGTGCCGTCACGGTTGATTTTAGCGACCTTTACACCGCCATTTCCCGACACGGGATACGCCACTGTACCGTCTGGCATCGGCTTTACATGAGAGATGTTTTGGATGCGCAGCCCCGACACCTTCACGGGCATCAAGTGCGGGTCGGAAAATGAAGCGTCGTCGCAGGCAAAAAGCGTCAACGCCACAAGCAGTGTCAATAAGTGTCTGAATGTTTTCATTGCAATTGTTTTTAGTAGCCGTAATGATATTTTGCAAATGTATTGTATTGGAGGTTGACTTTTGCGCCGAGTTTGACGGTGTATTCCAGCATTTGGAACACGTCGCGGATGTATAGGCTCTGGTACATGAGGGCGCGGTCGTCAAACTTCTTGTCGGGGTCGTTGTATGGCTTCAGGTCGTACGACACGCCGAAGTCGATGAAAAACGTAATGCGCCTGTGTGTGTAATTGAACCTTGCGCCGCCGAGTACAGAATAGTTGGTGCGGTTTTTAAATTTGGTGTCGTCCTTCTTGTCCGGCACTTCGGTGTAGGTGCCGATGGCGTCGGTGTAGGCGTTGGACTTGGTGCCGAGGATGTATTTGAACTGTGCGCCGCCATAGACCGACGGCACGAACTTGTCGCCGAACACATACAGCCACGCCTCCACAGCCAGCGGCAGTGCAAAAGTCTTGCAGGATTCGTTGTAATGGAATGTGGCGAGGTTGGTGCGCCTCATTTTGCGCTCCATCTCATATTTGACATAAGTGGGCGCGACGCTCACCGACAGTTTCCTCAACGGGCGGTACTCAAAGCCAATCTGCAACGAATTGCCCCTGACGTCGTATTCAGGCTCTACCGAAACGGCATCCAAAAGCGGGCGTATGGTCTTCAATACAGGACGCACGAAGTGCATCCCGCCCGCCATCCACGCCGAAAATATCGGCATCGTGTAATAATTGCCCAGGACTTCCCTGAACGGCAATGGATCACCTTTTTGAATATCGTAGAACGGGTCCCTTTGGTAGAACAACCTTGCCACGCTGTCGGCCTCGCGACGGTAGCCGAAGTCCTTGTATGCCGCCACGGTATATTTGAGGCGTTGGAGGTTTTGGTCCTTTGAGAGGCGGGCTGAGTCGTGCAGCGACTGCGACAGCTGCAGCAACTGCTCGTATTTGCCGGCGGAATACAGGTCTTCGAGGGTCTGCAAAATCACAGGCACGTCGGTCTGCGCGGCGGCGTATTTTGCTGCTGCGTTTAAGGCTATTGTCAATAATAATATTTTAAAAATTCTTCTCATTTTGTATGTTTTATTTAACCACGGGAAATCACGGAAGGCACGGAAACAATGTCATTTTATTCGGTAGCCGCCCACCAGGATGTCGTCCATCTGCGGGGTGTCGCCCTTCCATTTTTGAAGTGTGTCGGCGAGGATGGCAGACTGCTCGGCGGCGGATTTGGTCTTGGCGTTGATTTCGGTGATGAGCTGGCGGAAACGCATGTTGGTGAATTTCTGGCTGTCGCTGCTGAACTGGTCGGTGTATCCGTCGGAATACATGTACACGTAGTCGCCGCTCTGGATGTCGATGTCGTGGTCAATGAACGGCATGATCCTCGGGTAGATTGCAATCGGATTCCTGACGGGCTTGTATTCGGTGAGGGTGGTGCCGCGCACGTGAAGAATCCCGTTGTTGGCTCCCGAAAACTGCATTTTGGTCTGGGCGAGGTCGAGTATGCAGAGAGCCATGTCCATGCCGTCCTTCTGTTTTTTGGCGTTTTCAGACTGCTGCAAAGTGTCGATTACCTTGCGGCGCATTTCTTCGAGAATTTGCGATGGGCGTGTGCCGGGGGTGAAGTCAACGCAGATTTCGTTGAGGAACGCCACGCCGAGCATGCTCATGAATGCGCCCGGCACGCCGTGACCTGTGCAGTCGGCGACGGTGAAGATTACGGTGTCGCCGATGCGTTTCATCCAATAAAAGTCGCCCGAAACTATGTCCCTCGGACGCCAGAAAAGGAACACGTCGGCGAAAGATTCTCTGAGGATTTCGGCGGTGGGGAGCACGGCGTTTTGGATGAGTTTGGCGTATTCGATGCTCGCGGTCACGGCGCGGTGATGGTTTTCGATTTCGTCTTTGAGGGTCTGTATGTGCTGGCGTTCCTTTTCGATGGCGACGCTCATGTCCCACAATACTTGGTTGCGCTCGGAGAGTTCCTGCTGCTGGCCTTCGAGGGATTTCTGTTCGGCGGCGATTTTCTCGATGTCAACGGCCTGTGCTATGGCGGCGGATTTGGACGACGACGGCTGCGGTGCGTCCTTTTGGCGGCGCGACTCGTCGTCGAGGAGCGTATTGAGGCGGCGGATTTCGCTCTCGTAGTCGCGGATTTGCGAGGTGTAGAGGCTGTCCATCCTGCGGGCGGTCTTGGACGCGAAACGCCGCCGCGCCAACATCCCCGCCACGATGACTGCCGCCGCTATCGCCATCGCCGCCATGAGTATTATTTCAAGTGTCGTAAAAGCCATAAATGTCAATGTTTAAAAAAAGTCGTTATTTCTGTGCGAACTCCCGTCCCAAAATCAAGTCCCATTCGGTGTCGGAGAGCGGCGCGAGGTCCATTTTTGACAGTGCCGCCGCATACTTGTCGGGGTCGGTCGCCCAATGCCGCAGACAGTTGTCGTCGGTGAGGGCAAACAGCACACCATTGTCGTTGAAAGCCAAACACTTGACCTTGCTGTTGCCGAGGCTGTGCTCTTCGATGACGAGAGGTTTGCCCTGGAGGTCGTCGGTATTGAAAAGCGAAATACGCTTGTCGGCGGATGAGAGCGCGAGTATTCCAGACTTGGGCGAATAGACCGCGTTTTCGAGTTTCGAGTGCCCGCCCGCAATCTTCTCGGCACGGCTGTCGTCGTTGAGGTTTATGAACTGCACCCCGCCGTCGCTATAACATACCGCGAGCATATTCTTGTCGGGGATTGGCGTCATGCAAAACGCCTTTTGTCTGCCGTCGGCGGGGAGAATGGTCCGTGTGTCGTCGTCCTTGGTGTTCCACTTGAAGAGCCGTCCGTCGTGCGTGAGTACGTAAACGCCGCCGCCGTCGTGATGGACGCCCGTAATCATCGTCGCAAAATCCTTCTCGGCGGCTGGTGTGGACGAGCCGTCGGCGGACATCACAATCACCTTGCCGTAAGTGTAGGCTACGGCGCATCTTTGACGGTCGGGCGATGCCGACGCCGCTATCACATAGTCGTCGCTGATGGGCAGGCGGATGCGGATGTTGCGGTCGAGGTCGATGAGGTACGACTTGCGGTCTTTGGCGGAACAGGCTATTAACGAGGGAGTAGCAAATACGGCGTTGTCCATCGGGACCTTGGTGTCAAAACCCGTAGACTGCCTTGTAATTGCGACGTTGCCGTCTGACAAAACCGAATAATGCTTCACAGTGCCGTTTTCGTCAAAAGTGTTGATAGTGCCGTCGGGGGCTACGCTCATAGACTTTGCCGCGCCGCCGTCGAGCCTGTGTGGGCGGATTAGCTTGTTTTGCTCCATGGCATAGAGCATCGCGTCGTAGAGGTCGGCGTTCCTGACATTTTCGCCGCCCTTCATGTTCATCTCGCAGGCGGTCTTGGCAAGGCGGAGGTTGAGCGACTTGTCTTCGTATTGGTTTTTGGCCTTCATCGCCAGCGTGTTGCAGAGGGCTACGTAATAAAGGCGTGATGCTTCCTCCCTTGCTTTTTTGGTGGAATCCATCTGGTCGATTGCCTTCTGACGCTCCTTGTCCGCTTCTTTTCGGCGTTCTTCGGCGAGGCGGTAGTTGGTTTCGGCGCGGCGGTTGCTGCGCTCCGCGCTGTCTAACGCCGCTATCGCTTCACGGCGTGCGCGGTCTGATTCTATTCTGGCTGAGTCGGCTTGTCGCAGCGATTTTAATAAAGAATCACTCTTCTCTTCAATGACATGTTTGGCATCGTTCACTTGCCGAAGTCGCTTGTTTGCAAGATCTTTTTGGTATAGGGCCACCTTCTCGCTTTCCACGGCTTTTTCCTTTTCCATGACCGCCTCGTCCTGCGCCCTCAACGTCAAAAGAGAAAATATCAGCAATCCCGCTATGAACACCAAGAGACCGCCAATTGCGAGGACCCACTTTCGGCGGCGGGATTTTTCGGCGGCGACAATTGCCTCGTTGCTCTGACGGAGGTATTCGTCGCAGAGCGCCATGCGGTAGGCGGCGGAGCGGATTTTTTCTTTTTCGGGACGACGGGTCTCGTCGTGCTTGAGGATCCAATACTTGTTTGGGCGGCATTTTTCGTACCACTGGCTGAAAATGGCGTAGTTGCCGGGGGCGAGGAGGAACTCGCGCTTGCGTCCGTTGTCTGCCCAACGCTGCACTTGTGTGTTGTAGTCGTTATAGACGTTGAGGTTTTCGTGTTCCTCGCGGTTCCATTCGGAGAGCATCTTCCAGTTACGTATCAACGCCTCGTGGGTGATGTCCAATACGGTGTCGCCGCCGAGGTACTGCGTCTTGAGGTCGCCTGTCGTCGCAAACGGGCGCAGCAACGTGTTGTCTTCGTCGCGGAAGATGTTGAGGACGCCGCATACTGTGGCGGAGGTGATGTTGGGCTTGTTGATGATGCCCGTTACCTCGCTGAGTGAGCTGCGGTTGCGCACCTGGCGGTTGTCGTCGATTTTGGTGAGCGACGTGAAGGCGGTCTTGATAATCTCCTTTGACTCGTCGGGGGTGATGGTCTTGTCAGCCCAGTCGGCGTGGCTCATGTAGTAGTCAAAAGCCGATTCGTAGAGCGCGCCGGCGTGGGCGTTGAGAACGTTGTCGAGGTCGGGATGCTCGTAATATTTTTTCTGATAGTCAGGCAGTTGCACAAACCACCGGTTGAACTTCTGCCGCTCCTTGTCGCTGAGGAGGTCTTTGGAAAGCCCGGCGATTTTGGCGAGGTGGATGAGGTCGAGGGTTTCGGAACCGTTGCCGGCGGTCTTCCAAAGCAGGTTCAATGCGTGCTGCAACACGGGCAACTGGTCGAAGCCCGAAGTCAGATTGTTGATTAACACCTCGCTGAGCCTCGTGGAGACGCTTCCGCCCGCCAGACGCGCCGGCTGCTCGATGACCTGGAGGATTTCGGTGCGTTTCAACTGCGGCACGAAAAACTGGCTGTATGCTACAAATTCGGGCAGATCCCTGAATACAGTGCATTGCGAAATGTAGTCGCTCCTCATCGTAAATATCACATACACAGGCAGGTTCTCCACGATAGCCAGCCTGATTGTCTCGAGCAGGACGTTGACGCAGGTGTAGGAATCGTTGCTCGGAATGCCGTTGTGGAAATTCTCGTTCATGGTGAAGACTTCCTCAAACTGGTCGGCGACCACGAGGAGGTTTTTGCCACGGTTTTTGGCGTTGGGCGAGCCGTCGCCGACATAAAAAACTGAATTTTTATACACATCGACCAATCCCGAAAAACCGTTGCCCATCCTGTCAATCACTTGGTCGTATGGCACTTGCAACTGTTCGGAAACGCTTTTGGCAAGGCTTTCGAGAGGGTTGCGCTGAGGCTTGAAGTCGCAGAAAACCCAGCTATTGAACTCCGCCGTCGAAAAACCCGCCCTGATGTACGGAATCACGCCGGCATACACCATCGACGACTTGCCGTCGCCAGAGGCACCGGTGATAAAAGCCATCTTGTTTTGCTCCAACATCTTGACTATCTGGCGGATGTGCAAATCACGCCCTTTGAAGAAGATTGATTCCTCCTCGGTGAATGGCCTCAGCCCTGGATATGGACAAATGTTGGCTTTCATTTTTTGATTTTTTTGTCTAAGAATACTTTGATGTCGAGCGGGATGCGTCGCTGCTCGTCGATGGCACATTCAGCAATGTTTTGAAGCACAGCGAGTTGCTCCCGCCTGGCATGTTGGCTGTTGCCGGCGATGAGGATTGGTGTCTTGGAACTGCCGCCGCCGCTGTCTTTCCAAATCTGACGCGCAAACGACACCGCCCAGTCGCCGGCGCAGTCGTAATAGACCACGCCTATTTTGCTGTCGGCGAGCTGCGAAAGCACGAATGAATTGTAGTCGATGCCGCTCGAAAGGCTGATGCCGAGTTTCTGGACCTTCTGGAAGTCTTTGAGCATATTGTAAATGGCGAGCGCGGAATCTCCGTCGAGTTCGTTGTAGAGGAAAAAGATGTCGGTGGGTTCGTTCCGTCGGCTCTCTTTCTGCGTGACGTTCATTATGTTGCGGATGTCCTCTACGAAGATAATGGGCGAATCCTTGTCGGAATAGACTGTGTTTTCCACGATGTCGCGGCGGATGTCGTTGATGTAGGAATTAGCCGCGCCCAACGCATCCGACGGGTTCCAGACAAACATCTTGAAATCCTTGCCGCACAGCGTCTTGGCAGCCCTGAACTGTGAACCTGCTGGCGTATTGTAGCCGTCGCCGCCTTCGGAATAGATGTCCTGGCCGCCAAGCAGGTGTATGCTGCAATCGGCGGTCTGCAAATTGGGTACGACGGCTATGCCCGCGTTGCCAAGCACACGCGAAAGCCTCGTTCTACAAGCCGACATATCGTGCGACACGTCAGCGAGAAACACCTTGAATTTCCGCTTATAAAGGTTCAACAACATTCTCTGATGCATGTATAATTACAACAGCGCAAAGATATTTAACTTTTTTTTGCAAGACAAATATTATTCCAAAAAAGTTTCATAAAAATATCGTCAATCAGGAAAAAAGGTAAAATCTTACACGAAATAGGTTTGGTCAGTCTTGCTGGAATTAGTAACTTTGCATCAAGAAAAAAAACGCAACTTGTATATGAAAGAAATTAAGAACGAGGAATTTGGCGGCGAGCGTCCGCTGTACCGCGCCAAGGAGCTTACGTTGCGCAATGTTACGGTACACGCTGGCGAATCGGCGTTGAAGGAGACCAAGGACATCACCGCCATCGGCTGCACTTTCGAGGGCAAATATCCTTTTTGGCTGACCGACGGGTTCGTGGTCAAGGACTGCCATTTTGCGCCCGGTGCGAGGGCGGCGCTGTGGTATTCCAACGACCTTCAGATGACCGACACCATCATCGACGCGCCCAAGATGTTTCGCGACAGCCGCCGCCTCAGCCTCCAAAACGTGAAAATCACCGACGCGCAGGAGACTTTTTGGCATTGCGACGACGTAACGATAGACAACGTGGAAGCCGACAATGCGCCCTACATTTTCATGCATTGCAACAACGTGAAAATCAGCAACTACACACAAAACGGCAATTACGGTTTCCAATATTGCAAAAACGTTGAAATCCGCAATTCAAAAATCTACTCGAAGGACGCATTCTGGAACAGCGAAAACGTCACCGTCTATGATTCGGAAATCATCGGCGAATACCTCGCGTGGCACAGCAAGAATGTCCGCCTTGTCAACTGCCTGATTGGTGAGACTCAGCCGCTTTGCTACTGCGACAACCTCATCTTGGAGAATTGCCGTATGCGCCCCGACGCGGACCTGGCTTTTGAATATTCGGAGGTCAACGCCACCATCAGCGGCTCCGTCACCAGCATCAAAAACCCGCGCACCGGCAGCATCCGCGCCGACTCCGTCCGCGAAATCATCATCGACGAAAACATCAAGCCCCCGGCTGATTGCGTGATAACAACGACGTCAAACGCCTGACGGCGTTTGATTTTTATAAACAAAAATTACCGTCAATTTAGACGTCAATTAACGTCAATTTCCTTTTAAAATTGACGTTAATTGACGAAAAATAACAACGACGTCAAACGCCTGACGGCGTTGCGTTTGATTTTTATAAACAAAAATTACCGTCAATTTAGACGTCAATTTTCGTCAATTTCCTTTTAAAATTGATGTTAATTGACGTAAAAATTGACATAAATTGACGTTCAAAAAATTGACGTTAATTGACGAAAAAATTGACGTTAATTGACGTTCAAAAAAAATTGACGTTAATTGACGAAAAAATTGACGTTAATTGACGTTCAAAAAAAATTGACGTTAATTGACGTAAAAATTGACGTTAATTGACGTTCAAAAAAATTGACGTTAATTGACGTAAAAAAAACACCGCCGCCGCAAGGCGGCAATTAAACGTTTGAAACAAAAATGAACTTTGACGAGAATGTAATACGCAGGAACACAAACTGTTACAAGTGGGATGTTCAGGACGACGAGGAGACAATCCCGATGTGGATTGCGGACATGGATTTCAAGACCGCGCCGCCGATAATCGAGGCGTTGCAAAAGCGCGTGGAGCACGGCGTATTTGGCTACGTAAAACCGCCCAAAGAATATTTTGAGGCTATCAGCCAATGGTTTGGGACGCAGCACGGATGGCACGTCGAACCCAAGGAAATCCTATACACTTCGGGCGTGGTGCCGGCCATCTCCGCGATCATCAAGGCGCTGACTATGCCCGGCGACAAGGTGCTGCTCACAACGCCGGTCTATAACTGTTTCTATTCCTCAATCCGCAACAACGGCTGCCAGGTGCTCACGTCGAGCCTCCGACACGACCAAGAGGGACGCTACACGATTGACTTTGAGGATTTTGAACGCAAATGTCAGGATCCGCAGGTGAAAATCCATGTCCTCTGCAACCCTCACAACCCTGTTTCGAGAGTTTGGACTCGGGACGAACTCTCGCACATCGCCAAAATCTGCAAGGACAACGACGTTTTTGTAATTTCCGACGAGATCCACTGCGAAATCACAATGCCAGGCTTCCAATACACGCCTTTTGGCTCATTGGACGAGGCTTTGAAGGGCAATTATGCGGTCTGCACGTCGCCCTCCAAGGCGTTCAACATCGCCGGACTCCAAAATTCCAACATCATCTGCCCCTGCCCAAAGACCCGCCGCAAGATAGACCGCGCCATCAATATCAACGAGGTCTGCGACGTCAACCCATTCGGCGTAATTGCTGTGATGACCGCCTACACCGACCCGCGCTGCAAGGAGTGGCTTATGGAACTCAATAATTACATCTACCAAAACTACCTGACTGCCAAGGACTTGTTCACAAAACATCTTCCCACAACCACCGTAACACCGCAGGAAGGCACGTACCTGATGTGGGTGAATTTTGGCAGCCTCATCGACAACGCCCACACCACGGAACACGAATTGAAGGAAAATGCCAAAGTCTGGATCAACCCCGGCACACTCTACGGCGACGACGGCGAACATTTCATGCGCATCAACCTCGCAACCCAGAGGGCAAATGTCGTAAAAGGCGTGGAGAGGATCTGCAAGTATTTTATGCGTAAATGAAATCACCATAGGTAAGGAATGGATTTTTCGGAATTGACAAAACAATTTGCATAAAAATTTTTTCATTATTCCCCAAAACCAACTATTTTTGCGGAAAACTAAAAAAGCGGACAACCATGAGCGAATTTATAGACTACGGAAACTCGGATT
>JAEEGL012927827.1_pt1 | contig 14136 bp, 13 predicted proteins | sample 9134231 | NCBI WGS metagenome assembly JAEEGL01 (sample SAMN16246548, study PRJNA631951) | gut metagenome | biome: gut microbiome; feature: rumen; material: fiber-attached | host: Bos | place: Iran: Karaj | collected 2018-10 | reverse complement strand
TTTCATGGCAGATCAGTGCGACAGACTGATTAGGCTGGCACTGGAGAAAAACTCAAACTAACGAATTCTAAGGGGGTAACTCATCAATCTAGACATGTTTGTTTGTACACATTCATCAATCATGTCGTAACCATACACAAAATCATACACAACAGCTACACTAAAAGTGGCCGCAGGTTAAGTGCTTTCAACATTTCATGCCCCTTTTGAAACGGCCGGGGCCGCCATTTTACGGCTAGATGAGATAGATAAAGGTAATGAATAATAGGAGAACGGGGCGGGCATTTTCGATGACGATTTCATAAAGTCCTGTGAGCTTAATGTTAAAGGAAAATCCGCTGGACGCAGAAATGCGCGCCAGCGGATTTTTACGCTATTCGCTTTCTTCGTTAATTTTCTTCCTGTGCCGAGATCCCTTTATCTGTATGTATATTGCGGTCTTCAGCGGCCGTTAGCGCGGAGCTAACGGCCGCTGGTAAGTGTAAATGTGTACTAGCTAATAATTGGTTATAAGTGAAGTGAAGCATCCCCGTTCTATCGCCTCTATTTGATGAATTGCTTTTTTATTCCTCGCCACAGAGAGTAAAGCGTCAGTCCAATGATTATTAGGGAAAGCGGACTTGTCAGCATTCCCCGAATGAGCGCAAAGATATCATCATGAACAAGAAGCAACGCACGGGCTAATTCTCCCTCAGCCATACTTCCAAGGACGAGCCCAAGGACAAGAGGTTCCCTGGGAACGTTAAACGTTTTCATCAGATAGCCGATAATGCCGATAGCTAACATGATGTAAATTTCGACTACCGACATGTTGATTGCGTACGTTCCGATCACAGCCAGTGCGACAACGAGCGGCGCGAGGATAGTCGGTGGGGTTTCAATGAGCTTGATTCCATATCGTGCTACGAAAATTCCAACAGGAATAAATACCAGATTCGACACGAACAGTGTCATGATAAATCCGTACACGATGCTTGAATTGTCTGTAAAGAGGGCGGGACCGGGACGTAGGCCCTGAACCATCAGGCCGCCAAGGAGCACCGCTGAAACGGCATTTCCGGGAATCCCAAGTGTGAGAGCTGGCACTAAAGAACCGCCAACCACAGCGTTGTTAGAGGTTTCTGAAGCGATCAGACCTTCTGCAGTCCCTTTCCCAAAGGCAGAAGGATCACGGGAAATACGCTTGGCGTCGTCATAGGCGATGAAGCTGGCAATACTGCTTCCTGCTCCCGGAATGATGCCGACGACAATGCCGATAATGGTCGAACGGACAAGAAGCATCTTGTGCTTGAAGACCTCCAGCATCTGCCCCATGATACTTCCTTTGACGCCTGTCGCCTGACTTGTCATTTTTGCCATTCCAGAGAGAGTTCCGATGACCTCAGGAATGGAGTACAGACCGATTAGAGCAATAACAAGCGGAAGTCCGTTATACAGTTCTTCAATGCCCATTGTAAAACGGAAATCTCCGGTCAACGGATGCATTCCGACAACGCTGAGAAGAAGTCCTAAGGCACCAGACCATAGTCCTTTGATCATGTTTGTCTCGGAAAGGGAGGCAATGACACTAATGCCGAAAATCGCCAGAAGAAAATATTCCTGAGAGCCAAACATTAGCGCGATCTCTGCCAAGGGAGGTGCTAGGAATAGTAGAGCGAAGATACTCAGGAAACCGCCGATGGCCGATGAAACAGTTGCTAACGCGACTGCTCTTCCTGACTCCCTTTTCTTTGTCATGGGGTAGCCATCTAAAAGCGTGCAACAGTTTGCTGGAGTGCCCGGTATATTGATCAGAATCGCGCTGATTGCCCCAGCATATGTTGACGAACAATAAATAGCTCCTAGAAGGGCAAGTCCGAGCACGGGACTCATTCCGAAAGTTACGGGAACGACAAGAGCAACTCCCATCGTACTCGTCAGACCGGGCAGCGAGCCGATGACAACACCGAACACGGTGCCGATGAAGATGATGAATAGGACGTACGGATTAGCGAGGGACGTCAACCCCGAACTAATCCCGGTAAAAATCTGTCCCATAGTTATCCTTCCTCCTATATGAGTAGAGCCTTAGGAAGATGCATTCCTAAGAAAACAACAAACAGCACATATACTGTGGCTAAAAAAATGAACACGGCAAGGGCCATTGCAAAAGGCTTAGGATGACCAAAGCTTCTCATCATAATGACCAAAAAGAGAGTTGTGCTGACAAAATAACCAATGTAATAGATACCAAGCACATACAGGATCGTCAGAGTTACGACGATGAAAAGAGTTTTCAACTCAGTGGATTTGAATCCTGAGGAATTGTCAGTGTTCTGAGATTTCCAATTACGAAAGACCATCATCACTGATAGAAACGTCATTAAGATAGTCAGAAAGCGTGGAAAATGTGATGACTCAGCTGGATATTGAAACGATTGAACAGTTAGAAATGCTGAGATAAGTAGAGCAGTGATAGAACATATAGTTTCCTTATGGCAGGACATGAATTCATTCCCCCCTTGCGAATCAGGATGTCTCCGCAATAAGCGGAGACATCCTGTGTTCCTGAGTCTGAATATCGAACAGTTTAGCTAGAACAGGTCCTTATATTCCTCGATCGTCTTGACGGATTCTGCGATTGCCTTTTCAGCATCCTCGTTCCCCATGAAGTTGATGATTAACCCAAGAGCCTTTGCCTGCTCAAGGAATTCAGGAGATTCCGTGACGCTCTTGAAAGCAGCTTCAAGTTTTTTCAGGACATCTTCTGGGACATTCTTGGGAACAGCAATCCCGCGGAGAGAACGGCCAACAGAGGGAATATCAAGATCAAAGACATCTTTAGAGGTCTTGACGTCGATCCCAGGAACTGTTTCATTGTTAAATACAACAAGTGGTACAAGTCGTCCCGATTCAATATGCGAGACTGCGGAGCTCAGTGTCAAGATTGCAAAGTCGACTTTATTGCCAAGCAATGCAGTAGCGCTCGGTCCAGAGCCGTTATAGGGGATGAAATTTGTTTTGATGTCAAGTGCCTTTTCAACGACAAGTTCCTGAAGTTGGACGTTACTCTTAGGACCGTCTCCGGCAACGTTCAGCTTGCCGGGATTGGCTTTCGCATAAGCGACGATATCAGCAGCGCTCTTGAACTGACTATCCTTCGTAACGGCCCAGATGAGAGGATCAACCTGGACATTGCAAACATAACGGAAATCATCAAGATTGAATGGGACATTCTCGCGCAAGAGCTTAATCAGGATCATCGAAGGAAGGCTCGTTACGCTAATCGTGTAACCATCAGCACGTGCTTTCGAGAGTGCGGTCCAGCCGATTTGTCCGCCTGCTCCAGGTTTGTTTTCAACAGCTATGGACTGACCAAGGAAGGGCGTTATATGTTTTGCAATGAGTCGAATAAGGATATCATTGCCGCCTCCAGGGGAGAATGGAACAATTGCCAAAACAGGTTTATCGGGATAGGCTGCTCTGGCGACGACCGGGACCGTCATAAAACTTAAACATACGCACACCGCGATTAAAAGCCGCCACTTGTTCTTCATCATAATCCCTCCTAAATTGATATTGGGACACGCGTCCTACAGTGTCACTTTGTCGTTATCAACAATAACTTTGCCATCAACTTCAATACGGGGTTTCCACATAATTAGGTCATAATGTGTAGGTGCTTTTATCGTCCCTCCTAACGTAATACTCGTACCAATTCCGATATGCGCGGTACCGACGACACCTTCATCCTCAAGCATGATTCCGCACATGCGGCACTTGGGATTTAGTCCAACTCCAAGTTCGGCGATGTTGAAGCAGTTGCGGTCATTATGGCTCAGAAGGTCCCTATTCAACATTTCAGCCTGTTTGCCTCCGGAAATCTTTGTGATGTAACCGTTTTCAACGTCCACAATCACAGGTTCATCCAGAAGACCGATACCGATGTAAGGAATACTGGCATCTGCGACGATCTTTCCATTTGCTGTTCCCTCAAGGGGAGACGTGTTGGCCTCGATGGTCGGGATTGTTGAAAACTCCCCAGGCTCAACAACGCAATACAAAGAATTTCCGCGTCGCCCAGTTATATCAAAGGAAAGATCTGTTCCTGCCGGTGTTGTCAGATGGACATGATTGCCATTTGCAAACGCATTGGCGACTCCTTTGCAAATAGGCTTAATCGATTGGAAGTCAGCCTCGATGCCACCACGGAAGAGCATTTCTTCAGTGAAATCAGTCAGGACCAGTATTCTTGCTCCTGCTGCAGCGGCATTTTTCACGGCAAACGTATGAGTGACCGAATATGTGACTGGAATCAGCACAACGTCAGCGTGTTTCATGCTTTCTGCAATCAAATCTGGCGGTTCTTCTCCTGCCTTCTTTCTTGGCTGCATGATGCTTACAACGACTTCCGCGCCTCGTTCAAAAGCAGCTGCCGCTAGGATATTGGCTATTTTTACCTGGACCATATCTGTAACGATCAAGACTTTCTCGCCTTGTTTCAACGAGACACAGTTATCCATGATTGTCCGTGCTCCCTTGAACATCAGCACTTCTCTCATTTGCATTCGCATCACTCCTTAAAATATTCGAAAATGCTAGAATGAACAGGCGTGGCTTGGATTGTATGATTATATGATAATTATATAAAGATAAAAGGATTTGTCAATACGTTAGTTTTTTCTAAGTTCGAAAAAAGTTCCTGAGGAAAGATTGTTGTAATATCTTGTTTATTCTGGTATTTGGGCTCAATTTTAAATTTGACAGTTGTAACTGCATAATCGATCAAAGCTTGGTCCTTTATGATTTTGATCAGGATTTACAATTCACGGATAAAAACTGTTATAATCTTTCTATGAGGTAAAAAACTATTCGCACAGGAGAAAACAGGATAATGAGTGATAATACAAGAATTACGCCTGCGGGGATAAATGTCCACGTTAAATCTGAAAGACTCTCCTCTCAGGTCTGCCGACTTATTCTTAGTGATATCCAGAAAAGTACGTTAAAGCCGGGCGATCGTCTTGCTTCAGAGGCAGAGCTCTCTCAAAAATATGGAGTGAGTCGCTCAATCTTACGGGAGGCAATCGCAAGTCTTAAAGAAGATGATGTTCTTGAATCGCGACAAGGCATTGGAATTATCATAAAGAATCCTAATGAGCGGCAGGCTTTTCGCTTTTCTGATGTCTTCGATTCTATTTCAGTTGACGATATCGATTATTTTTACGAGATGAGAGCTATACTTGAATCAGCCGCTGCAGGACTCGCAGCGATTCGGCACACCCAAGAAGACATGGATGCAATCTCAGAAGCCCTGGCCGACATGGAAAAAGCTGTACAGAATAATTCACTGGGTAATGCATCTCACACTCGTTACAATGCTGCGATAGCAAAAGCAAGCCATAACCCTGTCCTTATTGGTTTTCTCGAGTTTCTGAGGAACAGATTACAAAACCTTGCGAAGGAATTACGAATTCAGACCATGATATCGCCCCATCGTGCGGAAACGGTCATCCGGGAGCATCAGTACATTGTTCAATGTATCGAAGAGGGCAATGCTGAAAAGGCGCAAGGAGCTGTGATGGTTCATTTAATAAATGCTGCACATAGATCTGGCAGGAAAATCATGACAGATCATTGATTTTTATCACTTGCTTTGTTTTTATGACAGCTATTCAAACTAAATATGACTCTTATGACTATGACTTAAGTAACAGAAAAAGGAACACCGTCGCATGTTTGAATAAGACATGCGACGGTGTTCGTTTGTAAAAGTTCACACGTCCCATTCTATCATTGGAGTTGAATACCGCCCAAAAAAGAGGGATAGACAAGGATTGGTTGAAGCGTTAAACTAAATCATATAGATAAAACAGATTTGAAAGACCGTTACTTTGGCTATATAATGCAAAAATGGGTAGCTTGATTTGAGAGGAGTGTTGTGCAATGAAAGAAATCCTAATGGCTCGCGGGGCAAAAAAGGTGGTTGAGTATTGTGCTGATGTGAAGTCTAACGAAAGGGTCCTTATCGTTACTGACTTTCCGAAGATGAACATTGCTCGGTGCATTGCAGAAGCTTCGTATCGAATTACTGACCAGGTGAGCATCATTTCAATGCCTCCGCGTGAAGTGGATGGACAGCAACCAACCCAGTGTGTAGCAGACGCAATGGCAGGTGCTGATGTGATATTTATGCCAGTAACCCGTTCTATTACACACGCGCCTGCAGTGAAGGCGGCTCTTCAGCGAGGAGCTCGTGTCCTCTCCATGACGGCTTTTACAGAGGATATGTTCATTTTCGGTGGCATCGAAGCGGACTTTGAGGCATTGGCCGCTCGTTGTAAAAAGATGGGACAGATTTGGACCGCAGGCTCAAAGGTTCACCTGACAACTCCGGCAGGAACAGATTTTACTGCTGATATAACTGCACGACCTGGTAATGCTCATACAGGACTTGCTCGCAAAGCAGGGGAATTCACTACTTGTCCAGATATTGAGTCTAGCGTCTCTCCTGTCACAGGCTCTTCAGAGGGGGTCATTGTAGCGGATGCTAGCATTCCTTACTTTGAAATTGGTGTACTGTCCGAGCCTGTTGTGTTCACTGTGAAGAAGGGCAAGGTAGTCAACGTTGAAGGCGGCAAGCAGGCTCAAAAAATCAAATACATGATGGATAAGCAGAACAACGAGGCTGTCTACAATATCGCACAGATTGCTGTAGGATTAAATCCTCATTGCCGTATCTGTGGACTCGATCTTGAAGATGAAGGAACCTACGGAACTGCGCATATTGGGATTGGGACGAGTACCCTTATTGGTGGCGAGATTCTTGCACCAATGCATTTTGATGGCCTAATGTACTCACAGACCCTTGAGATTGACGGTAAAACAATATTTAAAAACGGCGAGGCGGTTTTTGAATACTGATGTGTTTCACGTCTACCTTAAGACACAGCCATGGAAGAGCTCTCTTCCATGGCTGTGTCTTCTATTGTATCGTCTGAAGGCTTGTCTTGGCTGTTGATGAACGATCTTATCCAACCGAGATTAGGCTTCTTATGCCCAAATCCCCCCTTCTGCTATTCGAGCGATAGGGGCGATTGGGGCGGGGCATTCTGGATATGGCCGGACACAGAAAATATCAAGGCTGTTTTTTAGTATTTACAAGAAAATGGATGGATAGATAAAATATAAATGAATCTTTACAAAGTCTGTTGAGGGGGGTACAATCAAAATGCAGAAATGCATGACGTCTTTAATGTTAAGGGAACGTAAGCGGTTTCTGGCATCAAAGACAATATTTCAAGAGGAGGAACGGTTATGAAGGTATCCCGTGTTTTCAGAACTTTAGCTTTCCTTGTATTGCTGGCACTGTGGAGCGGCGCGGTTTTCGCTGCCGGGAGCGCGAAGGACGATTTGAAGATCGGTGTTCAGCTCGACGTTGACACTCTTGATCCTCATAACTCAACGCTGACGGTTGGCATTCGTCTTCAGCCGTTGCTTTTTGAGACACTTGTGGTCAAGAACGAACAGCAGCAGCTTGTTCCTTGTCTTGCGACAGAGTGGAAATGGCTCTCGGAGACGGAATTGCAGTTTAAGCTTCGTCAGGGCGTCAAATTCCATGACGGTACCGAAATGAAAGCTGGCGATGTCAAGTTCAGCATTGAACGTGCTGCATCAACACCACGCCATAGCGCGCGCTATACCGACCTGAAAGAGGTTATTGTCAACGACGACTACACGGTTACGTTCGTGACGAAGCAGCCTTCAGCGAAACTCATTGATATGCTCAGCGAAGTGCTTTTCGGCGGTGCGATCATTCCTGCAGCACACGTGGCGAAGGTTGGGCAGAGCATCGCGACCCAGGCAGTCGGGACTGGTCCGTATAAGCTGAAGGAGTGGGCTCCTGGTGAGCGGCTTGTGGTTGAAAAATTTGATGGTTACTGGGGAGAACCCGGTACCGCGAAGACGATTACGTACCGTGTGATCACTGAAGATCCTGCGCGCATTATTGCTCTTGAAACAGGTGAAATCGACATCGCTGAAACGATCCCGGCGACGGACATCTCTCGTATCAAGGACAACAATAATCTGTCGCTTCATCAGATCCCTGGAATCGTCATGACGTACTGGGCGTTCAACACTAAAAAGGCACCTTTTGATAATCTCAAAGTGCGTCAGGCGCTGAACCATGCGATTGACCGCGATTCCGTTGCGATTGCCGCTACCAACGGTACGGGACATGCTGCGAAAACGGTGCTTGGAAAGGGCATGGAAGGCTACTACGATGCGATGCCCGGCTTTGAATACAATCCCGAAAAAGCACAGAAACTCCTTGCAGAAGCGGGATATGCCAAAGGTTTCCCTGCAACAATCTATGTTAAGAGCACCGACAGTAATACGATGCTCGCTGCTCAGGTGCTTCAGGCGAACCTGAGCGAGGTTGGCATCGATCTGGCAATTAACGCACGTGAGTCGACAGCTCTCATGGCTTCTCTTGCCAAAGGTGAGCACGATACATATATCCTGACAGCTTCCAACCCTGATGTCTTTAACGGACTGATTTTCTTCTACTCTAAGACGGGTGCGCGTACTGGTAACCGCATGTTCTACAACAACCCTCAGTTTGATGTCCTTTATGAGCAGATTCTGAAGGAGCTTGACGCTGGCAAGCGTGCAGAACTCCTGAAGAGCGTTCAGGAAGTTCTCGTTGAGGATTGCCCGTGGTGCCCGCTGTACGGACAGAATTTCAGCGTCGGTTCCAAGAAGAGTGTGTCTGGCATCGTTCTGGACCCGATGGGCTTCCACGATTATTCGCACGCTTTTGTCGGCGAGTAACGGCTGAGCGAACACGACTGTTAGAGAATCACGGTTTGCATAGGAACAAAGAGGGGTGTCTTCACTGCGCCCCTCTTTTAGTTTAAGTAAGGAGGCCTCTTTTGTACCGATATATTCTTAAGCGGCTCTTGCTGCTGATACCGGTAATCATCGGCGCTTCATTGATCATTTTCTGCATCATCAGCCTTGCTCCGGGCGACGTCACGACTGTAAAGGCTGGCGACACTAGCGAAGAGAGCCTGAGTGCCATGCGTAAGGAACTGGGGCTGGACGATCCTCTGCTGATCCAGTATGGCCGCTATATGCTGAAACTGGTCAAGGGTGACATGGGACGTTCGTATTACACGAACAAAAGCGTTTTCTCCGAGTATTTCTCAAAATTCCCCAACACGTTGCAGCTTGCTTTCTGGTCGATGCTCCTGGGCGTTTTTATAGCGTTGCCAATTGGTGTTATCTCTTCAATAAAACAATATTCATTGTTGGATAACTGCGGAATGCTGTTTGCTCTTATTGGCGTCTCCATGCCGGTGTTTTGGGAAGGACTTTTGCTGATTCTGCTGTTTTCCCTAAAGCTTGGGTGGTTCCCTTCCGGTGGCAGTACAGAACCGTTAAGTCTGGTGCTGCCTGCTCTTACGGCGGGAACTCATATGGCAGCGACGGTTACGAGAATGACACGTTCCTCAATGCTAGAAGTTGTCCGGCAGGATTACATCTACACGGCCCGTTCCAAGGGGCTGAGTGAAAAGATCGTAATCCTGAAACATGCATTTAGAAACGCCCTGATCCCCATCGTGACGACGACAGGAATTACGTTTGGTACGTCGATCGGTGGAGCTCTTGTCACTGAAACTGTGTTTTCCTGGCCGGGAGTCGGGCGTTTGGTCGTTGAATCAATCAACCGTCGTGATACGCCGATGATTATGGGATGCGTCATACTGACGACAATCTGTATCAGCTTTATCAATCTGGCAGTTGATATTCTCTATGCCTATATTGATCCACGCATCAAGGCCCAGTACAAAGGGACGAGGTAAGTGAAATGAATGAGCTGAATAATCAATATCATACTCCCGATGAACTCTTGAAAATGCGTAAAACAAGCAGGGTAGGGGAGATATGGCGTCGTTTCAAACAGAACCGTATGGCCTTGGCGGGCCTTATTATTCTGGTCATCATCATTCTTGTCGCGATCTTCGCTGATCAGCTGGTTGACTACAAAACACAGGTAATCAAAATCAGCCTGCCGAACCGTTTCAAGGGACCAAGCGCACGCAACTGGCTGGGAACTGATGAGTTGGGGCGCGATATCCTTGCCAGACTGATCTACGGCGCACGTGTGTCACTCTCTGTGGGGATTGTAGCTGTGAGCTTTTCACTGCTCATTGGTGGCACGTTGGGAGCAGTAGCGGGATATTACGGCGGTGTGGTAGAGAATCTGATCATGCGTTTTTCCGATATCTTGCAGGCGATTCCACACTTGCTGCTTGCGATTACGATCGTGTCGGCATTTGGGCAGAGTATGCCGGTGCTAATGATAGCTGTAGGCATATCGAGTATTCCAGCCTATATCCGTATAGTTAGGGCTTCGACGTTGACGATCAAAGATCAGGAATACATCGAGGCTGCGCGTTGTCTTGGCGCGCGGGATTGGCAGATCATTGCCCGTCATATCATCAACAACTGCATGGCACCGATCATTGTCGAGGCTACGTTGCGTACGGCTGCAGCGATCCTGTCGACGTCAAGCATGAGCTTCCTGGGGTTGGGGGTAAAAGCTCCTACACCTGAATGGGGCGCGATTATGTCAGGTGGACGTGCTTACCTTCGCGACGCTTGGCATATCACTCTTTTCCCTGGGTTGACGATCATGATAACGATCCTGGCACTTAACCTTATGGGCGACGGGCTCCGTGACGCTCTTGATCCGAAGCTGAAACGGTAGGAGGATGCAACATGAATGACGATAAGCAAATCCTCTTGACAATTGAAAATCTGGTCGTCGATTACGTGACCCATGGCGGCACTGTTCATGCGGCGACAGGTGTCGATATTCAGCTGAAGCCGCGGCAGACTCTTGGTCTCGTTGGTGAGACGGGAGCAGGAAAAACGACGACCGCGAAGGCAATCATGAACCTGATCCCGGACCCACCTGGAGTGATTCGTGAAGGAAAGATCGTCCTTGACGGCGTCAGCATTTTTGACATCAACAAAGAAAAACGTGAGGTTCTGCCAGCTACACAGATGCAGCATATTCGCGGCAACCTTGTCTCGATGATCTTCCAGGATCCCATGACGTCCCTTAACCCAGTTCTGACAGTAGGTGAGCAGATCAGAGAAGTGATTGCGGTCCATCACCCAGAGTTAGGCAGCGGTGAGGCGTACGCTAGGGCAAAAGAAATGCTGGAGTTGGTAGGTATCCCAGGTGAGCGGGCAGGGGAGTATCCACACCAGTTTTCAGGCGGTATGAAACAGCGTGTTGTGATTGCTATTGCACTTGCCTGTACTCCCAAACTGCTGATTGCCGACGAGCCAACGACAGCGCTTGATGTGACAATTCAGGCCCAGGTGTTAGAGCTGATTAAAAAACTCCAGAAACAGAACGACATGGCAATGCTTATGATTACTCATGATCTTGGTATTGTCGCCGAAGTTTGCGACGAAGTGTCAGTGATGTATGCCGGCGGTATTGTCGAGCATGGGACGCTGGAGGATATTTTTGAACGGACCCAGCACCCGTACACCGAAGGTCTATTCAATTCACTTCCAAATATTCATGAGCGAGGGGCATCGCTGAAGCCTATTCCTGGCCTGATGCCTGATCCGACGAACTTGCCGCAAGGCTGTGCTTTTTCACCTCGTTGTTCGTACGCGACAGAGGCATGTCGGCGGGAGAAACCGAGAGGACGCTGGATTTCACAGACGCACTTTGTAGCCTGTAGTGCTTATGACGATCCGCTCTTTTCCATTAGGAGAAATTCCCATGAATAAGGATATTATTATTGAAGCACGCGGGCTGAAAAAGTATTTCAGGACTCCGCGGGGACTGCTTCATGCTGTCGATGACGTTTCGTTTTCGCTTGAACGTGGTAAAACTCTGGGGATTGTCGGAGAATCCGGCTGTGGAAAGTCAACAACCGGACGAGTTCTCCTTCGTCTTATTGAGCCGACTGCAGGAAGTATCTTTTTTGAAGGACGTGATATTACTGGCATAAGCCAAAATGAGCTACGTGCATTGCGTAAAGATATGCAGTTAATTTTTCAGGATCCGTTTTCTTCGCTGGACCCGAGAAAAACGCTGAGACAGATCATTGGCGAGCCTCTTGAGTTGCATCATGTGCTCTCAGATACGCGAGCGATTGCTGCCCGTGTTGCCGAGCTGATGGATGTTGTTGGTCTTTCGGCTCGTCTGATCAACAGCTATCCCCATGAGCTTGATGGTGGACGACGCCAACGAGTTGGAATCGCGAGAGCGCTTGCCCTAAATCCCAAATTCGTTGTCTGCGATGAGCCTGTGTCTGCTCTTGATGTCTCCATTCAGGCGCAAATTCTCAATTTGCTTAAATCATTGCAGAAGGAGCGGGGACTGACCTATATTTTCATCACTCACGATCTCTCCGTCGTCAATTATTTCTCAGACGAAATTGCCGTGATGTATCTGGGCAGAGTTGTTGAAAAAGCCCCAACAGAAAGGCTTTTCGAGCACCCGGTCCATCCGTATACGAAAGCTTTGCTTTCGGCTATTCCTGTCCCTGATCTAAAACACAGGCAAGAGCGGATTATCTTAAAGGGCGAAATAACTTCGCCAGTAAACCTTCCTGATGAGTGTCGCTTTGCTGCCCGTTGTGGCTTCACAAATGAAACATGCCGAAAGTGTGATCCTCCTCTGGTTGAAATCGAACCAGGGCATTTCGTAGCCTGTGCTCGGGCTATGGAACTTGAAAGTTGAGATGAACACATGAGTCAGTCTCCTTCGACGTTTGTTTATGTGGGAAGTTATACTGTAGAGCGGAGTCAGGGTGATCGCTTTGTGCCTGCGCAGGCTGCTAAAGGGATTCGCGTGTTCTGCGTTGACCCTGAAAGTGGCGCCTGGAACCTTGTTCAGGAAATTGAACAACTGAACCCAATGTATCTACTCTGGGGCAAGGATAAAAAGACGTTATATGCCGCCAGCAGTGATAGCAATAAGGTGTATGCCTATCGTGTAAACGGGGAAACAGGGATATTGTCGCTTCTAGGTGAGCAGTCGATCGTGGGCAAAAGTACCCTATGTCTCTCTGCAACGAAAGATTATTCGTTCCTGATTGTGGGGACAATTTCTGGCGCAATGGCGAGTATCCGGCTTCGTGAAGATGGGGCATTAGGTGAGGTGTGTGACAATTTTGACCTACCCGGTGAACCTGGCCCGTTGCGTGGTGAACAGCCTTGTCCAAGACCGCATCATTGCCCGTTTGATCCCGATGGGAAGTACTGTTACGTCCTTGATAAGGGCGCCGATCTCGTCAGGACATATACTGTCAATTCCGAAAGCGGAAAGATGGTGCAGGTCTCCACACTGCGGACGCGTCCAGGATCTATTCCACGTCATATTGTTTTCAATGCGGAAGGAAGCTTGGCTTATATCAACACAGAACACACCTGTACTGTTGTCAGCTGCAAGAGAGATGCTGAGACGGGGGTGCTTGAGGCATTTCAGATTCTGCCAACGATCCCGGAGGATTTTGTCGGAAACTACAGCCTTTCTTCCGAGATTGTCCTTCATCCCTCCGGAAAATGGTTGTATGTCTCAAACCGGGGGCATGACAGCATCGCAGTATTCAAAGTCGATCAGAAGAGCGGACGGCTGACGACTGTAGGTTGGCAGCACACACTTGGTGAGGTCCCTCGCTTTTTTGACATTGAGCCTGGCGGAAAATTCCTGTGCGTCGCAAATCAGAAGACTGGAACGATTAAGATTTTCAGTATAGATTCACAGACCGGCATGCTCTCATTTACAGGACAAACTGTTGAAACACCAACGCCGGTGTGGCTCCTGTTTTCTAGCCCTTTGCCGGCTCTACATCGGTGAAAAGCACAAAAACACGGTTTCTCATTTAAGCAGAAACCGTGTTTTCTTATTTTATATCAGCTTCACTGCGTATTTCAGACCCCACTGCTGACGCATAACAATGTCCAGATATACTGGAAGGGCCCCCAGAAAGGCTTTGTTGGCTGATCGCGTACATCTCGGCCACGAACGCTTCGATTCTGTCAACAATAATGCTGCTTCCATAAACCTGCCTGTAAGCATCTGTAAAGTATGAATGAAGGACGTTTGTTCGCTAT
>JAEEGL012458385.1_pt1 | contig 14136 bp, 12 predicted proteins | sample 9134231 | NCBI WGS metagenome assembly JAEEGL01 (sample SAMN16246548, study PRJNA631951) | gut metagenome | biome: gut microbiome; feature: rumen; material: fiber-attached | host: Bos | place: Iran: Karaj | collected 2018-10 | reverse complement strand
TTGATAGATACATTCTCTATCGGTGTCTTTATCCTGCCTTTCATATTCATGTCCTCCCTTCTGTCTTTCGACCATTATATACTGAACCGATAAGAAAATTCAACTTTTACTTGCATTTGGGAATAACTTTTGTTAGAATACTCATGTTGTGACTTGAAATGAGTCGCAGATTTGATCAAAATACCGGTACGGTACGGCGTCAGAGCGGTCTTTAAGGCCGGGACGTTTACCGTTTCCTGTAAATCAGATAGATAAAGGGAGGTGTAGTCATGGCTAAGTGTGCTGTTTGCGGCAAGGGTGTTCATTTTGGAAATAACGTGAGTCATTCACATAGAAGATCCAACAGGATGTATAAGTCTAACATAAGGACTGTAAAGTGCAAGGTTAACGGAACTCCCAAGACGCTTCATGTTTGCGCAAGATGTCTTAAGTCAGGCAAGGTTGAGCGCGCGTAATGCAGATCTGAGGACAGTCAAATGGCTGTCCTTTTTTATTTTCAGGCTTTTGCCTTTAATTCCACGTCTCTGTTGTCCATGGCGGCAAATACCTTTCTCCTGACAATAAAGTATTCGGTCAGCATCAAAGTGCCCGTGAGTATCCAGGATATGGGATATACGAGCATAAGGGTCTCGAAGGTATGCCTTTTTTCCACAACCGTAAACACCCAGAGCAGCCTGAAGGCGCAGGTTCCGAATATCGAGGTCAGCGCAGGGATAAGGGAACGGTTCATTCCTCTTAATGCCCCGCCGCTTATTTCATAGCTTGCTATGAGAAAATGGGTTGCGCAGACCCTCATTATCCTTATCATCGCATAAGTTAAGACCTCCTCATCGGTCGTAAAGAGGCTCATTATCTGTTCTCTGAATATGACAAAAAAGGCGACCACCAGAAGATCTATCCCCACTCCCGTTAACATCGAGATCCTGAAGACCTTTTTGCATCTTTCCGAATCCCCGGCTCCGTAATTCTGGCTTGTGAAGGTCACTGCGGTCTGCCCGAAGGCATTGATCACGCAGTAGGACATGAATTCCAGATTCTGGGCTGCGGTGGAGCCCGCTATGGCGCTTGCTCCGAAGCTGTTTATGGAGGTCTGGATGACAACGTTCGAGAGGGAGAATACCATACCCTGGACTCCGGCGGGGAGCCCTATCCTTATCATTCCCATCAGATATTCCCTGCGTATCCCCAGCTTTTTAAAGGACAATCTGAAGGTCTCCTCCTCTTTCATCAGAAACCACAGCACGAGAAAGGCTCCGAGGATATTCGAAGCTACCGTAGCGGCGGCAACTCCTATGACATGAAGATGAAAGCCTACCACGAGGATAAGGTTTAGGAGCACGTTTACTATACCGGAAAGGAAAAGGCTGACGAGCGGACGTTTGCTGTCTCCCCGGCTGCGGAGCACGGCGGAGCCGAAATTATACAGAAGTATAAAGGGCATTGCCAGGCAGTAGATCCGCAGATATAAAAGAGCGTAATCCATAACCTCCGCAGGGGCCCCCATCATTGTAAGGATCGGTCTTGCCGCAAAAAAACCGGCGGTCATTGAGATAAGCCCCGCACAGAGCCCTACGGTTATGACGGTATGCACCGCCTCGTTTATCCTTCCCCTGTGCCCTGCGCCTATGAGATTTGCGATGACTACGTTTGCTCCCACCGAAAGGCCTATGAACAGCCCGATCAGCAGATTAATAACAGAGGCATTGCTGCCCACTGCGGCCATAGCCCTTGGATCCGCAAACCTTCCTACCACGGCTATATCGGCTGCGTTAAACAGCTGCTGCAGAATGCTTGTGGCCATCAGCGGCAGAGCGAACTTTACGATCTTATCCGCCAGGGAGCCGTGGATCATGTCTATCTCATTATTCTTTTTCTTTGATAAGGTCCGCATCTGTTTCCTTTCTGATACCTTTCATGGATCATGATGGAAATGCCGGTTACTGACGGGAGCTTGCTCCCACAGGCATTGAATGGTAACTCCTTTTCGGTTACCGGACACTCTGTCTATAACAAAAAGCCGTAACCGTCAGACCTTTTGGTCTCAGAACAGTTACGGCGGTTTTCCGCGTCCGCGCCGATTTGCCTGCAAATCGTACGAATCGGAACAAACCCTGGTTTGTTTCGATTCAGTCAGCTTGCTGACTGGATGATTTCCTTTTAAATATATAAGCGTTTACCTGACCTGTCAGAAGTATTCCTTCAGCATCGCATATTCTTCATTGATGATCTGTACCGCTTCATTATCCCCGGCCAGATTATCCGGATGGAAGATCTTTAAGAGATCACGATAGCGTTTTTTAAGAGCCAGCAGATTGTCGACTCCCAGAAACAGCAGGCCGGTATCCTCGTAATTCTGTTTTGAAGATGAGGCAGAAAAGCTTGCCCTTAGGGCATCAAACTCTTCCTTCTCCCGCTTAAACTCTTCCTTGTCCCTGTTCAGCTCATCAAAGCCGTTCTCAAGGATGGCAAACTTTTTTTGGACAAGGTTCTGCTGATAATTCAGGGACTTCCTGTCAAGCTCTGCATTCGCCTCCCGCCTCTCAAGAGCCTTTTCAGCCATGGCTCTCTCGGCATCATACTTCTTCTTCTCTTCAGCGAACTCGTCCTTTTCGATCTCAAACTCGATCATCCGGGTCTCAAGCTCGTCCCTTTCGTCCTCAAGCTTCTGCATCTCCTGCAGCAGCCAGAACTTCATGGTTGTAAGATTATCAGCCGTAATGATAATATCTTTCGCTATATCCATTTTATCACCCCTTATCAAAAGAACAGAAAGCGGAGCCTCTTCCCCTGAAGCTTCCGGCCTCTTATACTTAACCCTCAAAAGTATATCAACGAGCCGATCCTTCGAAAAACCATGAGCACAGCCGGTTCCCCTTCCGTTGTGCAGCGAAGGATGCTTTAAAGTCGGTCTGTTCAAAGCCCGTTACTTTCATGTCAGACGGGCTGTGAACATATAACCGGCTGTAAAACGATTCGTTCAGCTTAATCTTATAACACACTAAAAACAGTGTCAAGCAAAAATTATGTAAATCTAAAGAAATTATTATATAATTCTAAACTCGCCTGTTACGGGGCTTAAGATTAACTGCGGCAAAGTGTCCCGGAAGTGTCGGTTTTTACTCCTCCGCTGTCTTATCTTCCCGTGGAAAAGCCTCGTTTACGGCTTCCTCATCGTCCACCGTCTTATTCTTCCGGGCGGCCAGATTATTAACAAGATCCGGAACCATCTCAAGTATCTTGGTCAGTCCATCCTGATTCTTTATGTTAACCAGTCTGGTGGTTCCGTTTGCTATGATCAGCACTGCGCTGGGCGACATCTTTCCCGAAAGCCCGCCGGCTCCGTTATCTTTTTTGTCTCCTTTGAAATCTCCGGCTCCCATGCCGAAGGAAACCTCCACAAAAGGGATGATTATCGTATCTCCCACCTGAACAGGCTCTCCCACGACTGTCTTTGATGAAAGGAAACCATTCATCCCCGACATCAGAGATGTAACCACATTATTAAAGCCTTTTTCAGCCATTTCCACCTCCTGCTGTAAGCGTAATGATCGTTATTTATCTGTTATTCCATGCGCTGCGCATCTGCTTGAAGCCCTTATTAAAGAATACTTTGAAGGCTATCCAAAGAAGGACAAACACGACCGCCCTTCCGCGCATCGTTATATCTAAATCCAGAACATCCCTTCCAAAGCATGGCGTCACATCGAAACGGTTATTTGCAAATACCTGTCCCACTGCAAGGACCCCCAGGAACTGCCCCAGCATCTCGGGATCTTCCGAGCCTGCAACGATTATGACGTTCATCTTCTTCGGACTGATATGATCTAACAGCTTTAAAATCTCAGTCCTTATGTTTTTAAGCTGCGCTCTTGTATTATCATCATTGAAAAAGGTGATGTAAAAATCAATATTCTTATTGATTCCCTTGATCCTGTCCGTAAAAGCGCGGATCCTGTCCATCAGCTTAGAAAAGAGGTCACTGATCTTTTCCGGCAGATACAAGAAGATATCACATATTTTATCCAGCAGATTCAGGAAGAAAGCACAGATCTTCCCGATGAAGTCCAATATTCTTGAAAAAAGACCGGGATCTTCTTCTTTTCGATCTTCGGCTGCAGCTCCGGGGGCGGTTTCGTTATCTTCCTGAGATTCGTCCGCAGTCCCGGGATCGGTATCGTCATTTTTTTGAGTTGCGTCTGGAGATCCGGCGTCGGTTTCTTTCGAAGGTTCGTCATTCTCCGTGTCGGGAATTACTTCGGAGGTTACCTGTTCCGGCTCGGTTTCGCTGCTTGCTTCGAAGTCGGTTTTTTCCTGTATTTGCTCCGGTTCGTTATCGGTGCTTGCCCCGGAGCTTACCTCCTCCGGAATTTGCTCCGATATTTCCACAGCATTTGTCTCGAAATCGGCCTGCTCTGTTATCTGTTCCGCCGCGCCTTCAACGCTTAACCCGGAACTTATCTCTTTCGGCATAGCCCCGGATCCGTCTTCTGTTACTTCCCTATCCGTGTTTTTTTTATCGCTTTCAGCCGGGGCATCTCTGTGTCCTAACAGATGGCCGTTCTTTTTGATTTCTTCCTTCCGGTCTTTATTATCGCTGTTTTTATTTTTTACTCTGTCTTTTTCCTTTTTCCTGTCCCTGCGCTTCCTGCGGCGCCTGCCTTTACGCCGGCTCTTCTTCTTTTCTCCGGATCTTCTTACGGGAATTCCCAAAATTCTCAATACATAGGTCAGTTCATCCTTATAATAAAATTCCAACCGGACAAAATGCAGCAGCCAGGAAAAAACAACGCTCGAGCTTAAATGTCCCGTATCGGTATTCATGAGAGCCCCGGCCCTGTACCTTATTGGAACAAACAGGATCGCCAGCACCAGAAGAAGGATCAGGGAGAGCAAAGTTATAAGCACTATAGCGGTTATTTTCAGCACTGTAAGAATAACAACCATATTATGTCAACCTAAAACCCGTTCTTCAATATCCCTGCGAAGCTCCATATAGGTTCCCGTAACCCTGAAATGCTCTTCTACTATATCCTGCACCAGATCAAACGCGGCTTCGCTGCTTTCGGCGATCCCTATGATAGTATGATCAAGCTTCCTGTAGTACTTCTGTTTAAACATAAACGCGGGGACAATGTCAAATACATCCTCCCCGTTTTCGGAAAGCAGAATAAACCATATATCGGTCATGCCGGCCCCGGTAAAGAGCTTGATCCGGATCTCCGAAAGCTTTTTCTTTGTATATTCCGTAAGATATAGGTTATCACTGTACCTTATCATATCACGCCATCCTGCCGCCCCGCTATCGGCAACGCCAAGCATCACCCGAAAGAAAAGGGCACAACATATTAATCAGATTATATCTTATCGCACTATCCTTTTCAAGTTTCTACCTGACCATCACGTCCCGAAATATGCATCCAGAACCGCTTTGGCCACGGGGACCGCAAACTGTCCGCCCGAGCCGGCCTCCTCCGCGATAACGGTGACCACTACCTTAGGATCCTCAGCGGGAGCAAAACCGGTAAACCAGGCATGGGACATTACCTTATTGGAGGAATACTCCGCCGATCCCGTCTTTCCCGCAGCGGTATACCTGTTATTCTTAAGCCTGGTCGCCGTACCCTCTTCAACCACCTGCGTCATAAGCTCACAGAGCCTGTCGGAATACTCCTTCGCCATCAGTCTTCCGTACTCCTTCGGAGAATAGCTCTTGATCCTGTCTCCCCCCGCATTTTCAATATGGTCTATGAGATAGGGCTCCATCAGGATACCTTCGTTAGCTATGGCCTGTGTTATCATTGCAATATGTATCGGCGTCGACTGACTCTTGCCCTGACCTATGGCCGTCTGCATAAGCTCTCCCTTGTCAGAGGCCGGATTGACGGGAACATAGCTCTGCTTATATGGAAGCTTCAGCGGAAGCGGACTGTTGAAAAGAAGCTCCTCACAGGTATCCCGGAAGGCCTTTTTGTTAAGGGAAACTCCGATCTGCGCAAAAGCGGAGTTGCAGGATTTCGCAAAGGCCTCCGAGGCATTTACCACCCCGTGCTCCTGTCCGTGGTAGCAGTTAATGGTGTAACCGTCCTCGCTGAAGCTGCCCTTGCAGTCAAAGGAATAGTCCTCAAAGGCCTCCGTGCTGTTCTCCCTTATATATTCCAGCATGGTCACGATCTTAAAGGTGGAGCCCGGCGGATACAGACCCTGTGTTGCCCTGTTAACAAGAGCTCCGTTTTTCTGGTCCTCGTTGATCTTATCCCAGGCCTCGGCTATGGAATTCGGATCATAATCCGGTTTGCTCACCATGCACAGTATCTTTCCCGTATCGGCCTCCAGGGCAATGACCGCGCCCTTATGGCTGCCCAGTGCTTTATATGCCGCTGCCTGCATGTCAAGATCCAGTGTGGTGATCACATTGTCGCCGGGATTCTTCCTGCCGTTTAAGGTATTCCTGATCCTTTCCGGGAAAAAATTGTCTGAGGTAAGCAATGTAAAATTGGACTGAAGCTCCACTCCCGACCTTCCCTTGTCGGAAAAACCGACGCTGTGGGCAAACAGGTTCTTGTAGGGATAGCTCCTTGTCTCGCTTCCGTCGGCGTTTACTATGGTCTGGGCAAGAATGTCCCGGTTCCTTGAAAGTATCTTACCCCTGACGACCTTCTTTGCAAACAGCTCCTGCCTGGTATTGTAGGGGCTGTTGATAAAATCGGGCGCCTTAAAACCGGTAAAATAGCCTACATTGACTATCATTATGATGAACAGCATGACAAAAGCCGAGGTAACATGCACTATGCCCCTGTTCTGCTTTATCCTGTCGGAAAGCACAGGTGAAAGATTGATGACAGTTCTTGCACGAAAAGGCATAAAAGCGGTGTTGTCTTTATAAAACGCGTTATACATGCCCTGGATAATGGAAAACATGGTAACGCTGACCATTATGGAATTTCCGCCGTAGCTCACCAGAGGCAGGGTAACGCCTGTCAGAGGGATGAATTTTGTCACGCCGCCGATGTTAAGGAACACCTGCACACCGTAGGTCATGGACAGCCCCACAGCCACAAGCTTGTAGAAGAGATCCGTAAACTTCATGGAAATGTTCATGAACATCACAAAAATACTGACGCATACGAGTATCAGGCAGATCCCGAAAAGCGTGCCCATTTCCTCACAGATCGCCGCAAAGATAAAGTCGGAGGACGCAACAGGGGTCTTTTCGGGGGCTCCCTGTAAAAGCCCCATTCCAAAGAACCCTCCGGTGCCGATGGCAAAAAGCGCCTGGGATATCTGATAGCCTGCGTTGTCTATTGTTCCCAGGGGATCCCTGAAGCCCTGCACCCTCACCCTTACATGGCTGAAAAGCTTGTATCCCAGCCCTGCGGCAAAGACTCCCGCGGCAAACCCTCCCAACAGGAACAGATAGCGTCCGGTTGCAATAAAAAGCATGGTAACATAGACCACAAAGTAGATCAGTGCGCTTCCCAGATCCTTGGAAAGCACAAGGATTATTATGTGAGCCCCCGCAATAAGGGCCGTGATGAAAATATCCAGCAGTTTCTCTGCCTTTGCGAGCAATCCGGCCACTGCAAACACAAAGGAAAGCTTAACAAACTCAGAGGGCTGGAAGGTAACTCCCCCTATGTTTATGCTCAGCTTTGAGCCGTGTATCGCGGTGGAAAAAATAAGCACAACAAGAAGCATGGCTATTCCCAAAGCGGCAAAAAGGTAATAGAACCTTCTCAGGTTCTTAAATTTCATGAGGATATAGGGAATGATCGAGGTAAGGATAAGAGAGGCTATCGCGATCATGATCTGCTTCAGCGCTTTATCATAGGACAGCCTTATGAGGATAATAAAGCTCACGGTCAGGAGCATGCACATGTTGTTGACGATCAGACGGTTAGCTCCTTTATAGAATATGCTGTAAAATACGATGACACCTATCGTAGTCAGCTGTCCGATCAGAAAAACAACAGGAAGCTTTGTATTGTCCTCCATTCCCAGATACAGCACGGTAAAGGCAATAAGGTTTATAAGGACCATTTCAATGTTCTGCCTGACGTAGATCCCGTGCCTTTCGTTTTCATGATGGAACCGGAACACCAGAAAACACTGAAAGGTATAGACAGCCATCAGTATAGTCAGTATGTACTTGGATAATTCGGCTGCTATTATCTCCAAAGCTACTCTACACCTCTGTTAAGATGACCCTTCGTGTATTTTGTTACAGGAGGATCTGCGTTTACATTTCGGTCGACATAATAATTAATTATGTCAACAGCTTCCTTCTCTGTCTCCGTTGTGAAATCAAGCCGTATAAACCGCGGCCTGAGCCTGTTTAGCATCCCGTCCTTTTCGGTAATAAAGACCGGCACACTGTTATAGATCACATTCGTGCATTCCCCGCAGAGATTTAAACAGGGGAATTCGTTTGAATACCTGTCCTTAAGAAATACATAAGGCAAAGCCGGCATGTGCCTTTTATTATGTCCTTCTCTTCTGTCGGCAATGCCCTGAAACAGAGTCCTGTTCGTTCCGGGACAGACGCCGGAGACGGACGCTGAGCCTTTGGAAGCGTTCAGAGTCTGCCTGACGCACTGGGCGCTTAGCATTAACGGAAGCCTTCCGTATGCTATAAGCTCCTCATCCTTTACGTTTCTTCTTAAGAGCTCTTTTTTATTCAGCTCAACAGGAACCGTGGTAATGAGATTTTCTCCGAAGCCTTTAAGAAGACTTAAGGCACTTCGGTTCATCGCGTAAAAATGAATATCTCCTATTATCAATTTATCATAGTCTGTGTCCGATAAACGGTACAGCAACTCAATATTGTCGATAAGGACACCGTCGCTGTATTCCCAAAGCAAAGAAGCCGCAGCTGACGAGGCCGGGAAAACATTGTTTCTTATGATATATGGCAGTCTGGGGACGAACAGCTTTCCACGCTCCCTTACCCTGCCACATATATCCTTAAGCTCGTTTTCATTATTCAGTATCGATACGGGGAATGAAACCGCATCTACTCCCTCAAGAGCTAAAACAGGATCGAGGAGGTTAAGATCATTGAAGCATACATGGATCATCGCGGCCGATCCCGTGTCAGGATCAGCTGTTTTATCATGATCAGATGTTATGTTAACCTGATCCCTGAAAAGCAATTCCTCTGCTTTTTCCTTTTCATACTTTAACTCTCTTTTATATTCCTTCAGAAGCTCTGTCTTAAGGCCGGAAATGCCGTCCCTTCTGAGAGCGTTCAGCGAAGCCGCTGTCATAAAAGGACTTCCCTTAATGACTGTTTCCGTGCTCACGGCTTCAAATTCGGTGTTTCCCAGCTTTTTAAGCTGTTTGTTGATATCCTCTTCGCCAAGGGGCCTTGTTTTTGCGCTTGCCGCAATCTCTCCGTTGACACAAACGCGCAGTTCTCTCCCGTTCTGCTCACAGGAAAGCTCCAGCACGGAAGGCTTTTCTTCTTCTATGACAGCCCGCATCACGACAGGACGCTTTGGAGCCTTTTCCCCATACTGAAGATACAGCTTTTTCCGAAGGCCGTCCTCCGTTCTGTCATAAGCGGGGCTGTCTATGGAGAGCATATCTCTCCCGTTCTGCTTAAAGTAATAGCCCCCGGAATTCCCGCCTCTGGTATAAAGCTTTATAAGATTGTTCCTGTCATCGTCATCGACCCGGTAGCCGTCTTTCTGATCCGGGGACAGTATCCTGTCTATATATTTTCTGTATATCCCGGTAACGCCCGCGACATATTCCGGTCCCTTCATCCTTCCTTCTATCTTAAAGGAATAGATGCCCGCCTCTATAAGCCTGTCAAGAACATCTATCACACAGATATCCTTTGCGCTCAGATAATATTTTTCCTTATTGTCTTTTCCTGCTTTATAAGGCAGCCTGCACGGGCCCGCACAGCGCCCTCTGTTTCCGCTCCTTCCCCCGAGTAGCGAGGAAAACAGGCATTTGCCGGAATAGGAATAGCATAGAGCCCCGTGGATAAAGCATTCAAGCTCCATCCCGGTCTCGCTTCTCATCCTTTTCAGTTCACTGAGGGACAGTTCTCTTGCGGGTACTACCCTGCTTATGCCCGATCTTTGAAGAAGACGTATGCCCTCTGTCCCGGTTACGGAGAGCTGGGTACTGGCGTGAAGAGGAAGTCCCGGAAAACATTCCCTTAACAGCCTTGCCACGCCAAGATCCTGGATGATGACTCCGTCCAGTCCGTTTATATAAAGCGGATAGATATAGTCATAGACCTCAGTAAGTTCATCATCCTTAAAAAGCGTGTTGAGAGTAAGATAGATCTTTCTGCCGAAAAGATGCGCAATATCCAAAGCCTCGATGAGCTCTTTCTGATCAAGATTTGAGGCATATGCCCTGGCGTTAAACCTGTTCCCGCCCAGATATACAGCGTCTGCGCCTGCGTTTATCGCTGCTCTGAAGCACTCCATATCCCCTGCGGGGGATAATAATTCAACCTGATTATCCATACGTCAAAAAAAAGAGGCTGTCAAAGACAGCCCCGCCTTTATTTTTTCCCAAGCTCCTTCTGATAGCTTTTTATCTGCTTTTCCCTGCTTTCAAGCTTGATCTGCGCGGCTATGAGCTCATGCTTAAGATCGTACATTTCGGTATCCTTTGCCTCAAGCTCGGCCGAAAGCTCTTCAAGCTCGGCTTTAGTCTTAAAATAGTCATCGGCAATATTCAGCTGCAGGAGGATACTCTGCATATCGGAGGGCTGCCTCTTAAAGGATTCCATCCTGTTATATTCCGCGATCTTTGAATTTAAATAAGAGGCAAGCTTCTGAAGGTATTCCTCGCTCTCGTAACCGCTGAGCTTTATAACCTTTCCGTCTATAACTACCTCAGTCCCTTTTCCGTTTATGGCCATAAATATCACCTGCTTTGTTAAATATATTTAAACTACGTAAGGAGCAACCGCGATCGTCCGGAGCCGAAACCTCTCAGACTGCATACGGTTACCCGCAGAGTATATGATACATCACTTAGGATTCTCCGTCAAGTAAACCCTCAAGTCCGAAATGTTCATAGGCCGCTTTTGTGGCCACACGGCCTCTGGGAGTGCGGTTTAAAAACCCGTTCTGTATAAGATAAGGCTCATACACATCCTCTATAGTCCCGGAATCCTCGGAAACGGCAGCCGCCAGAGTGTCCAGCCCCACCGGTCCTCCGTCAAATTTTTGAATGAGCGTCAGCAAAAGGTTTCTGTCCACCCTGTCAAGCCCCAGCTTATCCACATCCATCAGATCAAGGGCGATCACCGCGTTTTCATGAGTGATCCTGCCGTCGTAGCGGATCTGCGCAAAGTCCCTTACACGCTTTAAGAGACGGTTGGCAAGCCGCGGGGTTCCCCTGCTTCTTCTCGCAAGCTCCATCGCGCCCTCCTCCTCGATCTCCACCTTAAGGGTTTTGGCGGAATGAAGAATTATGGTTTTAAGCTCTTCGTTCGTGTAAAATTCCAGCCTGTGGATAATGCCGAAGCGGTCCCTGAGCGGCGCGGTCAGAAGCCCCGCCCTGGTGGTGGCCCCTACCAGTGTAAATTTCGGAAGCTCCAGCCTTATGGAGCGGGCGGTAGCGCCCTTTCCGATCATGATATCGATGGCGTAATCCTCCATCGCCGGATAAAGCACCTCCTCCACCTGCCGGTTCAGTCTGTGTATCTCATCCACAAAAAGGACGTCACCCTCCGCCAGGTTATTGAGGACCGCCGCAATCTCTCCCGGCTTTTCTATGGCCGGACCGGAGGTTATCTTTAAATGACTCCCCATTTCATTGGCAATTATCCCTGCAAGAGTTGTTTTGCCAAGCCCCGGAGGTCCGTAGAACAGGACATGGTCAAGGGCGTCCTGTCTCTGTCTTGCAGCTTCGATATATACTCTGAGATTGTTCTTTATCTTGTCCTGCCCGATATAGTCATTAAGATTCTGCGGTCTCAGCGAGCCCTCTATCTTAACGTCCTCTTCGGTAAGGTTTGTTTCTATTGTTCTCTGTGCCATTTCCCCTCATGATCATTTGTTACTCATCTTTACCTGCTCATAATCTGTCTTGCAGGCGTTTTTTTCGATCGTCAATTCATAGCCTTACAGGCTGCAAAAAGCCGTCTGGATCTCATCTGAATGTCAGATAAAATGTAAAAACTACATTTTTAAATGAGTAACAAAATTATCCCCTTTTTTATCTTAATTTATTTAATGATCGTCTTATCAAAAGCTCAGATGTCTTTTTTACTTTGAGATCTGCGGTCACAGTCGCGACCCACGACAACTCAGTGTATTGGCGATCAGTCAGGTGAATATACCGAATGATCCGCAATAAAAGTACCGGTTGATCAGCGATGAAAGTACCGGGTCATGAAATAACTTTAAGCGCCAGCTTAAGTATCTTCTCTACATCGTCTCCCGCTTCGTCGCCTGCGGTCCTTACAGCCTTAAGAGCACTGGTCTGTGAGTAGCCCAAAGCGACCAGGGCCTCGGCTGCCTCCCTCTGAGCTGACGTTGATGCGCTGCCGACGGGCTCATCGCCTTCACCCGGAAACTGCGAATCAAAAGCATCCCGGAGAGAGACCTTATCCTTCAGATCGATTATCATTCTCTGGGCTGTTTTGCTGCCTATTCCCGGAGCCTTGGATATTGTTTTCGTATCCGCTGAAACAATGGCATACCTGAGCTCATCGGCGCTCATGACGGACAGAAGCGACAGCGCGCCCTTCGGGCCCAACCCGTTTACCTGTATAAGAAGCTTGAAAAGATCCAGATCGTCCTTTGTAAGGAAGCCGAACAGCAGCATGGCATCCTCTCTCACGCTCAGATACGTATAGATCTTATACTCCTCCGAGACCCCTCCTATCCTGTCCATGGAACTCTTGGGCATGATGATATTATAGCCTATGCCCCCGACCTCAAGCACTATCTGCTGTTCATATATTGCGGCTATTGTTCCCTTTAAATATGCGATCATCTATCTTTTTTTTCCTTCTTATGAGCTGTTAAAAGACCGTTGCTCATTTAATAAAGGCAGTTTTTGTGCCTGAAATGTCTGACTTGCGGACGACAGTCTAATCGGCTGTTCGCGACAATTCAGACCATGAAACTAACAGGTTTTGCAAATGTAAATCGTCTTCGTTAAGTACGAATCTTATGGCGATTCTTCTATATGAAATTGTAAATAAATCTCACGCTGCCTCTAACGAGGAACCGCTGCAATGGGCAAAATCCCATCTAATGCTATAGATTTAGGCCACATCAGTTCCCAGGATATTCGTTTTCACAAACAAGCCCCTCCAGCCTCGGAATCAGGAGCGTAGCTATAAAACCGGTCAGGGCTCCGGCAATCAGTCCCGATACCATGAGAACGGGCCCGTAATATGCTATCTTAAGCTGTTTTATCAGAAAAGCCGCTGCGGCAAGCTGTCCCAGATTATGAAACACCCCTCCCAGCATGCTCACGCCCATCAGGCTCAGCTTCTCAAGGCCTATGGATACCGACATGACTGCCATGGCAAGAAGACCGCCGGACAGGCTGAAAACAAATGAAAAAGCGTTTCCGAAAAGAAGTCCCGATAACAGTATCCTTGCGATCAGCACGATGAAGGCGTCTTTTTTTCCGAAAAGCTTAAGAGTTATCAGGGTGACGATATTGGAAAGCCCGGGCTTTACCCCGGGGATTCCGCTCAGAGGAGGCAGAATAGCTTCTATGTAGCTGATCACAAGCGATATGGCCAGAAACAGCCCGAGATAACTGACCCGTTTAACACTCATATTTATACTCCGAAACGTCTTCGAACGATCTATTCAGATATTGCATCGTAGTCCGATATACCGGCTCCTTCCGAAGTCTTTATCTCAATAACTATACGCGCCGGAAGACAGACTATGGTCTCTCCGTTTTTACGGATACTCTTCTGCCTTACACAGAGCTTGTCCGGACAGGTTGCTTCTGTAACGTTTACGCTTCCCGATGTTATGTTAACCGTACAGGTATTCCCTCCGTATCCGTTAACCGTCAAGGTGGTATCCTTATCAAGAGGAAGAACGGCTATCTCCTCGGAATCCGCGTAAATACAGGCCTTGGCCGCAACGTCCTCCCCGCTTGTAAAATCATGTACACTAAAGAAGTACCAGA
>JAEEGL010476622.1_pt1 | contig 14136 bp, 12 predicted proteins | sample 9134231 | NCBI WGS metagenome assembly JAEEGL01 (sample SAMN16246548, study PRJNA631951) | gut metagenome | biome: gut microbiome; feature: rumen; material: fiber-attached | host: Bos | place: Iran: Karaj | collected 2018-10 | reverse complement strand
TCCATGTACACCTCCCTCTTCGCACACCTTGGGCGCTTGACAAAAAAAGATTGCACCCAAATCAGCGCGACAAGCCTTCCAGCAGCGCGCGTTTGCGCGGGGTGTCTTCCGCAGGACGGAACTCGAAGGGTCTGTCGGCCTCAAGTTCCACATTCCAGGCCTTGGCCTCATCAAAGGCGTGGTAGGTCCAGTCCCAGCCATATTCCTCGAAGAGGGCGATGCTGTCGGCGAGATAGCGGTCTGCGCCCTCGGCCCAGGCAATGGCGCTGAACTCGCCGACGTAAATGCGCGCGCCATGGCGCTTCTGGAATTCGAGGACGGGCTCCAGCGTCTTGCGAAGGAAGTCGCGGTTCCAATCCTTCTCCTCGTCCGGCCATTTCTCCGGGACCCAGGGCTTCTTGGTATTGACCCCCTGGTGCGTGAAGGCGAAAGGCGAGTAATTGTGCAGCTCGTAGATAACATCCTTCATGTCCAGCGCAGGCATGTCGGAAAAGCCGCGCGGAGAGGCGGCAAAACGCGACTCGACGATGATCGGCACGTCCGGGTCGATTGCGCGAATGGCCTCGGCGGCCCGCTTTTGCAGCGACCAGTAGTCATTGCCGGCAGCGGCGTTGTAGGTTTGAAGCGGTTCGTTGAGAAGATCGTAACCGTAGATGACGTCGCCGTTGCCCTTGAAGCGCCGCGCAATGCGCCGCCACAATTCGACGAAATGGTCGGCGTATTCGGGCTCGTAGAAGAGGTTGAGCTCCATGTCGGGACTTTTGCCGCCGGGGGGCATGTGGAGATCGACCGCGACCTTGATGCCGAATTTCCGGGCGAAGGGGATGACGCGCTCCTCGAGATGCGCGAGCTTTACTTCCATCCAGTCGTCGTAGTCGGCCAGATCGCGCTCGGTGTCGCGGGCGTCCCAGTTGCGGCTCATCTGGTAGCGCACGAGGGTGACGCCCCAGTCGCGCAACTTGGCGAAGTCCTCCTCGTGGAGTCCGCGCGAAGGGAGCATCACGCCGCGCAGCCGCGCGGCGTGATGCTCCCCTCGCGCAGGCTTCAAAGCATCGCTGTAATTGCAGCGAAGCTTCGGATCATCCTTTGGCCAAGTGACCTTGGCGGGACCCATCCAGAAGGAGGCGAGGTCGAAGTCCGCCTCGCCGATCGTCTCCTGAAAACCAATGGTGATTGTGCCAACCCCCTCTACGCCGTTTGTGAGTGCGGCACGGTATCGGATGGCATACCAGCCGAAGTCACCCGTCTTGCCAATGGGGCCAGGATAGCGCATCGTCCCACCGGCGTCGCGGTAGGAGAGCATGGCCTTGAGGCCCATCCAGGATTTGGCGGGTTTTGCTACACCGCGTATAGTGGCGCGGATGCGCCACTCCACTCCGCTTTCAATGAACGGCGAAAGATCAACCTCTGTCGTCGCGACGGCGCTCCGGCGCGTCTTGCCATCGACGCGGAGCGTCAGAACGGTGCCGTCAAGCGTGGCGCCGTCCGGGATATTCCAGGTGCGTCCGGCGACATCGACGTTGGCGGCAACCGCCAACGTCGATGTCATAATGCAGAATGCAGAATGCAGGATGCAGAATGAGGGGAGGGAAATGCGAAGTCTCATTAGCGAACGATGAAGATGGAGCCGGCGGGAACAACCTCGATGGAGCCGGGGCCGGAGAGGAACGAGGGGCAGTTCTGAGCGTTGAGGACGCCCGTGTATGACTGTCTTTCAGCACGCAGTTTGCGGAGGCGCAGCGACCCGGCGTAGTTGAGATCAAGCGTGGCGCCGTCCGTGAGGACGAACTTCGCATCCCGCGTATCCCACGGACCGTCGGCGAGAGCGAGCGGTAGAATTTCCGCCTTTTCGACCCGGACCTTGCCCAGCGTCGCCACGGCGTCCCCCACCCCAGCAATGGCGATGGTGTGCGAACCTGCCGTGAGATACGGGAGACGAATGCCGAGGCGCGTGAAGTCGGGCGTTTCGACAACGAAGTCCGCCACCTCGTCATCGTCCACCAGCACCTTTGCGTATGCGGGAAAGTACTTGTAGGAGTTGTAAACGCCGGCCGCCGAAGTGTCCTCGACGGCGAGCCCCGCCGCTGAAACGGCGAGGTAGTAGAAGCCGTTGGACGAAATGTTCAGCGTGGTCGAGACGCTCTCGTCGTCGCCTAGTACGGCGGGTTCGGCGGCATCGGCCGGACGCGTCGCATCAAAAACGACGCCATCGGCGTATTCGAGGCGCAGGTCGTCGATGACGGTCGCAATACTGGGGCTCGTGCCGTAGATGTTCGTGACCATGAGGGTGAAGTCGCCGGCGGACGGCCAGTCGAAATCCTGCACGAAGGTTTGCGTATTGACCGAGGAAATCTCGTCTGTACGGGCGATTTCATCATCCCCGAGCATGACCGCGACTTTTTGCCCCGCGCTTGCGCCCCAGTAACTGCGGGAATAGCGCATGGAGAAACGGAGACGGCCCGCGCGGGGAATGTGAATCGTCTGCGAGGCGCATCCGGCGCGGACGAGGACCAGCTTGCGGTAATCGCGTTCGTCGGGAGGCTCGCCGGAGTAGGCGAGGTCGATCGCCTGATTGCCGGTGTAGCTCCAGTAATAATATTGGCTGTTCTGCGCGAGGCGGGCGTGGCAGGAATTGCCATCGACGTAGAACGTCGGGCACGACCATGCGAAGATGTCCGTGCCAAAACTGTTCGCAACGGCGTCGTAGCCGACATTCGCGGTGTAGGTGACGGGCCCTGCGCTCTCGAATCCGGCATTCGGGATGTACACGAACTCGCCGGCGGCAACGGGAGAAACCTCTACCTTGTCGAAGAGGACGGCCCGGTCGGTCGACGTGTTGTTGGCGAGGGAGAGGGCGAACACATGTTGGCCCTTCGTGAGCGGGGGAAGCTCGACGACGTAGCGCTTGAAGAGGTTCTGCTCGCCGCGGGGATCGTCGGAGACGCAGCCGTAGTAGGCCATGACGCCATCGACAAGAACCTTGGCGCGGGTGTTGTTCGCGCCTTCGTTGCGACCAGGGCGGCGCGTCATGTAGAACGAGACCTTGTAGAGGCCATCGGCCGGAACGGTGATAGTCTGCTGGATTGTTCCGTTTCCGCCCTGGATGCCAACGCACTGGCCGCCATCGGGAACCGTCGGATTCTCCAAGGACGTCGGGTTGTAGATGGCGCTGCCGACCGTGGCGAGGTAGGTGTTGCCAGAAGGCTTCGTCCAGCCAGTCGGAACAACGGCTGAGAATGCCCCGGCGGCCTGCGCCGGCTCCTCAAACGAACCGTGCGAGACGTAGTTGGTATTCATCGTGTCGAACGGTGTGGCGATTTCATCCATGGCGCCATCGGCGGCGGGGACGCAGAGTGTCGCCTTTGCACCGTCGACGGTGATTTTCTTGTCGCCGACGAGGGCGTCGAAGTCGATAAGCACATTTTCGTCGTAGGTGGCGTCGCCGTCCGGCGCAACCGCGGTCGGAAAAGTGATCGCCGTCGAATCGTGAACAATCGGGGCGCCCAGCCATTTCTGCGCGAGGTAGTCTTCCACGGCCTCGCGCTCCTCCCACGTGAGGACGCGGTTGTAGACCAACACCTCCGAAAGGCGGCCGCCGCCCTGCGTGACAGTACCCTGGTTGCGGTCGTTGAAGAAGGTGTTGAAGACTGGCGCATTCCGGTTGGCAAGTACTCCTGGACCGACCTGCGACAAGATTTGGCGGCCGTCGAAAGCGTAGGTCGCAGTTTCGGGGTTGATGCGAATTCCATTCAGACGCGTCTCGCCATTTTGCAGGATGGCGGACGCATTGGCGATGGCTCCGCCTTCGCCGCCGGGCTGGCGCTTGAAGAAGGAGCCTGTCGCGCCGGAGTTGCTCGTGAGGGCGGGAATCTGTCCGAAGACGGTGCCAAAGTTGTTTTCCTTGCCGAAGCTCACGACGGCGAAGAGCGAGCGCGCCGTGACGGACTGGAGCGCCCCGGAACCGTTTTCGACGAACATCCAGTTGTTCCCGCCGCCGTAATTGCCGTAGAGACCGAAATCCACGTACTTCATCCCCGCCGCGTCCGTGACGAGCGTGGGGGGAACAAGGCCACCTTTGAGGTTAGTGTAGGTCGTGGTCGTCGTTGCCGAAGCCTCCAGGTAGGCGAACGAGGCATGATCGGCGTAGTTCTCGCCCTCCGCGAATGTCTCGCGGACATCGCACCAGTGGATGACACCGGATTTGCCGTTGAACGTTCCTTCGAAGGTGTTCGCATTGGCGTCAAGCCAGAGTGCCAGGCCGGACTGAAGTGCGGCCGGAAGAGTTGGCGCATCAGAGGCGGAGACCACTGTCGCGAGTGTCGCGGCGGTCAGCAATGCGGCAATGTTGAACGATGGAGATTTCATGGTTGTTGCCTCTCTTTCGCTTTATGGACTCTCAAAGGCGACAATGCCCCTGAGTTGTAGACGATTCTACCACTACGCCCGATTGCATGCTTGATTTCTGACGCATTATTTATTGACGTGTTGCGAAATGATGCCCTTTGTGGTAGAATTGCCTGCGTGAATACGAAAAGAAATAGGCAACCCCACCCAAGGCGGCGAATCCTGCTGCTGGCCGATTTCGCCTATGCTTCCGCCAAAGCCGTGGCGGCGGGCGTAGTGCGCTTCGTTTCGTCGCGGGCGGAGCTGGATTTGTCAATTCGAGGCGGACATCCCGGAAACGCCGATGCCGCCTACGCCCTTGAGTCCGGTATAGACGGCATTATTTCTTGCCTCGGCACGAATGTCGAGGAACTGCGTCGCACCCTCGACCAGAACCCGCACTGCCCGGTGGTTTTCGCAAGTGTGGCGCGCGACCTCTCGTCTCTCTCTCGGCGACGCAGCGCCGCGATCCTCTGCGACCATGCCGCCATTGCCGGCACGGCAGCCGACTTGCTCGTCCGCCACGGTCTCGCCGAATTCGGCTATGTTGGTTCCCGTATCGACCCATCGGCCCCGTCATGGAACGCCGAGCGTCGCGAGGCCTTCGTCCACGCGCTTGAGGGGCGCGGTTTCCGCGTGCGCATCTATGAGCCCTCCGCCGCAGAAGAGGGCGCAGATGCTGAAACCGCAGCGCTCGCCACTTGGCTCAAGGGGCTCCCGAAGCCGTGCGGTCTTTTCACCGCGTACGACATGCGTGCTATGCATGTGCTGGGCATCTGCCGCGCCTCCGGCATCGCCGTCCCGGAGCAATTGCAGATTGTAAGCGCAGACAACGAGGAGTGGATCTGCGAGCACACTTCACCCGCGCTCACCTCTGTGGAGCCCGATTTCGAGAGCTGCGGCTGGCGCGCGGCCGAAACGCTTCTCGCCATGATGGATGGAGAAACTTGGGAACCGGTACAGATGTTCGGCGTGAAGTGCGTCGAGCAGCGGATGTCGACGACGGACATACACGGAAGTGTGAACCGAGCGGTGCGGGCGAAGAAATACATGCGCGACCATCTCGCGGAGCCGCTGGCAGACGGACGCCTTGCCGCCATTCTCGGCTGCTCTCCGAGAATGCTCCAGCTCAGCTACAGGGCCGTCTTCGGACGCACCGTCCAGGAAGATCTCTCTGAAATGCGTTTCGAGCGCGCCAAGCGGCTTCTTTCAGACTCTTCAATTCCGGTATGCGACATTCCAGAGCGGCTCGGCTTCACATCGCCAAACCATCTCATGCGCCTCTTCAAAGCACGCACCGGCATGACCATGCTCCAGTGGCGTCGCGGCACAACAATGTGATATTATTGTTTCATGAATTCACAGTTGAAAACAACCTCCTCGCTGCGATACAAGTCGGAAGGCGAACTGCACCGCGACTTCCACGCCTCCATCCTCGATGGCGTGAATTACGTACGCGACAACTATGGCGAAGAGGCACTGCGTGAAGTCATCTTCAACATGGGGACGAAGGTCTACAAGACCATTCACGAAAAGCTCGTGGCAGGAGACTCCTCCGAACTCATTGCGTGGTGGCGGTACTACCTCGACCGCGAGAGCTCTAACTATACGCTTGAAGAAACGGCCGACGGCGCTGTGCTGACGGTTCGCGACTGCGCTGCGTTGAAGCATCTTGAAGCGCGAAAAATACCCGGCGGCAAAGGACTCTGCGCCGCAACGCGCATCCTCAACGAAGCCTTCTGCTCCGACTCGCCTTTCGAAATCGTCTTGGACGAAACCGGCGACTACGGCTGCCGCCAGATTCTCCGGAGGGCATCGAAATGATTCCCAGCGATCACTTTGTCAAGCTCTACAACGAGATCTTCAAGTTCCTCGCAGATCGCGGACAGAACGAACTCGACCGCTACTATGAACGCGTTGCCGAACGCCAGGCCTTCTTCACGCTTGAGGACTTCAAGCGCGACGGCCTCAAGGGGATGTACGACTACTGGGAGCGCATCCGCATCGAGGAAAACTGCGACATGACGCACGATTTCAATGAAAAATACTACCACCTGAAGATGAACACCTGCCCTTCCCTCTCCAAGGTGCTAGACAACGACGCCGAGCCGTTCGCCGGTTACTGCGACCACTGCCCCGGCTGGGTCGGACGCGTCCTCGCACGGGCCGGCTACTGGGTGGTCGATGACCTCGTCAACCGCGCCACACCACAGTGCGAGATGTGGATATTCCCGAAGAAGGCCGATGCCGAGGCGAAACGCGCGGAGCTCCTCGCCTTTCGCGATGAAGATCTCGTGGCAACCAATTTCGCTCTCGTGAGCACAGAAGGCGAACTCTGAACTCAATTTACTGAAAGGAACTCATACCATGGACAACTCTCTGCCAAAACTGAAGGCCCGCTGCTTCAAAGGCATGGAAGGCGCCTTCGCCGCGCTCTACACGCCGTTCAAAAAGGACGGCTCACTCAATGAGGAAATGATTGAAAAGGTCATCGAATACGGCCTTTCGCGCGGACTGCGCGGCTTCTACCTCACCGGTTCGACCGGCGAAGGGTTCCTGCTCTCGACGGATGAACGCAAGCGCGTCTATGCCCGTGCCGTAAAGGTCGCAAAAGGCCGCGCCAAACTGATCGCGCATGTCGGGTGCATTGCGACGGACGACGCCATCGAACTCGCCAAGTACGCGGCGAAGGTCGGCATCGACTGGGTAAGCTCGGTCGCGCCCGTTTACTTCGGACAGAGCTTCGAGGCCGCCTACGACCACTACCGCCTCATTTCCGGCGCAACTGACCTGCCTTTCATGATCTACTCGATCGGCGCGGACATCGTACCCGACCGCGACGCCCGGTTCTTCGACCTCAGGAACGTCAAGGGCATGAAATACACGAACTACAAGTACTGGACGGTCCAGGGACTCCGCAACCGCCTGTCGAAGGAGGCGGTCTTCTTCGCCGGCGCTGACGAACAGGTTCTTTCCGCCCTCGCAACGGGCATCTTCTCGGGCTGCATTGGCACCTCGCAGAACATCATTCCGGCGCATTTCGCGGAAATCTGCCGCCTCGCCGCTGAAAACGACTTCCCCGCAGCCTCGAAGGTCCAGGCCGAGGTCGTGCGCTTCGTCGAGCAGCTGATTGCCAAGCCCAACGGCTCGTGGCACAAGGGCATGATGAAGTACATCGGCCTCGACTGCGGCGAGGGGCGCGCCCCCAACGGCCGCCCGCTCACGAAGGCCGAGCTCAAGGATCTCTTTGCGCGCCTCGACGCACTCGGCTTCGTCAAGCGCAACGACGCCCTATGATTTCCCGGGAAAGAAACATCCATGCGTTGCACCGCATTGACCATCTGAATGGTGATAGCGACAACCATGAATAACGCTATCACACACCCTTTCCACAGCGCAGAGGCCGACGAGTGGGGAAGCGCCCAGTGGATTGTGCATCCGCGCGAACCTGACGGCGCCTATGCCGAAGGGGAAAAGAGCTTTCCCGGTTCCTACCGCCTGCGTAAAAGCTTCACCGTTGGCGACAAGGCCGTGAAACATGCCGTCGCGAATGTCTGTGGCCTTGGGGCCTACAGGCTCTACGTGAACGGTGTTTGCGCGGACAAGTCCTTTCTTTCCCCCGGCTGGAGCGAATACCTCGACAAACTCCGCTATGACCGGATCGAGGTAACGCGCCTTGTCTCTCCAGGCACAAATGTCGTGGGTGTGCAGCTCGCACCGGGCTACGGCCCAGATTGGCGGGACTACGATTCCGCCTGGCGCGCGCCGCAAAGGGCGCGACTCCATCTCGTCATCGACTACGCGGACGGCACCTCGACTACGATTGACACCGACGCCACTTGGGAGGCCGGCATTGCCGCCGATGTTGGGCAAGCCAGCATTTACCAGGGCGAGCGAAGGGACCTCCGGCTGCGAGACGACGCCTGGGCCACGGCAAATGGAAATGCGGAAGGCTGGCTTCCGGCCAAAGTCGTCGCGCACATGGGTGGCGGAATGTGGCTCAACGACGGCACAACTTGCCGCGAAGGCGCGACATTGCCGGCGCGGCGCATCCGGCATCTGGACGACGGCCGTTATCTCGTAGACTTCGGGGAGAACATCGCCGGTGGCGTCCGCCTGCGCGCGAAGGGGGCAAGCGGCACGGTGATCACCGTCCGGCAGACCGAGGAGGCGATGCCGGACTTCGACGGGCTTGACGCCACTTCGAACGTGGGCGCCCCCCAGTGCGACGAATACGTCCTTGCAGGCCGCGGCCTTGAAGTGCTCGAGCCGGAATGGCGCTACAGCGGATTCAGATATGCGGAAATCACGGGATGGCCGGGCAAACTGGAGCCGACAGACGTTGAAGCCTTCGAGATTCACGCCGACCTCAGCGAGACGGCCTCCTTTTCCTGTTCGCACGAGTCGTTGAACCGCCTGTGGCGCGCGGCCCGCCGGTCGATGCTGGGGAATCTCCAGACCATTCCGACCGACACGCCGGCGCGCTGCGAGAGAACATGCTGCCTCATGGACACCCACACCTACTGGGACCTCGCGGCGTACTGCTTCGACATAAGGTCCTATTCGCGGTGGTGGCTCGGTTTTATTTCGCGGACACCGCTCGACATCAAGGGACGCCCGCGCGAACGCCAGCATCCTCTTGGCCGGCTGACGGTGGGACAGCGTGGAAACCCCGATTGGCACGGGATTCGGATTCAGCTCCCCTGGTGGCTTTACATGGCATACGGCGACAAGAACCTGTTGGCGCAATGCTACCAGTCGATGCGCGAACTCGCCCTGTTCCTCGAAACGACGCGGGCGAAGGATGGCATCTGCTCCGAGGGATACGGAGACTGGTGCTCGCCAGAGGCGAAGGGGGGCTATTGTCCCAGCCACGTCGCCGTCACGAATACGGCGCTCTGGCTCCATCTGCTGGAAGTCATGGAAAAGACGGCGCAAGTTCTCGGAGAGACAGACGACCTTGCACACTGGAAACGGCTACGCGCGTTCGTACTGGAGCGGTTCCGGGAGCGGTTCTGGCATCCCGAGACCATGACGTTCGACGAAGGAACGCAGGTCGGTGGCGTTCTGGCGCTTGCCTTTGGACTTGTGCCCCCCGAGGAGCGGACGGGCGTGACCGCCGCGCTTGTGGACCGGATCGTGTCGGTCGACCACTTTGGCATGGACACCGGCATCTTCGGGACGCGCTATCTGCCGCACGCACTCTTCGACAACGGCGAGGAAAACCTTTGGATTCGCATGATGGAGGAGGAAAAGGAGCTCGGATTCGGCTACACCTTCGCGCGTGGCGCGACGACGACCTGGGAGAACTTTACGGGCGCGGGCTGCGAAGGCAGCCATAACCACGTGATGTTCGCCGGCGCAGCCGAGGCCCTTCTGACGCGCATCGCGGGCATATCCCCAGCGGAGCCGGGCTTCAAGACAGTCGCCTTCCGGCCTGTCTTCCCGTCGAAACTCACCTGGGCAAAGGCCGAACTGAAGACCGTCGCCGGCACAGTGCGGATCGAATGGCGGCGCGGCGGCGACTCCATCCGCCTCAATCTTGAGGTTCCGGATGGGGCGCGTGGCCGGCTGTCCCTGCCAGGGCGCTTGGACGAAATCCTCCCGCCCGGCATCCACACCCGCATCTGCACTGGCGCACAGTGCGGCAAAGCCTCGCGCTGAGGCGCGGGGCCTAGTACCAGACTCGCCAGAGCGTCAGCCCTTGGGGCGGGGCGCTGGGCACATGGGCCGTGCGGGGGGCGGAGGAGTCGAGGAGCTCGGTGATCCGCTCCGCCTTCTCGGCGCCAGTCCCGACGCGGATGAGCATCCCCACCATGCTGCGGACCTGCTTGTAGAGAAAGCCGCTCCCCTTCACGCGGAACGTGATGCGCCGCCCGCGCTTCGCCACCTCAAACTCATAGATCGTCCGTACCGTGGTCTCAAGCGTCCGCTGGGGGTTGGCCATGAAGGCGACAAAGTCATGTTCGCCAATGAAGCGCCTGACGCCGTCGCGGACAAGGTCCAGGTCGAGCGGGCGGTGCACCTGGAGGGCGTAGAGGCGTTCCTGCGGAGGCATGACGGGACCGTTCCAGACCTCATAGCGATATTCCTTCGCCTTGGCGCTGCGGCGCGCGTGGAAGTCGTCCGCCACTATGGCGGCGGCGAGGATGCGGATGTCAGTCGGCAGACGGGAGTTGAGGGCGAGCATCATCGACTTCGCGGACATGCGCGTTTCGGCGTCGAAGTGTGCGACCTGGCCGCGCGCATGGACGCCGCGGTCGGTGCGTCCGCTCCCGTGGAGCTTCACTTCAGTTCCAACGGTCGCCGCAATGGCCTCCTCGATGGCCTGCTGCACCGTGGCGTGGCCGGGCTGGACCTGCCAGCCGGCGTAGTTGGTGCCGTCGTACGCGATCGTGAGTTTGAAGCGCATCAGAGACTGAGACCGGCGCGCTCGTCGACGCCGAGGAGGATGTTCATGTTTTGGATCGCGGCGCCGGATGCGCCCTTGCCCAGGTTGTCGAAGCGCGAAACGAGCAGAATGCGCTCGTCGTTGCCGAAAACCGCGACCTCCATGTCATCGCGCCCCGAGAAGGCGCCTGCCGAGAGGAAACCGCCTTCGCCGTCGCCGTCCGCGACGCGGACAAGCCCTTCGGCGTAGTATTTGCGGTAGCAGTAGCGGACATCGTCGGGCGAGCCGTTGAGATCGGCGCGGAAGAGGAAGACCGAGACCTCCATGCCGCTGTAGAACGGGGCGACGACCGGCGCGAAGGCCGGCGCGATGGAGAGGCCGCTTATGGCGGCCATCTCGGCGAGGTGCTTGTGCTTCTGCGTCAGGCCGTACTGGCGCGGCGCCTCAAGGAGCGGACTGCGCGCGGGATCTTCGTATTCGGCGATCATCTTCTTGCCGCCGCCCGAGTACCCCGTGAGGGAGAAGCAGGAGAGAGCGGCGTCCGCGCGGAGGAGACCGCAGTGGACGAGAGGCTCGACAAGCGAGACGAAACCGCTCGCGTGGCAACCGGGGTTGGCGATGCGCTTCGAGGCGCGGATGCGCTCGCGGCGGCCTGCGAGTTCGGGAAAGCCGTACTCCCATCCCGGAGTGACGCGGTGGGCGGTCGAGGTGTCGATAATCGCTGTCGCCGGGTTCTCGACGAGGGAGACGGCCTCGATTGCCGCCGCGTCCGGAAGGCAGAGGAAGGCGATATCCGCCGCGTTGAGCGCGTCGCGACGTGCCGCGGTGTCCTTGCGGAGTTCCTCGGAAAGGATTACAAGCTCAATGTCGTCGCGCGCCGCCAGGCGCTCGCGGATGCGGAGGCCGGTCGTTCCGGCGCTACCATCGATAAACACTTTTTTCATGCGGTTGTCGCGCTCCTGTATGGCCAAAAAAGTTAAGAGTTTGAGTTCAGAGTTGGAGTTGGGAAACGGTCAAACGGTCAAACGGCCGCCCGCCTGCCGCAGCGCGGCAGGCGGGCGGCAGGGCCTGCGGGTGGCCGCGTCGATGAAGGCGAGCGTCGTGCTGCCCGTGACGTTGACCTCGCCCTGCGCGTTGGTGATGACGTACTCCACGCGGATGCGAGAGCGAGGCGGCTCTGGAACGCGCGTCTCGATGCTGAGAATCTCGTCGTAGTGCGCCGGATACTTGTATTCGACCGCGACGTCGACAATCGGCATCATGATTCCGGCCTTCTCCAGTTCCGCGTAGGGCAGGCCGGCCTCGCGGAAAAGCTCCTCGCGCGCCATCTCGAAGTACTTGATGTAGTTGCCGTGCCAAACGACGCCCATTTGGTCGGTGTCGAAGTAGTTCACGCGTATACGCGCGGTATGAGTGAGCGGATAATCCATTGGACAGTCCTTTACATGTACTTTCTATGATACCACAATTCGCTCATATATCCAGACAAAGACACGTAACATTTTTCTGGGGGTTGTGGCAAGGAAACTCCTTGTCACAACCCCCACATCGCGACTTTTTGTCGCACTGGGCGCTTTACTTGCCCGCAGTTTTTGCGTATAATCTAAAGCATGACAACGGCACTTTACGGCGGCAGCTTCGACCCTCCGCACCTGGGGCATCTCGCGATCGCCCGGCAGGTGCTGGAGCGCTTTGCCGTGAACCGCCTTGTCTTCATCCCCGCCAGCCATTCACCGTTAAAGGACAACACACCTACCGCCAGCGATGACGACCGTCTTGAGATGCTCCGTCTCGCCACCGAGGACGAACCACGTTTTGCCGTCTCAGACCTTGAGCTCAGGAAGGGCGGCATCTCGTATACGGTCGACACGCTCCGCGCCTGGCGCCAACGCGAGCCTGGCACCGACTTGATCTTCATCGCTGGCATGGACTCCCTCCTCACGCTCCACGCCTGGCGCGAGCCGCTTGAAATCGTACGCCTCTGCCAGTTCGTCACGTTTCGCCGTCCCGGTTTTCCCCTCCCCTCCCCCGAAGAACTGAAGCTACCTCCGGACACCGCCCGCCAACTCCTCGCCCAGGTCATCGACGGCCCGCTCCTCGACATCTCCTCCTCCGCCATCCGCATCCGCGCCGCGGGCGGCGAGTCGCTTTCAGGTTTAGTCCCCTCTCCTGTTGCCAAGTATATCTCGGCCAACAACCTGTATCGCCTTTAACCCTTCAACCTTTTAACCCTTCAACCCTACATGCCATGAACTCACAAGAACTCTCAACTAAGATCATCGAGATCCTCGATGCCGCCAAAGGGGCGGACATCAAGTGCTACGACGTCCGCGGCAAATCGCCGATTACGGACTTCAACATCCTCGTCACGGGACTTTCCGCCCCGCACCTTCGCGCGCTCGTCTCCGCCGTGCGCGCCGAAATGAGCAAGGCGGGAGTACCCAGCTACCGCCATACCGGCGAGCCGGACAGCGGCTGGGTCGTCCTCGACTATGTCGACGTAATCGTCCACGCCTTTACGCACGAGGCGCGCGAGTACTACGACCTCGACAGTCTTTACAAGGCGTAATCGTTGCGTCGTTGCGTCGTTGCGTCGTTCAACTAACGACTAACCACTAACGACTAACCACTAGTCACTCATGACACTGGGCGTATCACTCAAGACCATTGCCAATCCGCTCACGGACGAGGCGCTCGACGTCCTTGAGCGCAGCGGCTTCGAGACGTTTGAGACGAATCCCGTCAACTTCCAGACGCCGGATTTCGACCATGGGCTTGTTGACAAGTTCATCGCCATGAAGAGGCGTACGGGGAAGACCTCACCGACCTTCCATGCCCCATACGGCGGCGATTGGGACCTCTCCGTCCTCGACGAGGACGCTAGGCGCAAGGCCGTGTCAAAACTGCTTGGTCTCTTCCCTCTTGCGACCGAACTTGAAACGGAGATTGTCGTCGAGCACCCGTCAGGCGAGCCTGTCCGCCCGGAGGAGCGCGACGCGCGCATCGGACAACTTCGCAAATCACTTGCCGAACTGCGGAAGCCTCTCCGCGAAGCCGGATTCAAGCTCGCCCTGGAACTCCTCCCGCGCTCCTGCCTCGGCAATACCGCCGCCGAACTGCTGACAATCCTCGACGGATTCGACGAGACATTCGGCGTCTGCCTCGACGTGAACCACCTCATGGACCGCATTCGCGAGCTCCCGGATGAAACCCGCCTCCTAGGCGACCGGCTTCTCTCGCTGCACATCTCCGACTACGACGGCGTTGACGAATGCCACTTCATGCCCGGGACATGCGCCATCGACTGGCCGCCTTTCATAAAGGCCCTCGACGACATCGGCTACGACGGCGTCTTCAACTAC
>JAEEGL017068721.1_pt1 | contig 14137 bp, 12 predicted proteins | sample 9134231 | NCBI WGS metagenome assembly JAEEGL01 (sample SAMN16246548, study PRJNA631951) | gut metagenome | biome: gut microbiome; feature: rumen; material: fiber-attached | host: Bos | place: Iran: Karaj | collected 2018-10 | reverse complement strand
TCCTAATGTTTTTGATTTAGGCTGGAATGTTCGTTTTACTAAGAAATTAGGAATGTATATAAGAGGTAATGTTACTTTTCAAGATGTTATGGCTAATGAGTTTTTAAATGACAAAGCAACTAATCAAATAAAATATAATATTAATGATTTAGAACCTAAGATTAATAAAGAAGCTATTCAAGAATTATTGAGTAAATTAAGATATCCTTTATACTTCTTAGATTTTGAATCATTTCAAGAAGCTATTCCTACTATTAAAGGAACTAATCCTTATCAACAAATAAGTTTTCAATATAGTCTTCACATTTTAAATGATGAAAACACATTATTACATAAAGAATATCTATCAGATAATTATGATGGTAATCCAATGTATGGATTATGTGAACAATTAGTTAAAGATATTCCTATGGATTCATGTGTTACTGCTTATCATAAACCCTTTGAATGTGGTAGATTAAAAGAAATGGCTAGAATGTTCCCTGAATTTAGAGATCACCTATTAAATATAAGTGATAATATTATTGATTTAGAAATACCATTTGCTAATCAAGATTATTATGTTAGAGATATGGAAGGTAGTAGTTCTATAAAAAAAGTATTACCTGCTTTATTTCCAGATGATCCTAGACTTGATTATCATAATCTAGATCAAGTTCATAAAGGTGATGAAGCTAGTGCAGCATATCTATCTCTTAAAGATTTATCTCCTGAGGAACAGGAAAGACTAAGATATAATATGTTAAGATATTGTGAACTAGATACATATGCAATGGTTAAGATATATCAGAAATTAAAGAAAATATAAAAGACTAGAAATAGTCTTTTTTTTATGTTATAATATATATGTAACATAGAGATATGTTACAAATTGCTTTGTTTTTATCAAGGAAGAAGCCAGAAAGGAACTAGAGATTATCTAGTTCTTTTCCTTTTTATATATGATATAATTTTAATAGGTGATAGATATGAGGTTAAAAGAGTATAACAGTATTAGAGAAAAGTATTTTGGTAAAGAAGTAAAAGTAACTCTTTTTGGTAATCAAGAATATATTGGTACATTCTATGGAAAAAGTCATTCTTTTTTAACTTGGGTAGGTAATACTGCAGTATATGTAAAAGATATTAAGAGTATAGAATTATATCATGATAATCGTATATATAAATATGTAATGGTTTCATATAATGATGTTTATTCTTCTAAAGATTATGCATATAAAACCACATGGAAAGATATTCATGTAGGTGATGAAGTATTAGTAGATTGTAATGGTGATAATGAAGAAGCTGAAGTAACCGAGATTAAGTATTGTCGAAGATATGATGCACCATGGGAACCCGAGAAGACTAAACCAATAATTGAAGTATATTCTAATTATGATTATAACTATGTAGATGATGAAGAAGATGATGGTATCTTAGTTGAAGAAAGATATGATTATAATGAAATAAGATATTGCCCTAAGTGTAAGGATACTAAATTAATCCCTATTGAATACGGTTATCCAAGTTATCAATTATTAGAAAAAGCAGATAAAGGAGAAGTATATCTAGCAGGATGTACTGTATCCCCATTTGATCCATGTTTTTATTGTAAGAACTGTCATTTAAAATATTATGAAGATTTATCTGATGAAAGAACAATCTCTAAATTAGGAGCAATAGTAAAAGAAAAACTATTTTCTTACGCACCTAAAGAATCAGATGATATGTTACAAAAGTTTCGTAGATGTCCATATATTAAACAAGCTTTAGAAAATGTTTTACATTATTTAAATGATGAAACCTCAAGTAAAGAAGTAAATGACTTATATGTTGTAATCTTTAGAGAAACCCATAAGAAAGTAATTAAACACTTAATTAATGACGATTATGAATATTTTAAAGATAAAGATAATAACTTAATAAGATTAAATCTTGAAACTGGTATTTATGAAATATTTGCAATTGAATTAAAAAATAGTGAACTAAATAAAAGATGGTTCACAATCGAAGAATACGCACCAGATATGTATGATGTAGTATCAAATTATGATTTTAATGATTTGAAAAAATTAGAATTTCAAGAAGACATTGATGATTTCATAGCAAAATTCGAAGAAAATGTTCAAGATGAAGTAAAACAAATGAATAAAGATCCTTTTGGTTATTTTGAAGATTTAGATAAAGAACACTTTGAATATTATATAGACGCATATAACAAGTCCCTTCACAAGAAAGAAAAAGATACAAACGATTATTATGAATATGTAGTAAGACAAGATAAAGAAGGATTACATCCAGAATGGGAAAAAATAGAAGATTGGCCCATAAGAGATTTAAGACCAATACCAAATTTTAAAAAAGTATTAGATTATCACACTAAATACATTAAAGAACTTCAAGAAGGCATTGAAGACGTAGATATAGATATCGATGATATAACAAAAGAAGACAATTAGTCTTCTTTTTAATTATATATAAAATAATTTAGATAAATATACTCCGTTAAATAAACCATATGTTATAATGTAATTGTTCCATAAGGAACAAAATGAAATAAAGGTGTTTTTTAGTTAGTACCTTTATAGAATGTCTTTTTTTCGGAACTATCGCAAGATAGTTCTTTTTGTTTATATATATATGGTATAATTTTATTGAGGAGTTATATATGATTAACACAATAGAAGAATTTGTAAAGGATCATCCTAAAGCAGTTATAGTTAATTATGATATTGCAGAAAGAAATGATGAAGGATATGGATTAACATATAGGAAATCCAGAGATCATACAGAAATATTTAGAACAGATAGATTAGGTAAATATCTTAAATATCCATATATTCAACAATATACAGAATTAACTGATAAAAGTTATGTAGAACTATTTATCATTCATAATCGTAAAATGTATGAGTTAGAACTATTAGACCCTGATAATCATTTATTTAAAATAAAAAGAGCGATAACAAATATTAATCCTGAATTATATATGGATGATAAATTTATGGATACAAGAGGTAATAATAGAAAACCATCAAGCAATCATAAAGATGAACCAATATGGAAAATTGAAGAATAAAAAGACTAGAGATAGTCTTTTTTGTTCTGTAAAAATATTTTTTGTTGATATATAAGGGTTTTAAAGGTGTTGATAAAAGAAATTTTACAAAAAGGTTGCAATACGAAAAACTAATGATATAATGAATGTGCTTCAAATGAAGAAGCAAATGTTGTTTTCGTTGTTTTTATATAATCAATTATTTTATATTTATTCATTTTTAGTACCTCGTTTTTATGTTTATTCATTTTTTTAAAAAATCCTTTCTTTAAAATACTATCTTCTGATAGTATTTTTTAGTAAACTAGTCAAAAAAAGGAAAATCTTTTATGTAAAACCTTAAAACATATAGTGTATTTATGATATAATTATAGTTAGTTATAGAATGGTAATGGTGATTATATGAAACTAAGTATTACAAAAGTAGAGCAGATTACAAACAGCCAAGAAGTTTTACTTGATTACGGCGAGATCCTTAATCAATCTGAAATTAAAAAGATTGTTTTGGATAGTTTCCCAGAAACGTATGAAAAAGAAAATGGCATATATGGTAGATATGATAAAACTGATTTTTGCCTTTCTTTTAAAAATATTAGTTATTTAGGTAATCCTCATCCTGTCTATAAAAAAAGAATTCAAATAGCAAATACATTTAAAGAACTATATGACGAAAATGCAAATATAAATGTCAAGACGTTATTGTTAGGAATATATAAGTATAAAGACAATATTATTTTTTGCGATTTTGATACCCAAACTTATGTTAAAAAAAAGATGCATAATTCGTCAGCCCACGTTTATACAATAGATTTACTTAAAGGTGTTGAAACTGGTTTCTTTCAAAAAAATGATAGATTTGGGAATAAAATTACAGTTTTTACTAAAGATAGAATTAAGGATTTTTATAAGTATAAATTTGAGCATACGGAGATCGAAAGTAAAATAGAAATCGTTAATACATTTGATGATTTCTTTAGATCAATTTCAAAACAATGGTTTGGAATTGATTGCTATAAAGAAATGATAAAAGCTGATTATAACAATAAATTTCAAAGTGAATGGGTTGGGTTTTACTTAGAATATTTATTGAATTCATATATATTTGATCACCATATATTTGATATTTTGAAATATATTCAGAATAAGAAAAATGATGAAATAGATCTTGACTTATATTTTTCAAAAATAAATAGTTATGGTGACTTGAAAATGCATAGTGAAACATCCTCAGGAATAATTGGAAATGATTTATCAACTATAGAAAAACTGGTCAGCGATGGAAAAGTTTATTATGTTGTATGTAAGCATAGTACAACAATGGATAAAGATTGCGGATATGAAGTTACAAAGTTTTGGAATAGTGTTCAAAACAAAAATGATTTGTTGAGTTATTCCGAAAAAATGAAACATGACATTAAACTTAAAGGGTATTATATTTTGGAAATTAATAAATATAATTTTAAATATCTTGATATTTATAACCAAGGAAAAAATAGCAATGGTAATCCTAGAAATCCAAAAATACTTATTAGTGAGAAAAATATTGAAAATTTTTTGATTCACATGATTGAATTTGATAATAATGATTAAATACAATTTTAATTAAACAAAACAATACACTACAATACTTAACTTAGGGGAGATATATAATATGAAAAATTTTAAATTTATTGATTTATTTTCTGGAATCGGAGGATTCCATCAAGCGTTAGAACAATTAGGAGGAAAATGTGTATTCGCATCCGATATTGACAAATATGCAATCGAAACATACAAAGAGAACTATGGTATAGATTCGTCATATAATATAAGAGATGTTGAAGCAAAAGATATTCCAAAACATGATGTTTTATGTGCTGGTTTTCCGTGTCAAACATTTTCTAAAGCAGGAAAACAAAAAGGCTTTAAAGATGAGACAAAAGGAACTTTGTTTTTTGAAATTGAAAGAATTTTAGCATTTCATAAAACAAAATATATTATTTTGGAAAATGTTAGAAATTTAGTTTCGCATGATCATGGTAATACATGGAAAACAATATACAATCATCTAAAAAAAATGGGATACAGACTAACTCCAGAGCCAATCATAATTAGTCCTCATCAAATCGGGATTCCGCAATTAAGAGAACGTGTTGTAATTCTTGGAATTTATGATCCAGATAATAGTGATAAGGATTTGAAAATATCGATCAATTCTTCAATGAAGAAAAATGACAATTCTATATATGATATTGTTGAAAAAAATAGGGTTGAAGAAAAATATTATATTACTGAAAGAGAAAAATATGTCATAGGAGCATGGGATGCTTTTTATAAAGGAATAAAAGAAAATATAATAGGCTTTCCAATATGGTTTGATTTCTTTAAAAAGAAACCAGTTGAAGAAATGCCTGAATGGAAAAAAGAATTTATTAGAAAGAATAATAAACTATATATCGATAACAAAGAATTTATAGATTCGTGGGCAAAACAATACAATAATTTAAAAGATTTTACACCAACTCAAAGAAAATTCGAATGGCAAGCAGGAACAACTATTGATTCTGTTTGGGAAGGATTAATACAAATAAGACCTTCTGGCGTAAGAGTTAAATCTCCAACTTGTTTTCCTGCATTGGTTGCACTAGTACAAATTCCTATAATAGGTAAGTATAAAAGAAGATTAACAGTAAGAGAAGCAGCACGATTACAAAGTTTCCCTGATTCATTTATTCCTAATAAAAATGATCAGCAAGCATATAAGCAATTTGGAAATGCTGTAAACGTAAATGTTATTAAATTAGCTGCAACGACATTATTTAATTACAAAGAGGAGGATTAAAAAGAATATGATGGAAAGTGAAATTGATATTAGACCGGCAACAAGTGTATACGGAACATACAGAAGATTAAGTTATAAACCTTGGTTTGCTATATCTGAATTTATTGATAATTCAACACAAAGTTATTATGATCATGAGCAAGAACTAAAAAATGATGCTAATTGGAATAAATTAGTAATTAATATTAGATATGATGCAAGTGAACAACTCTTAGAAATTAAAGATAATGCATTCGGTATGAATTGGTATGATTTTCAAAGAGCATTAATACTAGATAAGCCACCACAAAATACATCAGGTAGAAATGAATTTGGTATGGGTTTAAAAACAGCTGCATGTTGGTTCGGAAATTTGTGGACAGTAGAAACAACAGAATATGGTTCTAACAAGAAATATACTGCTACCATGGATATAAGGAAATTTGAAAGTGAAAAGACAGAGTCTATAAAACCAGTTATAGAGTATGTTCCTTTCGAAGTACATTATACGACTATAACAATAAGAGATTTAAATCAAAAATTATCTTCGAGTGCAATAAAGAAGACAAAAGATTTATTGCAAAGAATATACAGGAATGATTTACGAACAAACGAAATTGATATTATATGGAATGGAGAACATTTAGAATATTCTGAAATAGAAATCATGTCAGATACATTAAAAGATGGATCTACAAAAACATGGAAGGACAATGTTGCATTTGAAGTAAACGATCCTTTTGGTGGTGTATATCATGTCAAAGGCTGGATTGGTCTTCAAGCAAAAGGTGTTACTAAACAATCTGGCTTTGCTCTTTTAAGACGTGGAAGAGTAGTAATAGGTGCTGATTCTAATTACTATCCAGAAGAAATCTTTAAAACAGGGCAAACATATGAGAAGTTGTATTTGGTTGGTGAATTGGATTTATATGACTTTGAAATTTCTCAAGCAAAAGACAATTTTATGTGGGACAATGGATTGGAAGATAATTTTGTTAGTACTCTAATGCATATTTTAATTGAAAAAGGATATACAGCAAAATTAAAGAAGTTAAAAAATAAAAATGATGCAAAAAAAATTAATGAAATTCCTGAAGAAACTGTAAATGAAATTATATCAAATACTGTAGAAAAATTCAGAAATATAACAAAAAATGATAAACCTCTTTTTGATGATAACCTAATTAATCAACAATTAATGAATAATGATAATCAATCTCAAAACACTCAGCAACAACCTGATTTTTCTTCAGTTAAAAGTATATACGAATTTAATATTGAAAACTATAATATTAGAGTTAAATGGGATGATAAAAGTGAAACTGGTCCGTGGTTATCTTTAGATAATGAGAGTGAAAACAGTTTTGATATTATCATTAATATTAGACATAGATTTTTTACTCCATATCAGAATCAACCCGAGTTTTTAAATGTTATTAATCCATTTGCGATAGCGTTAATATTAGCGGAAAAGAAAGCAAAAAGCGCAACAACCAATCAGGAACAACTTGTAGATGCGTTTGCGATCAGATCATATATGAATCAATTATTAAGCAAATTAGCTATTGAAGTTGAGAAGGAGTAAAAAATGGAAGGAATATTAAAAAGGGTTGAAGATAATAATAGTATTTCTCGATGGGCAATAAAAATAGATGGACCAGAAATAAATATAGTGAAACAACATCTTGATATGAAAGAACATGAAAAAAACATCTGTATCCTTTCTGCTGCAAAAATACTTGGTAACTGCTCAGATCCAAACGGAATTCCACATAGAAGAACCGGACTAGCTATTGGTAAAGTTCAAAGTGGAAAAACCTCTGCATTTATTGCACTAACGGCACTTGCTTTTGATAATAATATTAACATTGTTATTATTTTCGGTGGTGCAACAAACATTCTTTTAAAACAAACGAATGATAGAGTATATTCGAGTTTTGATTTTGAAGAAAGACTTAAAAATAATGATAGAAGTTTAAAACTTCTATCTACTTCAAATAATTTTGGTGGTCTATCATCACAGAATATAGAAGGATTTTATAGAAGTGGAAATCATATTATAATTACAGCACTAAAGTCATATACTCACATAAAAAAAGTATTAAAAATGTTGAAGTTATCTAATTTAGATAATAAACCAATTTTGATAATAGATGATGAAGGAGATCAAATGACCTTAAATGGTGCGGTTAAAAAAGGTAAAAAAACAACTACATATCGAGAGTTTGTAAATTTGTTTACGGACTTATCTTTTTCAACATTTATTTCGGTTACAGCAACTCCAGAAGCAAACTTGCTAATTGATGTAGAAGATGAATTATCGCCTAATTTTTGCGAATTAATTATTCCGGGAAGGGATTATAGTGGAGCTGAAACTTTTCATGGAGAAAAATATACAAAATTCATTTGTGAAATTCCAGACAGAGAAAATGTCATATTAGATGAAGATGAAGGTATTCCACTTTCCTTTGAAAAGGCAGTAAGCACTTTCTTTGTTGGTGGCATTATTAGAGAATTAAGAGGAGATAATTCGGTTCATTCAATGTTAATTCACCCAAGTTCAAGACGAATAGATCATAAAAAAGTTGATAAGAAAGTAAAATCACTATTAAATAAATATCAAGAATATGCTTCTTCTTCAGAAAAAGAGATGATAGATAGATTCAAATCTTTTGTAAAACTTGGTTATGACGAAATAAAGAAAACTGTTGGTGAAATATTTGATTTTGAAAACATTGTTGATAAATTAAAATCAGAAATAACAGATTGTAGAGTCATAATAATTAATGGTGAAAATGAGTCAGAGATATCATATGATTATGTGAAATATCACATTGTTATTGGTGGTAGTATGGTAGAAAGAGGTCTTACTGTAAAGAAGTTAGCTGTAACGTATATTGTTCGAACAAACAAAGGAAAAGAAAATGCCGATACAGTTTTACAACGATGCAGGTGGTTCGGATATAGAACAACCAATGATTTGAGTTATCTTGATGTTTGTAGAGTTTTCATGACAGATTTTATGGCACAAAATTTTCACGATTTGAAATTAACAGAAGATAGCATTTGGAAATGGGTTGAATATTCTCAAAAAACTGGTAAATCATTAAAGGAACTTGACCGAATTTTTAATGTGAGTGAGCATTTCAATCCAACAAGATCAAATGTTGTTCCTGGTGTTGACAAGTTCAGTTTTGGATCATTTAAAGCTCAAAAAACAATATACGGTATGGAAACACAAGATAAAATTGATCAGATAAATGCTGATTGGGAAAAATTATTACATAATTATACATATGAAATACAAAAGCATCCAACATTTAATCATAAAGTCTACAAAAACGTTGATCTAAATGAAATATACAATAATATTATTAAAAAATATTATGTTGATTCGGCGTTACGTTTTGATTATAAATATATGCGTGCGGCACTTACATATTTAAAGATGAATAATAAACCAGAAACAATAGATATTTACTTAATGCGTAACGAAACGGAAAAAGGAAGTCATGGAGAAGAGCGTACGATCTATCCTGATAGAACAGTAAGTAATCTTATGCAAGGTGAAAATGGCATAAAAGGAAATTCAAATTATTATCCTGGAGATGATTCATTAGATCCAGCTAGTTATCAACTGCAAATACATCAAGTTTATAATTCGGATTATAACTTACATGATATTCCAATAATTACTTTTTATGCACCAAATAATAATGAAAGAGCGGTGGGAATGATATATGATAAATAAAATTGTAGAATTTCTTAATAATACTTTTAAAAGTGAAGGCTATTATGTGAAAGAGTTTTCAGACGAATTGTTTTTCGGAAAAGATAAGGATAATAATATAGTTTGCGCGAAGAAAAATAATTCAAAGGAACAACCTCTAACAACAAAAACAAAAGCTATCGAATTATATCAGAACTATCATTTTTTATTACAAACAGAAAATGAGGAAATTGATGGAAATTATGACATGATAATTTTGAAAAACGAGTTTGTTGACACTAAGGAAAGCTTTATTAGACTATGTTTAAATTTTTATAACGACAATAGCAATAAAAATATTATAGAACTAACCAATGATTTAATAGAAATGTTTAAAATTATTTCTCGCAAAGATGCTTTTCTCGAACAAGGCTTATGGGCAGAGTTTTTCACTTTATTATTTATTAATAAAAAATATGGAGTAAATCTTTCTGATTATTGGCATAATGATAATTTTAATAAATATGATTTTTCACTTAATGATAATACAAAAATAGAGGTAAAATCTACTATAAAAGAAATAAGAGAACATAGGTTTTCTCACGAACAATTAGAAACTGATTATGATGTAATTATATCTTCTGTTCAAATGCGAAAAGATGATAATGGATATGATGTTTTTGATCTTTATAAAGAGGTTGAACAATTGTTTTTTTAAAAATATGATCTACTTAATAAAATAGAAAGAGAATTGAAAAAAATAGATAAGAATAATACAGATAGATTCGATTTCGAGTATGCAGATGCTAATATAAAGTTTTATTTAAATAAAAATATTCCACGTATTGAAGGTCCAGAACCTGATGGAGTTCATGGAACTGAATATACTGTTGTATTAGAAAATGCTTCTGAATTAGACGATGAAACATTGAAAAATTTTATAGTTCAACAATGAATAAAGGTGAGAAATGGTAGAAAGAGTTAAATTTGAAAAACTTAATGATAAAAAAACAAAATTAATAATAGATAAAGTTTATGAACATGGTAAGCCATGGTCTCTTAGTAATGATGCATTATCTAAACTTATGAGAGTTAAAAATGTTGGTGGTTTTAGAACTAAAACAGGTCTTAAGTATGTTGTGTTGTATTCTACAAATAGTGATATATATTGGAGAGATGAACTTGATACAGAATTGGGCCTATATATCTATTATGGAGATAATAAAAAACCGGGCGTAGATATTCATTCACCATATGGAAATCGCGTGTTAAGAGATGTTTTTGAATATGCGGAATCATCTGATATTAATATTAGAAAGAAAATACCACCATTTTTTCTTTTTGAAAGCGATAGAGAAAATGGTGGAGTCAAATTTAGAGGATTATTAGTTCCAGGATATAGAGGGGTTAACCATTTTGATTGGTTAACTGCTGTTTGGGCTCAATTAGATACTGGCGGTCGATTTCAAAATTATAAATCAATGTTTACAGTATTGAATACGTCATCTGGTTCGAAAAAGTGTCCCAAAGATGCCAGTATTGATATAAGATGGCTAGATGATTTAGCTGAGGGCAAAGGATATGATAGTGAATTTGCTCCAATATCATGGAAAAATTATATAGATAAAGGAATATTTACTCCATTAACTATTACGGTAAATTCATTGGTCAGAACGAAAGAACAACAACTACCAAAAAAAGGCGTAAAATTGGACATGTTAAATTATATCTATAATTACTTTATAGATAAGCCAACATATTTTGAAGAATTTGCTTTAGGAATTACTGTATTAGCAGATGATAATATTTATGACGAACAACAGACAAGACCAACCAAGGATGGTGGAAGAGACGGCATAGGGAAATATGCTATTATGAAAAGACTCAAAACGAGTTTAAATACTACTTTTGCTGTCGAAGCAAAATGCTATGAACCAAATCGAAGTGTTGGTGTAAAAGAAACTTCACGGTTGATATCGAGAATTCGTCATAGGCAGTTTGGTGTATTTGTAACAACATCTTTTGTTGCCCCACAAGCTTATGAAGAAATTTTAGAGGATGATCAGCCTATAGCAATAATAGCTGGGAATGATATTATAGATATTTTATTTCAAAATCAAATAACATCTATGCCGAAGCTAATTCTTTATCTAAATAATAATTATCCAAAAGAATAAAAAAATTATGTATTAATACGCATAATTTTTTTTATTTCATGTTAAAATTAAATTATGGGAAAGTATTGGTGAGATAATGAAAGAATTAACTAGGAAAGTAGTTGAATTTACTAGAGAAAGAGATTGGGATCAATTTCATAGCCCTGAGAATTTAGCTAAAAGTATATCTATTGAAGCAGGAGAATTATTAGAATGTTTTCAATGGAATAATAATTATGAATTAGACGAAGTTAAAGAAGAACTTGCTGATGTACTTAATTATTGTATTTTATTAGCTGATAAATTAGGTGTTGATCCAAAACAAATTGTTTTAGATAAAATGGAAAAGACTGCTAAAAAGTATCCAGTAGATAAAGCTAAAGGAGTTAGTACAAAATATAACAAATTATAGGAGATCATTATGTTAGTATATGAAGGAATTAAATCTGGTTTTATTGAAGATGTAGATTTAGGTATTATTGCTGATAAGATTAGAAATAAATATATAGAGGTTATTAAGAAAAGACCATCTGCTCCTGAATTCAATTCATGGAAGAATTCTATGCAATATATGCGTGGTGTATTAAGTGATAATGAAATACCGAATAATACTGGTATTGCAATTGAATACAATATTCCACCAACAGGTTGTAGAATTGATTTCATGATGTCAGGTTATAACAAATCAAAATCTAATGTGGTTATTGTTGAATTAAAGCAATGGGATAAAGCAACTGAAGTTGAAGAAATGGATGGTATATATAAAGTTAATACATATACTGGTGGAAGTTTAAGAGATGTTAATCATCCATCATATCAAGCGATGACATATGCAAATTTGATAATAGATTATAATGAGTCAGTACAGTTAAAAGATATTAATGTTGTTCCTTGTGCATATTTACACAACTATTATTTTGAAAGTGATGATACTCTATTATCTAGCAATTATAAAGAGTATACTGATGCTGCACCATTATTTGGTCATAATGATGTATTGAAATTAAGAGATTTTATTAAAAGATATATAGAAGATGGTGATGACGGAAGTATTCTTTATGAAATAGATCACGGAAGAATTAGGCCATCTAAAATGCTACAAGATTCTTTATCTAAAATGTTAAAAGGTAATAAAGAATTCTATATGATTGATTCACAAAAAATAGTTTATGAATATGCAATAAAAAATGCTATTGATACACTTGCGAGCAATGAAAAGAATGTCATGATCGTCAAAGGAGGTCCTGGAACTGGGAAATCAGTTCTAGCTATAAACTTACTAGTTGAATTTAATAGAAGAAATATGACATGCTTTTATATAACCAAAAATGCAAATCCAAGAATGGTATATTCTACAATGTTAAAAGGTGAATATACTCAAAAAGAAATCAATCATTTGTTTCAATATTCTGGAAAATTTGTTGATGCACAAAGTAACGAGTTGGATTGCATTTTAGCAGATGAAGCACATAGATTAACTGCTAAAACACAAAGAGGAAGAATAATAGTAGGAGAAAATCAAGTAAAGGAAATAATAAATGCTGCTAGATTTTCAATTTTCTTTTTAGATGAAGATCAAATGGTTACAACAAAAGATATAGGAACTAGAGATGAAATTATTAAATATGCTAAAGAATTCAATGCTGGAATTTATGAATATGAATTAGATAGTCAATTTAGATGTAATGGATCAGACGGATATGTTGCCTGGTTAAATAATATTCTAGAAATAAGAGATACAGCCAATTTTGACATTGATGGTTTTGATTATACATTTAAAGTAGTTGATACCCCAAATGAATTAAGAGATATTATCGAAGAGAAAAATCAAAAAAATAACAAGTCTAGAGTGGTTGCTGGTTTTTGTTGGGAATGGCCAAAAGAAGGAAGAAATAATCCTGATTATAATGATATTGTTATTCCTGAACACAATTTTGAAATGAGTTGGAATCTTGGCGATGGTGAACTTTTTGTATTGGGAAAAGACACAGTAAAGCAAGCTGGATGTATTCACACTGTTCAAGGACTTGAGTTTGATTATGTAGGTGTTATAATCGGTGATGATATGAGATATGAAAATGGTCATATTGTAACTGATGCTACTAAAAGAGCAAAATCTGATATATCATTACATGGCCTTAATAATCTAAGCAAAGTAGAAAGAGAAAAAATAGAAGATAGAATTATAAAAAATACATATAGAACATTAATGACTAGAGGAATGAAAGGTTGTTATGTTTATTGTGTAGACAAAGGCTTGCAAGAATATTTGAAAAGTAGATCAAATACCAACTAAAGGAGCTTAATGCTCCTTTTCTTATGTAATTATTTACTATCTAACTATTACCATAATCAATATAATTACGAAGATATATAAGACTAAGTAATTAAGATAATCTAGGTTTGATTAATTATCGCTTAATTCTATTACT
>JAEEGL014069120.1_pt1 | contig 14137 bp, 19 predicted proteins | sample 9134231 | NCBI WGS metagenome assembly JAEEGL01 (sample SAMN16246548, study PRJNA631951) | gut metagenome | biome: gut microbiome; feature: rumen; material: fiber-attached | host: Bos | place: Iran: Karaj | collected 2018-10 | reverse complement strand
TTATCTGGTGTTTTACCTTTTTGAGTTTGCGGCTCTGATTGCGCGGGTGATCATGATGGCCAGGCGGGGGACGGTTGGTGAGAATGAATATGGGGCGGACCCGGTTAGGATAATTGGATGATTTGATGTATCTTTGACATCGCAAACAAGGAGAGAGGGGCGCTGGTTGGGAAACTAGGCCCCTCTAATTTCAATTATTGGAAAAGGACTGGAAAGGCTGATAGCGATATCAGCTTTTTCTATTTGTGTGCAGTTGGGTTCCTGAGTGAGTATCGGCCATTTATGAGCCGCCCCGTAATTATCGGCTTTCGTGAAAGGCGATGATTACGGGACGGAAAAGAGTGGAGCTCTGAATTATCGGTTCAACCTTCTTTGTAGTAAGTCTATATAAGAGGTCTTGAGTTCCTGAGAGAGGAATGAATTCCGGATTGCTTCTTCAAACTTAGGTAGAAGATCTGAATACTTTTTCTTAATCCTGTCGAATACTATTTCAGGAACGCCACAGGTCTTGAATGCAGCCTTAAAATCTGCATCCTTTATTCTCTTCTTTTTCCCGTTTAGATTAAGAGCCAACTCTTCATCATCGGCAGGATTGCTTATGACAACATTCAACAGGTCATAGGCCGGAGTGAGTACAGGTTCTCCATCAGGTGAATACAGAGAGAAGTTTTTAAGATGCATATCGTTATTCCCGGTAAGCCATGAGAAATACAACAACTCCAGATAATCTACCATATCCAGTTGGGCACTAGCTGAGTATTTACGGATAGCCTTTCCTATCTGCTCATATGAACTGCGGTATTTGTGTTCAGTCTGACGTTCCGTAAGCTGACACATATCCTCCATAGCTATCTTCTCACCATTATCGGTGCGGTCTATACGTTTGGTCAGGTAGCCGATGCTGCCGTCTTTCATCCGGATGAGGGTATGTGGTACAACTTTTATTTTTGCTATCTCTGCCAGATGCATAGTCAGATCTTCATTCTCAGGCAACATGGCAAAGCGTTCCGTTTGAGGTTTGAAGATGTAGCCACCCCATAAGCCTACGATGGTAAGCTTTTGGGAATCCTTATGCTTATCCAGATTCAAGGATAACTTAGGCTGGACACCTGTCAAAGTAGTCTGTGATTGTATAACCTGTGCAGCCAATTTATCCATCTCACCACGAGTGTAATCCAACAATGGGGCTGTTCCTGTTCCAAAGAACTTACGGCAGCAGGATTTATGGAAATCAACCTCACCGGGCTGGAGTTCCTTATAACAGTATAAACACTTACTCATTACTATCCTCTTTTAATGGAATAACACTGACTGCACCTATACAGTCCTTACAACAGAGTAGAAGCAGAGAAAATCTGTCCAGTTCACTGATATCAGTATTACGCAGGGCAACATCCAATAGCCAGCCCTCAGGAATAAGCCCGTCAAAGAACGGGAAAAGGACACTTGACTTGAATGGCTTATCCGTTAACGGAAGCGTAAGACTTACGGGCTTGGATGCTGTATCAGAGAGATACCCCTCATTATACTGGAACTCATAGCCCTCATCGGTCTCTTTAAGGATTCCGGCATCCTTACCTTTATATTGAATTAATGCAGTTTTCATTTAAGTTTCTTTTGAGGAACCAGTTCATAACCGAACAAATCAAATACCTGCACAACTTTATCCATCCGGACTGTGGTTTTGCCCTGCTCCAACTGGCGTACAAAGTTGAGGCCCACACCAGATTTCATTGCCAAATCAACCTGCGTCATTCTGTGCTCTTTACGCAGGGATTTCAATGTTGATGAAATGACCATATTATCCATAATTACATCCGATCGGATGCAAATATATGCAATAAAAACGAAATTACATCATATCGGATGTAAAAATTCAGAATAAGCGGTAATTACATCCGATGGGATATAATTTAAGAAGGATGTGGAAATAAATTCCCGTTTTACAAACTATAATCTGGGCACTGCGGCTCTAATTAAGCCGCCCCGTAATTATCGGCTTTCGTGAAAGGCGATAGTTACGGGACGGAACCGATGCTGTGCATCGGAGGTTACGCAGGTGTGTTGGTGATTTGCTTGCGCAGATCCTGGACTTCGGTCTTTAGTTGAGCATTCTCTTTGCAGAGTTGATCTACTGAGTACTTGAGCTCGCCGTTCTCTTTGCGGAGGGCTACTACCTCACGATTTACTGTGGTCAGGTCTTCTATGAGGCGTTTGTTCTCCATGGAGAGGATATCGATGGAGTCTTGCATTGACTTGAGAGCGTCGTTGCGGCGCTTGCGCTTGCCGGCCAGCCAGCCTACTACTGCAGTGACTGTGGGGACCAGGCAATCGGTGATGATTGTTGCTATTTGCGTTTCCATGGTACTGCGATTTTTATGAGTAATACAATTTGATTTCTTGCTCTCTCCGTTTGATTAATCCGGGGAGTTTCTTGTTGCCCGCGTAAACCCATCGGCGGAACTCATCGGCTATAGAGGGGTCGTTGGGGTTCTTGAGGATTTTCTTCTTGAGGGTGGAGACGTTGAAGGCCTGGACCCCTACGTTGAAGACGAAACTGACGAGGGCATCGAACCGCTCTTGGGTGAGGTCGACGTCCATCTGATTGATGCAGTGTTCGGCATTGCGGATGTCTTGTTTTAGGAATCCATCGGCTGTTTTCTCGGTTATCAGCATGCCTTGGTTGACGCCATCGGTGTGGCCGTAGCCGATTGTCCAGATGCCTGCCGGGCAAAGGTATGAGTTGAGGCGTAGCTGCTCAAAACTCTTGATCAATAGTGTTGCGTAGTTTGTTGATTTCATGGTTTTGTGTTTTATGGTTTATGATTTGAACGGTGTGTCATTGGCGGATGCTCCACTTTAATAATAGGAGGAGGGCTATGGCCGCCAGTATTATGTAGAGGATGAGCTTGAGATTGGGTGAGGCCCTGGGTTGAGGGGATTGTTTTTCATGGTACTGGGTGTTTTGTGTGGTGGTTGTGTCTTGGGTTGATATCTGGGTTGTTGCGGATTCCTGGTCTTCCGATTGGGTTTCCTCCTCTTGGATGATGATGGTGCCGCCTCCTTGGTTTATCAGCTGGGTGATGAAATCCTGGGACGGTGATTGGGTATCGGGCGATGGTATTGGGGGTAATGCGGGTGTTTGCATCGGAAGAAAAGTTATGGTGGTGGTCTTCCGGTGGGTGGACATCAGGTGTTGGGTGGTGCTGTCTATCTCTTTCTGGGAGATGGATGTGGCGGTGGATTGGGCGGTGGTGATGCTTTTGGTGCTGTGACAGGCGGGTATCAGGAGGGTCATTGCGATGATGGCGAAAAGGTGGTACGGTGGTACATTTTTCATGGTGGTACACGGCTAAAAGTGGTACATTTTATGTGTTTTTCATCTCATATACCACAAAAGTACACAATCTTTAGGAACTATGAAAATGGCCCTGGAATATATTTTGAGGGTGTTTCTGAGTATTGCTGATTGAAAAAAGTGGTACAAAAGTGGTACACTTTTCGGGCTTTGAAAAACAAAAATCGCTTCAGAGGGTATTCTGAAGCGATTTCCCGGTGATCCGCTCGGGGTTCGAACCCGAGACCCCATCCTTAAAAGGGATGTGCTCTACCTGCTGAGCTAGCGGATCTACCTCTAATTGCCGTTAAGCGGGTGCAAAGATATGCCGTTTTGCCAATGTAGGCAAACTTTTTCCGGATTTTTTACTTTAGAATCACCTCACTATCTTGATAGTGCGGTTCGCGGTGCGGAGCAGATAGACGCCTGATGAGAGATCATTCAGATCAAAGGTTTCATCTGATTTGGAATCCTTGTTGGTCTTTACCACACGACCACTCAAGTCATAAATGGTATACACAGGTTCCTCTGATGCTTCAATATCAGGCTCCGAAGGAGGAGTGAACTGCAGTTTATCAGATTCAGAAAGCTGAAGACTCTTTGTAGAGCCGTCAGAATAAGTAGTTATGAGGTTACCGTCCTTGAAGGCAATCTTACGCAGATTATCCAGATCAAGACTCTGGGTGAGGCTATCTTTTCCTACCACGACAACATCCTGGCCGAACATAGGTACAGCCAGCAACGCAGCCAATGTCAGTATAAGAAGCCTTCTCATTCAATGATTGACGTTACACACAAATCTTTTCAAAGATATGGTTTTTTATTGAACCTGTCAAAAACAGATTCTTAATTATTCTGATAAACCGGACATAAGCAAACCACCTGTCTGAGATATTGAGCCCTTGACAATTACTGCTTTTGAGTCATCAGAAAGGGTATATGCAAAAGTATTGCCTCCGGTTATATCAAGATTGCCTTCAGTAGAAATTGCCACTTTGGCGGCACTGACACCAAGATTTGTTCCGATGCCCACCTTCAGTGACGCTGCATCAACAGCACGGGAACGCACATTATTATCGCCACCGGCATAATCAGTTCCTTTTGCGGCCATTGCAACATTTGAAGTCCCTATATTCACTCCAGCTGCAGCATTAACACATTTACTGCCCTGGCCTGAACTGAGCAGAAAGATATCAGACCCTGATATTGCCAGAGCACTCTTGGCACGTATGCAGGCGGCCGATGACCAATCATTCTCCTCCTCGTCATATTGTGGGTTGCCTTCAGTTGACAGATAAACATAAGATTCAGCAACAGAGATATCTCCACCTGCGTTGAATCCTTTTGATGCAGCGCCTTGAGTAGAGGCTGTGACAGTACCTTTACTAACCATAAGCCTACCTGTAGTGGTAACAGCATGTCCTTTTGGTCCGGTTGTGGTTATATTCAATCTGCCACCGCCTATTTTCACAAAAGCAGTATCGGGATTTATGTAATCTGACACTATACCGTCATCAACGCAGGTAATGTCAACAGAACCTCCATACAGCTCAAACCCGCCTCGACGAACACCAATACCGTCACCTGAGGAGTTTATCTTTACCGTTCCTCCGTACATCAGGAAGTAATCCTTGGTATTGATTCCGTCTTTGACTGCAGTTATATTGATTTCACCCACATTGTAACGTAATCTGACATAATCGTCACTGCAAATTCCATGGCCACCCAGAGAGGTGACATTCAACGTACCGGGGCCACTGAATACAAGCTGGCCCTCACTGAAGAATGTTCCCTTGCGGCTCTCACCGTCAACCTGAGTATATGTAGGTCCGTCTTTCAATGAGTTGACCTTGTCCTTAGGCATGTTGACCAGGACAGTCTTGCTTGACTGGATATTAATGGCAGGGCCGTTCGGATTCGTAATGTCAACCCCGTATAACTCAAGAATGAACTTCTTGTTATCAGACTCGGCATTGTTCATATTGGCAATCTTGAAAGATCCGTCTTCCGTAGTTCCCTGAAGCCGATACCTCATTTTACCTTTTGATGACTCTACAGTAACATGACCATTATCTTTAGTAATAGACACGTCCGACGGAACGGTCCCCGACCATGTCACGTTATTGCCTGACCACGTGAATGTAATGGTATTCTTTACATTGAAATTTTCAATATAATCACTGTAATCTTCTGCATTATCATCAGAAGGAGCTGAAGGTTCCGTCACATTTGTATGAGCAGGAGCCGTAGCACTATCAATTGCACTTATATAATCAGAAGCCTTAGGGAATGCCGATATTGTAATTGCCGATGAACGATTGAATGAAACACTGTCAAGAAAATTTATATGATAGCAAGCCACACGCCTGTCATTAAAGTAGAATGCACGGATGCTGCCGTTACCTGGAGATCTGACACTATCTACCTCTGCATATCTGATATATCGGACTATTCCGTCATTCTGATAAAAGATAATGGCGGTAGAATCAACAATGGTGCTGTCCTTCTTCTCAGCTGAAGACTTATCATAGCTGCCGGTATCATCATCTTGCGTACAAGCTACGTATAGCATTGACGTGACCACCAGGAATGAGGCTATTACGATATGCAGTCTTTTCATAACACCGTCCTTTTTAGAATTTGAAAGTATAACTTAAACTAATGGCAGAACGAACGGATTCATCATCATCAGTGGTATTCTGCCACACATAAGCAAACTGGAATACATGCTTCTTTTTAAGAGAGAAACCGGCGCCGGCTGTCAAACGCCCTTTCTCAAAGACCTCACTGTTACTCAAGTCAGAGAATATCTCATATGAGACAAAAGGATCCAACTTGAAATGAGGGATATCATAATCAACTGAGATACGGCTCCTGAGCATTGTCTTTTCTGATGCATCGATACTCACATAAGTTATGCTATCCACTTTTGAAGACTCGCCTGTATTCATATCGTACCTCTCCACAAACCTGTGTTTTTCCCTGATATCCTCTTTCCCGCATGAATAGGTATATTGTAAACGCTCACGCAAACTGAACTTAAATCGCCCCACCTCAAGTCCGGCAGACAATGACACTGATATGCGGTGACGGCTCTCCATGAAAGCCTTGGTCAGATTAAAATCAAAGCAACTGTCAAGATAGAACTGAGGATCCATTCCATCCACCTGTTCATATTCATCAGGATTACGCTTATCAATAGTATATGCCTTACGGTTTGATGACAGGAATTTGTAACCTGCATCAGCCTTAATATTAAATGATTTTGACTTGTTCCTGTACAGACGTTTGCTGAATGAAACTCCTGCCGACCAACGGTCAGTTTCATTAAAGAAGCCTATCTGACGCCATTCTGCATCAAACTCAGCATTCATGCCCTTGGGCAGATCCTTTTTCAGGCCAGCACCAGCCCACAATCCCGTCTCAGATTGTGCACATACGCTGTCTTGCGCAAGAATCAGGAATAGCGCAACGGCAACAAATGCATGAAAGCAGAAAGTGTCAGCAATGCGTCTCATTTTATCTTACCGGTCTTCATTACGGAATCAATCGTACCGAACTCATCCATAATGGGTTCATAGTATATCTTGATGATAGCTGAATCCTTAAGGAAATCCACATTACCCACCTCGATGCGTATGATCTTGAGGCCAAGACGCTTCTCCAGGTCAGCCTTGAGCTCATCCTCCTTGCCGTGCGCCACAAGCTTGACGTTATCATACTTGATGAGTTTGGAAGGAACATGTTTCATCCACTTGGTGTTCTCGCAGATGGCAAGAGCGATGATGAAGATGAGATTTGTGCCTAACAGTTCAAAATAACTTACGCTGGTGGCAAGTCCGTTGATGGCAGCCACAGCGATAATCACGAACATATAGGTCATCTCACGAATGGGCACCTGCTCCGTACGGTATTTGATTATACCGAATATGGCAAACAGACCCAATGCGAATCCTATCTTGAGTTTTACGCCTCCCATAAGATAGATGAGCAAGAATATGCTCACACCTATGATGGAGAATGTAAAGTAATAATCACGTCTTTTTGCTTTGGGATAATAGAAAGCATGAACTATTATTCCGATAGTCACGACATTGATAAGCAGACGGAACACCATCTCCCATATGCTGGCCCAAGCGGGCCAGAACGGAGTTGCACCAAGTGTAGCAAGCAGTCCTTCTGACTCCTCACCAAAGATTTCGGCTTCCTCAGAAGCAGCAGCAAGCTGACTTAGTCCGCCTGCCAGCGGGGCTAAAAAATTCAGAAACATATTGATGTCAGTTTTTCTATTTTTCTAATTCTCTCGTTAAACATATTGCGCTTGATACCCGGAGTAGTAAGCGCCATTCCGATGCAGTACTTACTGAATCCACTGGGGAAAATACGCAGTTCACGCAGCAGCTCCTGTATGGGCGAGTAGGTATTGCCGTCACGTTTCACCTCTATCACCACCAGATTCTCCATAAAGCGGTCCAATCCCGTCTCAACATTGTGGAATGAGAGATAGCGGTCTATGGTGAGCCTTTCCGTCTTGGCATTGTTAACCAATGTTATGCGTTTAAAGTGGTTGGCCACCTTAGGCATCATGTCGCTCAAAGGAATGGAGAGCATGCCATGCTCCTCAAGGAACTCTGCTGCACCCTCCTGAACGTAGGTATCAGCACCAGTCAGATGAATGCGTTTCTTCTTGGTGCGGCCGTGGTTGTTCTTGAGCTTGACCTCAAAGAAGTTGTCACCGGTGTCAACATACGTACGGATACGCACTTTCTGGCGCGTAAGCCTGCCGTTATGATGGTTCAGGTACATAGTGTTGAACCTGTCATCAAGATATTGGGTGCTGTACTCCGACTGGCGGATTCCATCGATGGACTGAACCATATAATCATCCTGGGCCAATGTCAAAAGCCTGCTCAGCTGCTCCTCATTGGCCAGATACTTGCTGTCTATCCTGTTCATCAGGCGTATGGATGCCATCTCATCAAGTGAGATAGTATCAAATCCGTCAAGTATGTGCGCACAATCGGTCAGCATAAGGTTCTTATCCTTTAATCGCGCAAAAATACAAATAATATATGGTTTTTTGAACAAATTTGACCTATCTTTGGGGGCAAACGCAAAACAACAGAGTTATGTTCGATGTTAATAATTGTCTAAACGAGGCTGAGGAGCAGATGGAAATGGCCATCATGCATCTTGAGGATGAGTTCGCACATATCCGTGCAGGTAAGGCTAATATCCGTATTCTTGATGATATCCGCGTGGATTCATACGGTTCAATGGTAGCCCTGAACAACGTGGCTGCTCTCTCTACCCCAGATCCCCGCACCATAGCCATCCGTCCTTGGGACAAGAATATGATCAAGGTAATCGAGAAGGCCATAATAGATTCTGCAGTAGGTATCATGCCCACCAACAACGGTGAGATTATCCGTCTGGCCATTCCTCCACTCACTGAGGAGCGCCGTCGTGACCTGGTAAAGCAGAGCGGTAAGGTGAATGAGAGCACCAAGATATCCATCCGCAACGCCCGTCGTGACACCCTTGATATACTCAAGAAGGCACAGAAGGAAGGACTGCCTGAGGATGCAGAGAAGGATGCAGAGGAGAAGCTCCAGAAGCTGCATGACAAATACATCAAGAAGGCCGATGAGCTCTTTGCCGAGAAGGAAAAGGAGATCATGACTGTATAATGAGTCGCGGATTAGTAATCAGGAATACAGGCAGCAGTTACCTGGTGCGTTCAGATGACGGACGTGATCAGGAGTGCCGTATCAAGGGTACTTTCCGCATCAAAGGCATAAAAAGCACCAACCCCATAGCCGTTGGTGATTATGTAGAGTTCAGTCCGGCACGTGAAGGCGAGCCGGCATACATAACAAATATAGAGGAGCGCCGTAACTATATCATACGGCGTTCCTCTAATCTTTCCAAGCAGTCTCATATCCTGGCCTGTAATCTTGACCAGTGCATGCTGGTAGTGACCATCAACCACCCTGTGACATCCACCGTTTTCATTGACCGGTTCCTGGCATCGGCCTGGGCCTACCGCGTTCCGGTAGTGCTGGTATTCAACAAGACTGACCTTCTGTCTGATGAAGACAAAGCCGTGGCGGATGAACTGATATCCCTGTACCGCGCAATTGGTTATCAATGTGTTGAGTGCGATGCTCTTCACGGCGCCGGCGTTGACAGTGTGCGGGCATTGCTCAAAGACAAGGTCTCCCTAATATCTGGAAACTCAGGCGTAGGCAAGAGCACCCTTGTCAACCGTATCCTGCCTGAACTGAACCAGCGCACATCGGAGATATCAGAGAAGCATGATACCGGAATGCATACCACCACATTCTCTGAGATGTTCCCCCTGCCTGAGGGAGGCTGGATCATTGACACTCCGGGCATAAAGGGATTCGGAACCTTTGATATGGAGCATGAGGAGATAAGCCACTACTTCCCGGAGATTTTCAAATACTCAGCTGATTGCCGCTACGGCAACTGCATGCATACCACCGAGCCCGACTGCGCCGTAAAACACGCGGTGGAAACGGGAAAAATCCACCTATCCCGCTACACCAGCTACCTCAGCATGCTGGCCGATGAGGAGGAAAGCAAGTATCGCAAAGGGGCACAATAGGGACGGTTCTTTTTGTGCCCCATCGAAAGAAAAACAGAATTAGACTATTGACAATCTGACATAGTGATTATCTTTGCATTACTTATACAAAACAAATGATATGAAAAACATTGAAAAAGAAGTTTGCGAACCGGCAGTATCCTACACCGCTAATCCTGGTGTTGGGAACGCACGTATTGAGTCTAATGTCAACATGAATGTTCCCAAAGACTGTATGACTGTTGACGAGTACATCGCTAAAATCAAAAAGGCTTTGGATATGCGCTATGAAAATATATGATGTATATGTCCATCAGTCTGCAGAGGCAGATATTGATGGTATTTCAAATTTTTTGTTTGCAAATCTATCCCAGGAATCCGCGTACAAATATCTTAAAACAATTGGATATGAAATAAAGTCCCTTTCTGTATATGCAGATTGCTATGCTGAAAGCAGTTCAAAAACAATCCGTTCAGTGCATCCTCATGCCAGAAGGATGTTATCTCATAACCGAAAGTGGAACTACGTTTACCACATTGAGGATGATTTTGTAATTCTAGACAGAGTACTTCCATCTAAAATGATTATTAGTTGACTCATATCACTGTCCTATTGGGTCAACGTTTCGCTTTGAAGAAATCCTGAACTATTTGGGCACAGTCATCGGCTAATATGCCAGATGTAACCTGGGTCTTGGGGTGGAGAGCGGCGGGAGCAAAGATGGTATAGCCACGTTTGGGGTCCGATGCACCATAAACCAGCCGCTGCAGTTGGGACCAGCCAATGGCGCCGGCACACATGGTGCAGGGTTCAAGCGTTACGTAAAGGGTGCATTGGTCCAGATATTTGCCTCCCAGATATGAGGCAGCGGCAGTGATGGCCTGCATCTCGGCGTGGGCGGTGACATCGGTCAGGGTCTCGGTCAGATTGTGGGCACGGGCTATCACCATACCTTTGCAGACCACGATGGCGCCCACAGGGATTTCACCCTCAGACGCGGCAGCCTTGGCCTCATCCAGAGCCATCTTCATGAACCGTATGTCCTGTTCCTCCTGTGTCATCGGCGCATCTCCTGCTCGTTGAACAGAGTAGGATAATCCTGATCCAGGTTCTTGATTATGAATGTGATGAGAGTCTCTCTCATCCAACGGCTACGGTTCCTTATCTTGTATTTGCGCAGATAGTTCTCTATGGTCTGCTTCTCATCAGAATTGACAAGGAAACTGTAGCGTTCATTTCTTACGGGGTTCTGCTTTTTCTCCATAATAAACGGACTGATGATACGAAGGTATTGATTTTTCGGTCAATATACCGCTTTTTATGACTAAATTTGCGTTACAAACTCTGACATACATGGCAAAACATAACATTCTGGGGCGTGAAGGTGAGGATATAGCCGCCAAATATCTGGAACAGAAAGGCTATGCTGTGCTGGACCGTAACTGGCATTGCGGGCACAAGGATCTGGATCTGGTGGTTACCAAAGACAATACCATTGTGTTTGTTGAGGTCAAGACGCGCACCGGCAATGAATGGGGAGATCCTCAGGATTTTATTACCGACCGCAAGATACGCCGCATAGTAAATTCGGCCGATGCATACCTCAGGTTCAATCAGGTTGATATGGACGTAAGATTTGATGTAATATCCATAGTAGCAGAGGGAGGAGAATATAAAATAGAACATATAGAGCAGGCGTTCTTTCCGCCTATTGAATGATGAGCAGGATAAAGTGGCATAGAAGTGACAGCATAGGTTCCACCAACACCTATCTGCGTGAACTTAACGGTGGTGACCCAGAATATGATTATGAGGTGGCTGTGGCCGATTTCCAGACAGCAGGCCGTGGCCAGAAAGGCAATACCTGGGAGTCAGAGCAAGGCAAGAACCTGCTTTTCAGCATCCTGGCCCACCCGCGTAACATCAAGGTACAGGAGCAGTTCTATATTTCTGAGGCTATTGCATTGGCGGTATCTGACAACGTTATTGCCGCTATCGGTCCGGAATTTGCATCGGGAGTATCGGTAAAATGGTCAAATGATATCTATTGGAATGACTTCAAGATGGCAGGCATATTGATTGAAAACACCCTGCAGGGAGACCGCATACTGGATACTGTGGCTGGTGTGGGATTGGATGTGAATCAGGAGGTTTTTGTAAGCGATGCCCCCAACCCTATCTCACTCAAGAACATAACCGGACGCGAATTTGACCGCGATGCCATTCTCAGCGATATCGTACAGCGTTTCATAAGTTATATGGAACTCCCGGCCGATAAACGCCCCGAGGTGGACCGTCTCTACCGCGAGCGTCTGTACCGCCGTGAGGGATACCATAAATTCCGCGATGAAAACGGGATTTTTGAGGCCCGCATAGAAGGCATCCGCCCCGACGGCTGCCTCATGCTCCAGACCAGCACCGGTGAGCACCGTGTTTATGAATTCAAGCAGGTACAGTTCATCCAAAAGAGTACCAAAGGGGACAGACCCCAATGGTATCATTTTTGAAAAGAGTACCAAAGGGGACAGACCCCAATGGTACTTTTGCACAAAAAATGATTAACTTCGCAAAAAAATAAAGACATGGCTAGATTTAAAAGGATATTGCTCAAGCTCAGCGGCGAGAGTCTGATGGGTGAGCAGCGTTACGGAATAGACGAGAAACGTCTGGGTGAGTATGCACAGCAGATCAAGGAGATCCATGACATGGGCGTAGAGATTGGTATCGTGATAGGTGGCGGTAACATATTCCGCGGCCTTAAGGGCGCAGGCAAGGGTTTTGACCGCGTCAAGGGTGACCAGATGGGTATGCTTGCAACCGTGATCAACGGCCTGGGTCTGAGCTCGGCATTGACATCGGTCGACTGCCCTAACATTGTTCTCACCGCCATCCGTATGGAGCCGATAGGCGAGCTTTACAGCAAATGGAAAGCCATTGATGCAATGAAGACAGGTAAGGTTGCCATCCTGGTGGGCGGCACCGGTAATCCCTATTTCACTACTGATACCGGCTCATCACTGCGCGGCATAGAGATTGAGGCCGATGTCATGCTCAAGGGAACCCGCGTGGACGGTGTTTATACCGCCGATCCGGAGAAGGACCCCACTGCCACAAAGTTTGATGAAATAACTTTCGATGAGATCTACAACCGCAACCTCAAGGTGATGGACCTGACCGCCACTACCATGTGTAAGGAGAATGACCTTCCCATCTACGTGTTCAATATGGATATCCCCGGCAACCTGAAAAAGGTAATTGCGGGTGAGCCCATAGGCACATTGGTTCATAAATAACAAAAACGGGACGGTTCTGATGCCGTCCCATTTTTTTATCTCCTTTTTACACTCACTCTACGTCATAACTCTTATCATACCCCCATCCGTTAATTTTAGCGAATGGGAAGCGCTTTCTAAGAGCCTCTTCTTCTTCCTTAGTCATAGAGCCGGATATCTCAAGCGAGCGTATGTCTTTGCTGTCCATCCAGTCCGGAATAACTACCTTGCCTACAAAACGCAGGGTGAGGTGGTTAATTCGGCCCATCTTGCGGATGATCTCGGGAACCTTATTGACTTTGAGCATAAGTCCATCGGAGTATCCGTCGCCATTATCCTTGGCCTCAAACTCAGCAAGCAGTTCCTCCTCAGTCTTACATATGCGGGTAAACCATCCCATTTTAGGAGTCATGGCATAAGTCTTAGGATCAACCTCCATACCTACTATTCCGGCCCAGAACTCCATCATCATTGTCTTCTCCACCTCACCGGTAAGGTCATTGAATATTATATACTTATACTCGGTCCTGACCATTTCAGGCAGCATGCTGTGGTCCATATTGACCTCGGCAGGGGTACGTCCGTTCTCATCATACGGCAGGAACTTAAGGAACCAGCCGTCAAACTTGGTGGAGCCGATATCCATTCCGCAACTGAGTCCACGTACATCGCCCGGGCGGTATTTCTTGACAATGCTCTTCCAGAAATCAACATCCGGCTTGCCTTTTGAAGCCTTGACAAACTCCTGGAGAATGGGTTCCAGGTCATCAACCCACCAGTCTATGCCGTAAGCACGGAGTTTGCGGGTGCGGTCCAGTATGGACTGCCAGTCATCGGGAGTACCCTTAAGCGTTACGCTTGGTATGCCGCAGGACATATACATCACAATGTAGTCAAAGTATGACTTCACTGTCTCC
>JAEEGL012937305.1_pt1 | contig 14137 bp, 12 predicted proteins | sample 9134231 | NCBI WGS metagenome assembly JAEEGL01 (sample SAMN16246548, study PRJNA631951) | gut metagenome | biome: gut microbiome; feature: rumen; material: fiber-attached | host: Bos | place: Iran: Karaj | collected 2018-10 | reverse complement strand
GGAAGGCTACTGCTCACTGTACCTGCTGACAGGCTTCTGGATGAAGGACGCAGACTTTGCCGCAACCGCCCTTTATCTGGCACGCATCTGCGCCGCACACGGCACCAGCCCCCGGGACTGCCCTGGCTGCTGCGCTGACCCGGCCAGGCAGAGTTTGCGGCGCAGGGCACGGCAGATATCGCCGCGCTGACCCGCTACAGCCAGGTCTACACCGCCTCCGGCATCGCAAGCGGGGAGGCCGTTTTGTATGCCCCGCCATTGTGCAAATAATGTATTTCCCTTGCAAAAAAACCTTTCGGATGATATATAAAGGAGGAACACGGTACATGCCGCGTTATATTCCAATCCCATATCCAGGGAGGGCACCATGAATACCATCTTGCGCAAGCAGGCGCTGAATCCCACCGTCACCCTGATGGAGGTGGAAGCGCCCCTGGTGGCCAGAAAGGCCGAACCGGGCCAGTTCATCATCCTCCGCTCGCATGAGGACAGCGAGCGCATCCCCCTCACCGTGGCCGATTATGACCGCGAGCGGGGCACAGTGACCATTATTTTCCAGATTGTCGGCGCGGCAACCCTGCGCCTGAATACACTCTCTGAGGGAGAATCTATCCACGATTTTGTCGGGCCGCTCGGGCGCCCCACTCACACAGAGGGGCTGAAGAAGGTCGCAGTGGTCGGCGGCGGCGTAGGCTGCGCCATCGCCTATCCCGTGGCAAAGAAGCTGCATGAGCAGGGCACCGTGGTGCACAGCATCACAGGCTTCCGCAGCCGCGACCTGGTGATACTGGAGAAGGAATTTGCCGCTGCCTCCGACAGGGTGTGCGCCATGAGCGACGACGGCTCCTGGGGCGAAAAGGGCCTGGTGACCGACGCGCTGAAGCGGCTGATCGAGAGCGGCGAGCAGTATGACGAGGTCATTACCATCGGCCCGCTGATCATGATGAAATTCGTCTGCGCGCTGACGAAGCAGTACGGCATCAAAACCGTGGCCAGCATGAACCCCATCATGATCGACGGCACCGGCATGTGCGGCGGCTGCCGCCTCACCGTGGGCGGAAAAACCCGCTTCGCCTGTGTGGAAGGGCCCGAGTTTGACGGCCACGAGATTGACTTTGACGAGGCCATCGCGCGCGGCCGCACCTATCAGGAATTTGAGCGCCACGCCTATGCCGAGGCCTGCAACCTGCTGAAGGAGGCGCAGTGATATGCCGAACATGACCCCCACCAAGCACCCGATGCCCTCGCAGGCGCCGGACGAGCGCCGGTGCAATTTCCGCGAGGTTGCCCTGGGCTATGACGAGGAGACCGCCCTGAGCGAGGCCCAGCGCTGCCTGAACTGCAAGCAGAAGTTCTGCGTGGTCGGCTGCCCCGTCAGCATCGACATTCCCGCCTTCATCCGCGAGACGGCAAAGGGCAATTTTGAGGCCGCGTATCAGGTCATCAGCAAGTCCTCCTCGCTGCCGGCGGTCTGCGGGCGCGTTTGCCCCCAGGAGAGCCAGTGCGAGGGCCAGTGCATCCGCAGCAAGAAGGGCGACCCGGTCGGCATCGGCAGGCTGGAGCGCTTTGTGGCCGACTGGCACAACGAGCACGCCACCGCCCCGGCGGAAAAGCCCGCTCCCAACGGTCACCGCGTGGCTGTGATCGGCTCCGGCCCCTCCGGCCTCACCTGCGCGGGCGACCTGGCCAAGAAGGGCTATGAGGTGACCATCTTTGAGGCGCTTCACCTGGCCGGCGGCGTGCTGGTGTACGGCATTCCCGAGTTCCGCCTGCCCAAGGACATTGTCCGCAAGGAGATCGAGGGTCTGCAGCAGCTGGGCGTGAAGGTGGAGACCAATGTGGTCATCGGCCGCACGCTGACCATTGATGAGCTGATGGGCGAAATGGGCTTTGAGGCGGTGTTCATCGGCAGCGGCGCCGGCCTGCCCAAGTTCATGAACATCCCCGGCGAAAACCTCAAGGGCGTATACTCCGCCAACGAGTTCCTCACGCGCATCAACCTGATGAAGGCCTACCAGCCCGATGCCAGCACCCCCATACAGCACGGCAGGAACGTGGCTGTGGTGGGCGGCGGCAACGTGGCCATGGACGCCGCGCGCTGCGCCCGCCGCCTGGGCGCGGAGGTGACCGTGGTCTACCGCCGCACAGAGGCTGAGCTGCCCGCGAGAAAAGAAGAAGTGGAGCACGCCATGGAGGAGGGCATTGTATTCTCCTTCCTGACCAACCCGGTAGCAGTGCTCGGCAACGACCAGGGCTGGGTCAGCGGGCTGACTGTGCAGCACATGGCGCTGGGAGAGCCTGACGCCTCCGGCCGCCGCCGTCCCGTGCCGGTGGAGGGCAGCGAAGAGGATATTGAGGCGGACTGCGTCATCATGGCGCTTGGCACCAGCCCGAACCCCCTCATCAAGGCCACCACCGAGGGTCTGGAGACCCAGAAGTGGGGCGGCATTGTGGCCGAGGAGGAAACCGGCCTGACCAGCCGCGAAAACGTGTATGCCGGCGGTGACGCCGTGACCGGCGCGGCCACGGTCATCCTGGCCATGGGCGCAGGCAAAAAGGCCGCCGCAGCCATCGACGCGAAGCTCAGCGGCAAGGCGTGAATTCCGCACTGACAAGCAGACAAAAAAGAGAGGGCTGAATTGCTCTCTCTTTTTGACTGCCCCGGCCTCTCCGGGCGGTGCCCCGCGTGAATCCCTCCACCGCAGGCGGAGGCGGTCACTGCCCCTTCTTCAGCAGCTTCTTCTTGGTAAAGAAGTTCCACACCATCACCAGCAGGGTGGACAGCGCCTTGTTGACGTGGTACATCTGCACCGGGAAGGACAGGAGGGTAAACAGCACCGTTTCCTCCCCCAGCCACTGCCGGAAAAGATACATGAACAGCTGGTTCAGCAGCGCGCCCATGATGCTGGTGAGCAGGAAGCCCGCCTTGGCGGCGCCGCCCTGCCTGTCCGCGCCCTCAAAGACCCACTTTGCGCACAGCAGATAGTTCACCGCCACCGAGCAGAGAAAGGCGATGGGGGTGGCGATCATCGTATCCACGCCCAGCGCGCCGTGCAGCAGCGTCAGCACCGCCAGCTCAATCAGGAAGCCCACGCCGCCCGCCACGGCAAAGCGGAGCACCTCCTTCAGTTTCTTGGACATTTGTTTCTCCTTCACATCCCTGACGCGCAGGGTCTTTGAAAATCGCACTTTCCGCGCAGGGCGCAGAAGGCGCAGCCGCGGACCCTCGCCGGCTGGGGCGTGTCCGCCACACCGATCAGGGCCGTCACGCTCTTCATCGGTGTCAGCAGGCAGGAAGAAGTGACCTGCACACCGAGCCTGCGGGAGGCATCCGCGGCGGTGAGCAGCGCTATCTGCAGTGTCAGCGGCAGGTCCCCGTAGCCGGGGCTGAACCGGTCTGTAAGGCAGCGCCCTGGCAGATGCGCCTTCATGTCCCGCTCCGCCGCGTCGCAGCCCTCCTCCACCAGGGCGGAGGCGCAGGCGTCCATCAGCGCGGCGCGGGCCATGTCCCGGGCCTGCTCGGTGGAGAGCAGCCGGTCAAGGGCCGTGCCCAGGGTGCATACCAGCACCGCGGCATGCGTGCAGTCCCGCAGCATTTTCTCCGCCATGCCGCCGCTGAGCGCGGGGCCGCCATCCAGCATCAGGCTGCTTTCCAGCCTGACAAGCGGAAACAGGCGCCAGTGGAATCGCGGCGGACATTTTTCCCGCAGGAAGGCGAGCATGGCCTCTGCCTTTTCGGTCCATTCCCTGTCCGGCTCCCGGATACCCAGGTAGCGCAGGGCCTCTGTGGCGGTGCTCATGCCCCACCTCCGAAGAGGAAGCTTTCCAGCGTCTCCGGCTGCTCAAAGTACAATCGGCAGTCCGCGCGCATGCTGGCGCGGATGACCGGTATCTCATGGCTCCACATGGCAGCGGCAAAATCCACTCCGGCAGTCTCTGCCATTTCCCGGCCCGGGCGCAGGTCGTCCACCATCAGCAGCTCCTGCGGCTGCAGGCGGAAGGTGCGCATAATCTCCTCCAGCGGCCATGGATGGGGCTTCCGCCGCTCGCGCGGCTGTTCCCAGCCGAATACAATGTCCGGCTCGGGAAGGCCGTTTTCCCTGTAGTCCCGCAGGATGCCGTCCCGCATGGAGTGGGACACCACGCACACCAGCCCGCCTTCCTCCTTCTGCCGGCGGATGATGCGCCCCACGCCGGGGTACACCTTAGGCACATGCGTGCGCACCCAGCCCTGCCATATCTCAAACTCGCGGTCAAACTCCTCCGCGGTGAAGCCCAGCTCCCGCTCGCACCAGGGCAAAAAGCCCGGGTCATAGTTCAGCAGGAAGTATTCCTCCAGCGTGACCGTGCGGCCCGGGCGCAGCTGCCGCAGCGCGTCCAAAAAGGCCGGATAGTGTATCACGGCCGTTGAGTTGACCACCGTGTCGTCATGGTCCAGTACAAGGCAGCGGTATTTCAGCATGTTCCTCCAAAGAAGACAGGGAAGCCGTCTCCCCGCAGGGAGCCGCTTCCCTGTGCGGCATGATCAGTCAATCGATACAAGCTCGTAGTCGCGTCCGCCCACGCCCAGCTGCGCGGCGGCCTCCACCGTGTGGATGCCGTGGCGGGAGTTCATGCGCTCAATCAGCGCGGCCTTTCCGGGATCCGGAGAATTGATCACCGCGTCGTAGCACGCCTGGTCCAGCGCCACCGGGTCCGTGGAGGCGAAGATGCCCAGGTCCGCCATCTCGGGCTCGGCGGGGTGGGAGTCACAGTCGCAGTCCACCGACAGCCGGTTGGCCACGGAGATGTAGAGCATGGAATCCTTGCCCTTGTTCGTGTGCATGTAATCCAGCACGCCCTTGCACGCGTCCGCCATGGATTCCAGGAAGTCGTCCTGTGCGGGTGCGTGAGTGGTCCAGCAGGTCACGCTGGAGGTCGTGGTGCCGGCGGAATGGATGTACGCCTTGCCGCTCGTGGAGGCAATGCCGATCGCGATGTTCTTCAGCGCGCCGCCGAAGCCGCCCATCACATGGCCCTTGAAGTGGGAGAGGATGAGCAGGGAGTCATAGTTCTTCAGGTGCTCGCCCACGATGTCGCGGTCCAGGTGGAAGCCGCCATTGATCGGCAGGTCAAACTCACCGGACTCGTCCATCAGGTCCACCGGGGCGATGGTTTTGAAGCCGTGCTCCTCGATGGCCTTCCAGTGCAGCTTGGGGTCCTGGCGCCCGCCGCCGTAGGCGGTGCAGCATTCCACAATGGTGCCGTTCAGCTTCTTCACCAGGCTGCCGATCAGCTCCGGGTGCAGGTAATTGTTGCCGCCGGGCTCGCCGGTGGAAATCTTCACGCCCACCTTGCCCTTCAGCTCCGTCCCCAGGGCTTCGTAGATCTTCACGAGTGATTCAGGGGTGATTTCCCTGGTAAAATAAACCTTTGCCATTGCAGATGCTCCTTTCACAGCAGATGGAATTCCTCAATGTCCTTCCCGGGGTCCGGGGAGAGAAACAGCGCCGTGCCCATCACGGCAATGTCCAGCGTGTGGTGCGCCATCAGTGGCAGGTTGGTGCGCCGCAGCCCGCCGTCCGCCTCAATCAGGCCCTTCCAGCCCATGGCGCGCAGGTCATCCAGCTTCTGCGGCATGGCGGTATTGAAGGGCTGCCCTCCGAAGCCGGGCTCCACCGTCATCACCAGCACCAGGTCACAGGCGTCCAGCAGCGGCTGGATCTGCGCGGCGGGTGTGGCCGGCTTCACCGCCAGCCCCGCGCTGCAGCCCAGCGAGCGGATGGCGCGCAGGCAATGGCCCGGTGAGCCGGGTATCTCCGCGTGCACGGTGATGCCCCAGGCGCCCGCCTCCGCAAAATGGCCGATGTAGCTCTCCGGGTTGTCCATCATCAGGTGAACATCCAGCTGCAGCTGCGGAAAGGCGCTGTGCAGCTGCCTGACAACCGACGGGCCAAAGGACATGTTGGGCACAAAGTGCGCGTCCATCACATCCACGTGCAGCAGGTCACAGCCGGCCTCGACCATCCGCTGCACCTCGTCGCCAAGGTGAAGCTGGTCGGCCGCGAGTATCGAAGGAGCTATTTGCATGTCGCACCTCGAATAAAAATGATGGTTTTGCCTGTACTCCGGCTGCGGCCGGTTATCCCCTCAGGCGCTTTCTGCGGCCCTCGGCCGGGTTTTCGCGCAGTAGGCTGCCGTTTTCCAGAACGCGGGCACAGCCCATCACCACACTGGTCTGCGGATCCTCCGCCACACCGCAGGGGATGTTCAGCGCCTGGTACACCGCCTCCGCCAGGCCGGTCAGCGCCGCGGCGCCGCCGGTCAGCACAATGCCGTCCTCAAACACGTCGGAGGCCAGCTGGGGCGGCGTGTGTTCAATCACGCCCTGTATGGCCTCAATCAGCTCCGCCACCGGCTCCTTGATGGCCTCGTAGACCTCCATGGTGGTGATTTCCTGCGTCTTGGGCAGGCCAGAGATGAGGCTGCGGCCCGTCACATCGGCGGAAACCTCGGCCAGCTCCCCTGTGGGCAGCGCCGCGCTGCCAATGTTGATCTTGATCTCCTCCGCCGTCAGGTCACCGATGAGCAGGTTATGCTTCTTGCGGATATAGCGGATGATGGCATCGTCAAAATAGTCGCCGCCGATGGGCACACAGGTGGCCACCACAATCTCGTTCATGGCCAGCACCGCGATGTCCGTCGCGCCGGCGCCCATGTCCACGATCAGGCTGCCGTAGGGTTCCGAAAAGGGGATGCCCACGCCCAGGGCCGCCGCGATGGGGCGGTCGATCATCTGGGTGCGGCGCATGTGCGCGTCGAACATGATGGAGGAAATGGAGCGGCGCTCCGTTTCACTGACGCCGGTGGGCACAGACAGCACGCAGCGCGGGCGCGCCAGCCAGTGCCTGCCCACCACGGTGCGCAGAAAGCTCTGCAGCATGGTGCTGGCCAGGGTAAAATCGCTGAGGCTGCCCGTGCGGAACGGCCTCACCGCCTGCACATTGCCCGGCGTGCGGCCAACCAGGCGGTTGGCCTCGCTGCCGATGGCCAGCACTTTATCGGTGTCCCTGTCCACCGCCACCACTGCGGGCTCACGCAGCACAATGCCCTTTCCCTGCATATAGATCAGCACATTGGATGTGCCAATGTCCATGCTGATGTCCTGCGACTGCGCCATACATTCATCCTCCATCCGGGGCAAAAAATACTATTTTAGTATAGCATCTTTGCCGTGCCAGCGCAAGGACGGAAAAGCAACAGCGGGGGGGCAGTCAGGCCTCCGATGCGTTTTTCTCCACGTCCCGCGACCTTCTCCGTCCGAGCACCGCCACGGCTGCAGCCAGCACCGCGAAGGGCAGCGCCACAGCCAGCGCCGTGCCGGAAGCGACCGAGCGGGCGGAAAGCTGCGGGCGAAGGGCCGGTTTGGCCACAATGCTCATGTCTACAGGCTCGGTGTTCAGCAGGTATTCAAAGCAGCGCACCAGGAACTCGGCCGTATTGGTCATGCTGTACACCTCCGATGAGGTCAGCATGGAGGAGCAGCCCAGCATCACCGCACGGGTCATATAGCCCTCCTCCGTCAGGCGGGAGGCCATCAGCCCCAGCGCAAAGGGGCCTTCCTCATCGCCGCCCTGGCGCTCGATGGTGTCCTTTCCATCCGTCAGCAGGCGGAGATAGGCCTTCTCTCCGCTGGTCAGCAGTGCCTGCACATTCAGGTTTTTATCCTGCTCCAGCGGCATGGCGAAGCCCCTGCTGCCGGCCATCAGAAGGGTGTTGCTGTTCCCTTCCACCAGCGAGGAGGTAATCTCCGTATTCTGCATCACAGGCAGCAGATACAGGCGGTTTCCGCTGTAATAGGTGTTCTTCTCGTCGGCGGAGGCGATCACAACGCCCTCCTTCGGCACAAAGCCATAGCTGCGCCACAGCGCCAGCCAGTTGGGCATGGCGGCGGCCGGGTCGGTAAAATCACAGGTGAACAGCACGCTTCCGCCCTTTGACGTGAAGGCCGTCAGCCTGTCCAGCTCGTCCGCCGTCAGGTCCCGCGTGGGAGACAGCACCAGCAACAGGTCCTCCGGCGTGAGCTCCACCTCGATGCTGCTGAGGGTGAAATAGTGCACCTCATAGCTGTTGGCCTCCAGCAGGGAGGCGAGCACAGCGGTGCCGTCCGCGTCCAGCTCTCCCTGCCCCTGCAGTATCATGGCACGGGACAGCCGGTCCTGACTCACATAGCGGATGGCGGAGGTCAGGGCCCGCTCGTAGGTGTAGCCCGCCTCCTCCAGGTAGCCCGTATCCTGGTTGAAGCTGAGGCTCACAAAGGAGGAGGGCGACAGCACCTTGAAGCGCCCGGTCTGCTCACAGGAGACGATCAGCGAGTCGGAGGCGATTGCCCCATCTGAGGTGGATGAGCGGAAGCGCTGCAGCAGGGCGGGGTTCAGGCTGATGTCCGTTTTTTCCCATGTGAGGTAAGAGCAGTGGGCAGCATAGCGGTTCAAAAGCTCCATCAGTGGCTGGTCCTCATCTCCGCGGTTGTACAGGGCGTAGATGTGCACCGGCTTGTCCACCTGGGCCAGCACCGCCTCGGTGGCCTGCGAGGTGGTGGTCAGCGCGTTGAAGGAGAGATCCCTGCGCCAGCCGTAGCGCGTTTCCAACCGTCCCACGGCGATGTTGAGCGCCACCAGCACCGCCAGGAAAAGGGCCAGCAGGCTCCAGCCCCACAGCTTTCCGCGCAGTCGCAGGTTCTTCATCGGCCATACCTCCTTCTGTCCATCACAAAGACCGTCAGGGCCAGGAAGGCCGCCGCAAAGGAGAGGTCATACAGTACCGAGGCGTAGGAAAGCTGCCCCATGAGGAAGGGCTCATTGCGGGAGTAGAGGGAGAGGAAGCTCAGCGCGCGCTCCAGCCACTGCGGCGCCGCGGAAGCCAGCAGGTCCATCATCCACACCGCCAGGTTGGCCCCGAAGGACAGCACCGCCGCGGTGACCGGGCTTTTGCACAGCCCGGAGAGGAACAGGTCCAGCGCGATGAAGGCGCAGCCCTGCAGGATGAAGCCCGCGTAGCCTACTGCCGCCTCTCCCGCGTACACCGCGCCGTAAGCCGCGATGACCGCCACATACACCAGCGTCAGCGCCACGGTGAGCAGCATCACGCACACCGCTGCCAGATACTTGCCCAGCACAATGCCGGTGAGCGAGACCGGACTGGAAAGCAGCAGCGTATCCGTGCCCATGCGGCGCTCCTCCGCCAGCAGGCGCATGGTCAGCACCGGCGACAGCAGCATCCACAGGTAACTCAGCTGCCCCAAAAAGGTCAGCAGATCCGAAGAACGCTGCTGCAGTATGCTCAGGCAGAACATGACTGTGGACAGCGCAAGAAACACCCCCATGAACACATAGCCCACGGCAGTGTGAAAGAAAGCCGCCATTTCGCGGCGGAAGATCGAAAGCAAGGGAACCCTCCTGCCGGCAGCGCCCGCGCGCCGCCATAGCCTAATGATCTGCCCCGGCACAGCCGCCGGGGCTCAAAACAAGTATAGTCATCTTCCCCTTTCAAAGCAATAAGCCCCGCCGCCGCGAATTGTAAAATGATTGTGAATTGTGACACATACCAGCTTATTCTGTTGTTTGGAAAGCAACTGCCCCATCCGCCCCATCTGCCCCAAGCCATATATATCAAGGGTTTTCCCTGTTTCTTTTATCTGCCCCTGATCTGCCCCATCTGTCCATGCAGGCATTCTGTTTCCGGGAAAGCATCTGCCCCATCCGCCCCATCTGCCCCTGATCTGCCCCTGATCTGCCCCTGCTGGCATTTCCAAGGAGCAATGCTTCCCTTTGGCTTATATATGTCTTCAGCAGTTGAATAACAGGCTGCTGAAGACTCCTGTGGGGCAGATGGGGCAGATCAGGGGCAGATGCTATTTTATAGGAAAACCATTGCAGCACAAGTGTTTGGACAGATGGGGCAGATGTTTTTCCTCAAGGGTCATTTGCGGCAGTAACTCTCACAAAGCCGCGCAGCGCACCCCGCAGGCAACCAAAAACGCTTCCCGGTTCCCCGGGAAGCGCCCTTTTATCACGCTGCAATCGAATGCCCTGTATACAGCTGATAATACTTGCCTTTCATCTCAATCAGCTGCTCGTGTGTGCCGCGCTCGATAATCCGCCCCTGCTCCAGCACCATAATGCAGTCCGCATCGCGCACAGTGGAAAGACGGTGCGCAATGACAAAGGTGGTGCGCCCCTTCATCAGCGCGTCCATGCCCTGCTGCACCAGCTTTTCGGTGCGCGTATCGATGGAGGAGGTAGCCTCGTCCAGTATCAGGCAGGGCGGATCCGCCACGGCGGCGCGGGCGATGGCAATCAGCTGCCGCTGGCCCTGGGAGAGATTCGCGCCGTCGCCGGTCAGCAGGGTGTTGTACCCATCCGGCAGGCGGCGGATAAAGCCGTCCGCGCTGGTCTGCCGGGCAGCCTGAATGCACTCCTCATCGGTGGCGTCCAGCCGGCCGTAGCGGATGTTCTCCATCACGGTACCGGTAAACAAGTGGGTGTCCTGCAGCACCATGCCGAGCGAGCGGCGCAGGTCGTCCTTCTTGATCTTGCCCACGTTGATGTCGTCGTACCGTATCTTGCCGTCCGGTATGTCGTAGAAGCGGTTGATGAGGTTGGTAATGGTCGTTTTGCCAGCGCCGGTGCCGCCCACGAAGGCGATCTTCTGTCCGGGCTCGGCATAGAGGGACACGTCGTGCAGCACGGTCTTCTCCGGCACATAGCCGAAATCCACATGCTCGAACACCACCTTGCCTGCCAGACGGCGGTACTCCACCTCACCTGTGGCCTGGTGCTGGTGCCGCCACGCCCACAGGCCGGTGCGCTCGCTGGTTTCAGACAGGCTGCCGTCCGGGTTCTCCACCGCGTTGACAAGGCTCACGTAGCCGTTGTCCTGCTCCGGCTCGGCGTCCATCAGCTCAAATACGCGCTTTGCGCCGGCCATGGCCATCACCACAGCGTTCATCTGCTGGCTGACCTGGCTGATGGGGCGGGAGAAGTTGCGGTTCAGCGTGAGGAAGGTCACCAGCGAACCCAGCGACAGGCTGACCACCCTGCTGATGGACAGCAGCGCGCCGATCACCGCGCAGAACACATAGCTGATGTGCCCGAGGTTATTGTTTACCGGGCCCATGATGTTCACAAAGCTGTTCGCCTGGTCGGTGGACGCGCGCAGGTTTTCGTTCAGAGCGCGGAAGTCCTCCACGGCCTTTTCCTCATGGCAGAAGACCTTGATCACCTTCTGGCCGCTGGTCATCTCCTCGATGTAGCCGTTCATTTTGCCGAGGTTCTGCTGCTGCGCGATGAAGTTCTTCGACGCGCGGGAGGCCAGGCGGGTGGAAATATACATGGTGGCGGCGATCATTACCAGTGACAGCAGCGTCAGCGTCCAGCTTGTTCTGACCATGTTGTAGAAGGTCAGTATCACCGTGATCAGCGAATCCACCACCGTGGGGATGCTCTGGCCGATCAGCTGGCGCAGGGTATCCACGTCGTTTGTGTAAACGGACATGATGTCGCCGTGGGAATGCGTGTCAAAGTATTTGATGGGCAGCGTTTCCATGTGGGAAAACAGCTGTGTGCGGATGCGCAGCATGGTGCCCTGACTGACGTAGAGCATGATGCGGTTGTAGGCGAAGTTGAACGCTACGCCCGCGCCCAGCACAATCGCCAGGCGGACCAGCGCGTCACGCAGCGCCGCCATCTTCTGCGGAATGAGGGAAGTGTCCCCTACCATGGGCAGGATGTAGTCGTCAATCAGGGTCTGCATGAACACAGTGCCCTGCAGGGTACACCAGGTGGCCCCGATGATACACAGCACCACGATCACAAACTGGAGGGCGTAGTGCTCAAAAATGAGCTTCATCACCCGCTTGAAGGTGGCTCCCTGCCCCTTCATGCTGGCCTTTGGCGCAAAGCCTCTGCGCGGACCGCTCATGCCTGCTCACCTCCCTGCTGGTCAAAGTCGCCGCCTGCCCTGGTCTGGGTTTCATAAATGTCGCGGTAAATCTCGCTGGTCTTCATCAGCTCGTCGTGGGAACCGAAGGCCATCACGCGGCCCTCGTCCAGCACGATGATGCGGTCGGAATCCTTCACCGAGGCGATGCGCTGGGCAATGATCAGCTTTGTGGTGCCCGGGATGGACTCACGGAAGGCCTTGCGTATTTTCGCGTCGGTGGCCGTATCGCACGCGGAGGTGGAATCGTCCAGTATCAGCACCTTGGGGTGCTTCAGCAGCGCGCGGGCAATGCACAGGCGCTGCTTCTGTCCGCCGGACACATTGTTGCCGCCCTGCTCTATCACGGTGTTGTAGCCATCCGGCAGGCGGTCGATAAACTCGTCCGCGGCAGCCAGGCGGCAGGCCTCCCGGCACTCCTCCAGGGTGGCGTCCGCCTTGCCCCAGCGCAGGTTGTCCAGTATGGTGCCGGAGAACAGCACATTCTTCTGCAGCACCACGGACACCTCGTTGCGCAGCACCTCCAGGCTGTAATCGCGCACATCGGTGCCGCCGACGCTCACCTTGCCCTGCTCCACATCGTACAGGCGGGACACCAGGCTGACCAGGGACGACTTGCCGCTGCCCGTGCCGCCGATGATGCCGATGGTCTCACCGGAGGCGATGTGCAGGTCGATATCCTTCAGGGTGGGCTCACCGGTGCCCTGCTTGTAGGCGAAGGTGACGTGGTCAAAGTCAATGGAGCCGCTGGGCACCTGCGTCACCGGGTGCTCGGGGTCGACAATGTCGGCCTTTTCGTCCAGCACCTCGCAGATGCGCCTGCCGCTGGCGGCGGACATGGTCAGCATCACGAAGATCATGGACAGCATCATCAGCGACATGAGAATCTGCATGATGTAGGTGAACAGCGCCGTCAGGTCGCCGGTGCTCAGCGTGCCGCTGTTGATGGACTGAGCGCCCAGGTAGCTGAGCAGGATGATGCTGGCATACACGGTGAACATCATGATCGGTCCGTTCCAGCTCACGGTGCGCTCCGCCTTCACAAACAGCTGGTAGAGGTTCCTGGCGGCCTTGTCAAACTTGCCGGTCTCATGCTCCTCACGGACAAAGGCCTTCACCACGCGGATGGCGGAAACATTCTCCTGCACGGAGCTGTTCAAGTCATCGTACCGGGGAAAAACCTGGCTGAAGCGCTTGGTGGCGGTCCTGATGATCAGGGACAGGGCGATGGCCAGGAAAACGACCGCGATCAGGAAAATGCCGGTCAGCTCCACATTGATGGACAGGCACATGAAAATGGACACCAGGAAGGTCACAGGGGCGCGGATCGCAATGCGCAAAAGCATCTGGAAGGCGTTCTGCACATTGGTCACGTCCGTGGTCATTCGGGTGACCAGGCCGGCGGTGGAGAACTTGTCAATGTTGGAAAAGGAGAAGGTCTGTATGTTGTCGTACATGGCGCCCCGAATGTTGGACGCAAAGCCTGCCGACGCCCTGGCGCCGAACACGCCGCCCCCCACGCCAAAGCCCAGGGAGAGCAGGGCGAAAACGAGCATCAGCCCGCCGTAGAGGTAGACATTGCCCATATCGCCTGGATGTATGCCCAGGTCGATCAGGCGGCTCATCATGATGGGAATGAGCATTTCCATCACCACCTCGCCGATCATACACAGCGGGGTGAGAACCGTTGGACGCAGGTATTGCCTGATCTGCCGCGCCAGTGTGCGAATCATCGGAAAACAACCTCCCCGGGAAACCTGGTTGGAAAAAGTGCTGCAGTATCTGTCCGCGTCGGCAGGCGGCCGCCGATGGCAGACAAAGTATTATGAGCGACGTATGTGAAGCCTGTATGAAACTACCTGTATTCCCGCAGTATCCGCTTGCCGAAGCGGCGGTGCGCGGCGGGCAGGCTGCCGGTCATGGAGCGGTTGCGCGTGACATTGAGCACCAGCCCCACGCCGCCCATATTGGTGACCATGTTGGAGCCGCCGTAGCTGATGAACGGAAGCGGGATACCGGTGATGGGCATCAGGCCCAGCGTCATGGCGATGTTTTCAAACACATGGAACAGCAGCATGCCCATCACGCCGATGATGACCAGCATGCCGAACTTGTCCCGCGTGTTGAAGGCCAGCCACATCATCCGCAGGATGATGAG
>JAEEGL012362502.1_pt1 | contig 14137 bp, 10 predicted proteins | sample 9134231 | NCBI WGS metagenome assembly JAEEGL01 (sample SAMN16246548, study PRJNA631951) | gut metagenome | biome: gut microbiome; feature: rumen; material: fiber-attached | host: Bos | place: Iran: Karaj | collected 2018-10 | reverse complement strand
TTCTCGATTACTTCGGTCTGGGTCTTGATGAGGTGGGGGAGTTCTCTCTCGATGCGTCACAGATTGATGATGTGACATCAATTCAGGTCGAGCATGCGGATAGGATGGACAACGTCGGGAATCTCATCGTGCTTTCCGGCTCCGTCAGGCTCAAGTTCACAGCACGCGAGACTGGCGACAGGGTCCTGGTAGCCAATTCGGTGGCAGTCGACCTAGCTTCAAAAATCCTTCAGGCAGTTGGGGATGTCGTCTTGGAGGACGAGTCCGGAACGCAACGAACATTCCGTGGACAGGTCGTGAGCCTTGACTGGGCTTCGTTGGATGTTGTTGTCTTTGATGGGATTAGCACAACCACCAGATCAAACTCCAACGGGAAGGGGATACTGTTCTACGTCAGCGGAGAAGAGGTCTCCTACGACGGCGAGTCGTCAGGCGTATTCTTCCATGACGGTACCATCTCCACTTGGATGAAGGATCCGTACTGGAGCATAACCGCCAAAAAGCTCTCGCTTTCCGGTAATGACCTGTTTATTGACAGAGCAGTGTTCAGGTTGGGAAGGGTACCGGTTTTCTATTTCCCGATCTTCTTCTACCCTGGCACTACGCTATCATTCAACCCTTCGATAGGGCTTTCCAGCACCAAAGGTGCGTTCATGACCACCACTTACGAGCTGTATGGAAAGTATCCTAGACTTGGGGCCATGGGGACAAAGTCATCCTCCAACTCTTCATCCGGTTCTGATTCGATTGAGGTCTCCGGCCTAACGTCTTTCTTCGATTCGTCTGATGATACCGAGATGATCCATGACGGGCTTTACTACAGGCCACTGAAGGAGGGCGAACAGCTCGGTCCAACCGAAAGGTGGGCCAGAGACTCTGGAAGCTACTTTGCGCTGTTTGGCGATGCATACCAGAACCTTGGCCTGTCTATGGGCTTTGACACGATGAACAAGCTCTTTGACAAGAGCCTTTCAGTTGGAGCCACCGCATTGGCGGCATACATGCCATATGAAAGCAGTATCGGCATGAGAAGATTCCGATACAGCTTTGACTTCAACCTTGACTATGCGAAGGATGGCCTTAAGGTAAGTGCAGCGCTTCCTCTGAGAAGCGACCCGGCGGTCCGTGTTGACTACCTGAACAGAAACACTCTGTTTGCAATCGACTCCCTTTTGGGCACTGAACAGTTCTTCCCAAACACATACAAAAGCCAGAACACCTACACCTGGTCGCTGGACTCGTCCTACAATGCAAGCGTAGGCAGGTTCAACTTCAACATAAGCTCCCTGAAGGCAGATGTGGACTACACGCTGAATCTTGACACCGATTGGAACGGTCTGAAGTATTACAAGCCAACCGTTGTGGAAGCCTCTTTGCCTTATCTGAACCTCTCATCGGACGGGATCTTCGTCGATCTCAAGGGACAGTCGAAGAAGAGGACCGAGGAGATCGGCTACTCGAATGACCTTGCAGCGAGCTTCTATGATGAGCAATCATCCATCTCATCCGATTTGCAGGCACTTCCCGAAGACAAAACCAATAACGACGGTTATTATCCCGGCCCAGATCTTCTTCTTGAGCAGACTTCGGTCTCCCAGGCCGCATCATTCAAAGTCGGTTACACATACAACCAGACCTTGGACAACATCTACAAGGCCGACCTTGCCCATGACAACTTCTACACGAAGCTGAACTCCTCGCTCTATGTCGATGCCTCTGCACCTGACCAGTGGTTCCACATAAAGGAGACTCTCAAACCGCAGTTCAACTACAGCCAGAGCGGGATGTCAGAGACAAACGGTGTGAAGATCGAGGAATTCTACCTTTCCTCTGACCTCAATGCATCTGTGCCTAAACTTGGCCTTTCATACAACCTGAACCAGAAGATATACACCCACTATTCAAACTCCAACCAGATCTCCGTCACAGACAGGTGGGGTGAGTGGGATGCAAAGGACGTCACAGCGCACAATGCATCGTTCTCCAAGCAGTTCAAGGCTCTGACAATCGGTTTCTATGCTCAACTCAAACCTCTGACTGAGATCCTGAAGCCATCGCTCTCATATTCGCACAACGGATTCACCGCAAGTGCGGATTTCTCCATGCGTCGTCCTGCCACAGAGGAGGACTTCAAGAAAGGGGAAGCGAATCTCAACGTCGCATACAGCAATCAGATTCTCTCTGCATCAGTTGCCAACAAGTACGATTTCACCAAGGTCTCTGACAGTGATTCCGACAAGTGGAAGGGCTACTCCCTTGTGCAGAAGGCTTCGATCAAGCCTGTCAAAGGCCTGACCTTCGCCGAGAACGCCAGCTTCACCGGAAAATTCACAGCCACATCCCTTGCCGTCTCCGGCACCTATGACCTTGATACGGATATGATTGACCTTTCGGCTTCAAGTACGATGAAGTTCACAGGAGCGGAGTATGACAAGGACAGCCTGAACATCTCGCTGAATCTGTCCCAGAACCAGATCAGCCTGTGGAAGAGGCGAATCGCGTTTGAGTCTGCTCTGAACTTCTCGTTCAACTATGATTTCCAGAATCCGTTCAGAACCTACATGACAGCCGGCCTTTCGCTTTCCTTCGGGATTGCGGAGTTCATGGACCTCACCCTCAGCGTCAACAGCGCCAACAAGTCCTTCTCCCGTTACTATCTTCCTGACGGGAGCTTCAGCTTCTCAAGCATGATTGAGGATCTGGCAAGGTCGTTTGACTTCTTCGGGACGGGACGCACAGGTACCGGCTTTAACCTCTCATCTTTCAAGCTGCAGATTGTGCATTACATGCGTGACTGGAACCTTTACATTGACGCGCAGGGCAGTCTTACAACACAATACACAGGAAAGTACGAATGGGTACCGTCTGTCACGGTCTATGTCAGATGGAACGCCATTCCGGAACTCAGGACCCAAGGTTCCTGGGACGCTAACACAAAGGAGTGGACCTGATGGGCACTAGCTTCGTATTCGACAATCCCGATGCAATGAGGAGCATCTGCGGAATCAATGACTCGAACATCCCTTATCTTGAGAAGCTGCTTGGCTGCAGCATCTACGTCAGAGGCGATAGGGTGGAGTGCAATACAGAGGAAAGCGCCACGCCAGAGTCCAGCACCTTCATCTTCACCGACCTGATGGACAGGCTGACACGACTTTCGGATGTCACCAACGACATAGGGGAGCCGGAGATCCTGATGGAGTTCAAGGCCTCACAGAGCGCATTTGACAAGGGTCAGGACCACAGCCCGTCCCAGCACGAGTTCATCTCCGTCCTCAGCCGTTCAGTGTATCCCAAGAGCAATCGCCAGGAGGATTACATCAAGGCGATGAAGCACAGCCAGATCACATTCGGAATTGGTCCTGCCGGGACTGGAAAGACATACCTTGCCGTTGCCCACAGCCTTGGCGAGCTTCTAAGCGGAAGAAAGCAGAAGCTCATTCTGACAAGACCCGTGGTCGAGGCCGGCGAAAGCCTTGGCTTCCTTCCAGGCGACCTGTCCCAGAAGCTCAATCCATATCTCAAACCGCTTTATGACAGCATGGAGGCCATAATCGCCCCTGCGACGATTAGGAGACTGGAGGATTCGGGTTCCATAGAGATCGCTCCGCTGGCCTATATGAGAGGACGAAGCATCCACAACGCATGCATCATCCTCGACGAGGCGCAGAACACCACACAGGCCCAAATGAAGATGTTTCTCACTAGGATTGGTGAAAACTCTTGTGCTATAATAACCGGAGATGTCACACAGATAGACCTCCCCAAGGCCTCGTCCAGCGGACTGGTCCAGGCACGGGATATCCTCAAGGACATCGATGGCATATCGTTCGTGAACTTCACCGCAAGGGATACGGTCAGGTCACGGATTGTGCAAAGGATAATTGACGCCTATGAGAAAAACTAAAGCGGACGGAAAAGTCAATCGAAAGCTGACGTATTTCGTCTGTCTTCTGATTATGCTGGTCGGGTCTGTCCTTCTTCCGTTTCTGCTGAAGATGCACACCCAGGTCCAGTACAAATCAATCTACTCGGGATATTCCGTAGGTGAGATAGCTGAAAAGAGCGTCTATGCAAAGACCTCTATTGACCTTATTGACCATGATGCGACCCAAGAGGCCAGAGCCTTGGCCCGCAAGTCCGTCATCCCCATCTTCTCCTACTCGAACACCATCTCATATTCGGTGATTGCAAAGGCGGACAAAGTCAGGTCCTCAGTTCTGGATGGAAGCGCTCTGTATGTCGAGCAGGTGATCGGAAAAGAGAACTCGAACCAGCTGTTCCAATCCGACTACAGAAGAATCCTTCCGCTTGTCTACGACCTTGTGACGGAGATACTTGAAAACGGATACTACAATGAATCCGAGATCAGCAAGGTGGTTTCTGACGGCTACCATGCAATTACTCTGAGCAATCACTATGAGAGCGCATCTGACGCACATGAGCGCACCCTTGTGCTTTCAGAGAACACAATCCTTACCTCAGAGAACATAAGAGGCTTTCTGAGAAGCAAACTTGAGGATGTCCTCTCAGACCTTTCAGCCAAGGATGGCCTTCTTCTGGAAGAGGTGATCATAGACATCATCGAACCTAACGTGATCTACGACGTCACCCTCACTGAGCAGAGACGTGATGCGGCGGAGAAGGCAACCGATCCGGTTGTGATTTCAGTCAGCAGGGGAGACGTTCTCATAGAGGCCGACAGGGTCGTCAACAACAAGCAGATTGAGCTTCTCCGCATGCTCAGCACACAGAGCAACAACTTCTCGTTCCTTGAGTTCGTCGGGCATCTGATCTTTGATGCCATAGTCCTTTCGATAGGCTTGTTCGTCTTCGGGATGTTCCTGGGCAAGAAGGATCTGCATTACAACGAGCACCATGCTCTGCTTGTGATCTGCTATACGATATCTCTGGTGGCGACCTATTTCTTCACGCTCATATCGTCCAGACTGAATCTGGAGTTCTCCGATTCGTTCTTCCCTGTGTTCTTCCTGCCGCTGTTCATGTCAGAGATCACAGGATACAAGAGAATAGGATTCGTCTCCGTGGCTATGCTTGCTGCAGTCATGGCAACTCTTCCGACAGCGTCCATCATGACGTTCTTCTACTGCATCATCTGCGGCTCTGGAAGCGTTTTCCTCATCAGGTTCTTCAACCGCAGAATCGATGCGATCTACCAGTGGTTCTTCTCGTCAATCACCTGTGCTGGAATCACCATCCTCTTCATGGTCATCAACCAGTCCTCGTTCTCGATGATCTTCACGGTGCTCCTTGGAACGCTTCTGAATGTGGCGATTGCACATATACTCATCTCATCACTGATGCCTGTGGCGGAGAAGGTGTTCAACCTTCCTACAGTGTTCAGACTCTATGAGCTTGCCTATGGTGAAAGCCCTGTTCTCACAAGGCTCTCGCAGGCTGCCCCTGGAACCTACAGCCACTGCATGGCGGTTGCAGACCTTGCAGAGGTTGGAGCAAGAGCCATAGGAGCGAATGCACTTCTTGCCCGTGTCGGTGCCCTGTATCATGACATTGGAAAAATCGAGCATCCGGAGTATTTCGTCGAGAACCAGAGTGGTGTGAACAAGCACGATGACATAAGCCCAAGCCTTTCCGTCGCCGTCATCAAGAGCCATGTCAAAGTCGGCGCGGACAAGGGCCGTGAGATGGGTCTTCCATCCGAGATCATCAAGATCATCGGAAGCCACCACGGCAACGACGTCATTGCATACTTCTACAATGAAGCTCTGAAGTTCCAGGCTGCATCGAACGATGACAGGGGAGAGACTGTAAAGGCCTCAGACTATTCCTACAACGCAGAGATTCCGGACTTCCGTGAATGTGGAATTGTCATGCTTGCAGACAGCATAGAAGCTGCAAGCCGCACGGTGACCCCGAACGCGTCGAAGTACGCAAAACTCATCGACTCCATCTTCATGGGAAAGATCGAGCGCGGACAGCTGGATAACAGCAACCTGACCATGAATGACATCAAGACCCTTGCTGATACGTTCGTGAAGACCCTGGTTGCACGTAACCACTCAAGAATCGAATACCCGGATGAGGACTGACATGAACACAATCGATGTCTCCTATGAGAGCTCTTCCTACAAGACCTTCGCCCCAAAAGGCCAGGTCCTTGATTATCTGAACCTTGTCTTGGACAAGATCGGTCTGAAGAACGTGGAGTTCTCGGTCTCATTCGTCACGGAGGACTCTATCCATGCGATGAACCGTGACTACCGCCAGATCGATGACAGCACAGACATACTCAGCTTCGCCTCAGAGGACGAGGATCCGGATGGATTCGTCTTCGTAAGTGCGGGAAGACGCAAGAGGGTGCTCGGTGATATGGTCATATGCCCTGAGGTGCTGAAGAGGAACGCAAAGACCTTCGGCGTTTCCGAGCATGAGGAGCTGAGACGTCTTCTGATCCATGGGGTTTTGCATCTTTCGGGTGACAATCATCAGACAAATGACATGACAGAGCCAATGCTCATCAGACAGGAGAAGATCCTCTCAGAGCTTGCCCTGTGCAACAAGACCCTGCTCGATTGACTGGATTGCAAACTCCATCACCGAAGAGCTCTGGTAGTACTTCGGGTTGACGGATCCGATGAACACAAGATAGCTGCTTTCCTTCTCCGGTATGGTCGCCAGGACGGATGTCCTTCCGTCAGAGAACCTTATCATGTTCTTCACTACCTCAAGGTCGGATGTGTAGGGCTTGTCCATCTCATATGAGTCCACAAGGGTGTCCGAATCGTGGACGGTGACCTTGCTTATGGTCTTGAGTTCTGAGACCCTGATGCTTGAAAGTGCGATGGAACTGACATTGGTGCGGCAGATGCGCTGCTGGTCCGATATCCCTGACTTGTCGTTCAGGTCGTAGAAGGGGTAGGTCGTGGATGCAAGGGTTTCACCAGTTTTGGCATCAAGAACAAAGGCCACACAGTATTCCGGGTTCTGCACATCAAAAACCTGCTGCACTGCAAGGTCCAGTAGATATTGGATGTCCAGATCGATTGTGAGATAGACATCGCTTCCATAGGTCGTGTTCTCGTTGAACCCCGGAACAGGTGAAAGCACATGCTCGAACACGCTCTCCGTCTCGTCTATAAGCTGCGCAGCATGGAAGGCTGCAGGATAGACCCTGCTGTATTCCTTGACGACAAGCACATCGTCTGTGGATATCAGTGCCTTCTCAAGGTCGGCCTTCAGTTCGTCTGCCTCTGCACTTGACAGATCGGAGGAGACGAGGACCATCGTATCCGGCTTTCTTCCAAGGAGCGCCAGTATCTCGGACGGTGTCATGTTGGTCTTCAAGGCTAGAATTTGCGAGATTGTATCCTTGTCCTGGGCTGAGGATCGGACGTAGACGCAGTACTTCGGAACCTCCATGGCAAGGGCTCTGCCGTTTCTGTCGTATATGGTTCCTCTGACCACCTGGCTTGCGACATATGGGTTCACGTATTTGCCTGCCCGAACTCTGTCGGACACCATCAGCTCGGCAAGAAAACCGATTGCAACGAGCATCACAAGCAGTGTGATGACCAGAAGCAGGGTTGAAATGTTCCCTTTACTCGTTGAAGAACCCATGTTTTTGATATTATAATTACGCAGTAAGTTGCACAAGGGGTGTTTTTTTGGCACGTTCGAGAAACTATGACGACATAAGTGACAACAGAGTCTCAAGAAGTGGAGGATCGTCTTCCAAGATCCTCTTTGCCGTCATCCTTCTTTCCATCCTCATATGTGCAATTGCAGTCCTTGTCTGGGTAAGGATACTTGAGACCCAGGATGTCTCGGGGTCCAGGAAAACCGAGCTTGGGATCTCCGACAATGCCGGGGACAAGGTGGTCCAGACCCAGGATATAAAGCAGCCAGAGCAGAGTTCGGCACTTGCCGCTGCCACGGAAGTCGAGCAGACCGCAGCACCCGAAACCCAGGCTCCATCGTCTGAGGGGCCTGACCTTTCCATTGATTCGGGACTTTATGCACTGACTTCAACAACCGAACAGAGTCAGAACATCGACTATCTGTCCTCGACCGACTTCAATCCCGCCTCGGTGGAGGAGGGCTCCACAGTCGTGGAACAGGGAGTTGAGATGAAGAAACCTCTGATTGCCCAGAACCTCTCCATCTCGCAGCAGTCGTCCTTCTCCAAGGATATGGTCAAGTATCAGGAGTACAGGATCAAGGAAGGGGACTCGCTTGTCTCCATAGCCGATTCATTCGGCCTTAGCGTCCAGACCATCGTCTCTGTGAACCAGATAAGAAGCACCATGGACATCTGGATCGGAAGCGTGCTTCAGATCCCTGACCGTGACGGAACGCTTTACATAGTCAAGGACGGGGACACTCTGCTTTCCATCACCCAGCAGTACGGACTGGGAATAGGTGCCAAGGCCCTTGGTGATGTGAACGGGCTTCATGAGGACTCTCTGCAGTTGGGGCAGAAGCTTTTCATCCCATATGAGACTCTGGAGACCACAGGTACCATCTCAAGCGAGAACGATGTGGCTTTCATCCGTCCTGCCGCCGGAACGACAATCGGCATGTACAACCGCAAGGTGGCCAATCCGATAGGAAACGACTCAATGCAGCTTGACGGCATCCTCATCCAGGCGGAAGCCGGCACAGACGTCATAGCCTCTGAAGGCGGCAAGGTCGTTGACAAGGGCTTCAACGACAACGGCTCGGGCTTCTTGAAGCTGATGCATGCCAACGGATACACAACGTTCTACAACTATCTGGGTGAGATCTTTGTCGATACCGCTGACTCCGTGGAGAAGGGGCAGACCATTGCCAGCTATTCGGACGGTACCTCAAACTACAACCCGCCCGTCATATTCTTCCGAATAGAGCAGGGCGGTGTTGCGTTCGATCCAGAGCAGTTCTTCTGATTCTATTTACAGCTTCACAGGTGTTGCACTCGGGTTAGACATGTCAATGCTGTAAAGCAGATTCTCGACAGTTCCCACGATAAACACCGTTGAACTTCCGTTCTTGAGCTTGAAGTTGGTGATGTCTGCAGTGCTGATGTTTGTAGCGTATTCCTTGTTCTTGGATTCCTTTGTTCCGTCGGCGTGGATGATCTCGAAGTAGTTCGTGCAGGCTACAATCACATCGTCGTTGTAGAAGAATGAGGAGTTCGCTGTGGTGGCCTTCCTGAGGGCATTGTCCATGCTTTTGACGAACTCAGCAATCGAGCCGTCGGTGATCTTCCATGCAGATGACACATTGGTTGCCGTGTTCTTTTTGAACAGCACGAACGTACTGTCGTTCCCTATGTACTGGAAGCCGCAGTAGAACACTGTCGAGGAAGTCTCATCGACCTTCGCCAGAGGGGTTGCAGTGCCTTTCTTTAGGACATAGTAACGGATTGATTCCGTCTCACCGACTCTAACTTTGAGGCAGAAGAATGCATATTTGTCTGATGCGGATTCCGTCTGCAGTGCGTATTCAACCTTGAATGAATCGCAGTTCAGATTGCCTACCGTGTATTCTGTCAATGCTCCGCCATCGATGGAATAGATGGTTGAAACCTCTTTTGAGTCGACGGTCTCCGTCTTCCAGCAGAATCCGTCAAGGATCCCCTTGAAGCCCGAGCCCAGATCCGTTGCAGTTGACAGGTCGCTTCCGCTGTAGTGCGTAATTGCGGTGGTCTTGTCGCTGTTCTTCTCGCTCAAGATGTAAATCGAGGTGCTGGATTCGAGATAAGCACCTACGACTCTTTGGGAGGCATTGCTCTTGAACAGGGCTTTCGAGGAGCCTGATGTGTATGAGAACACTCCGTCATCAGCAAGGTAGTAGTATGTCCCGTCTCCGTTGTCACCAAGATACCTTTCCATGGTCACGTTGGCGCTAGGCATGGACTGCGAGACCTCTGCATAGATTCCGATTGTGGCGTCGAAGTTGCAGGAGGCAAGGATCAAAGTGCAGAGCAGGATCGCAGTTGCAAGAATGGGTAATGCTTTCTTCATTCGTCCGCCTCCTCAGTGTCTGTATGAAAGGACAAGATTCACAGGCATGAGAGCTGCAAATGCGCTCTGGCTGTGCTTCTCGTTCTTGGATGTGTAGATCTCAGCTGTGACCATGAGACCGGACTCGATTCCAAGCCCCCAGTTGTCTGAGAAGTAGTAGTAAGGTGCAATCGTTGCAGAGGCGTATGGAGCAAAGTACTTGCCCTTGTCATATCTGATGAACGCTCCTCCGACATTCAAGGAGAAGGCCAGGTCAAACGAACCGGTCTGCACCGGGATGTATGTCAGCTTTGCTGTAAGCGGCACTGTGGTCATGATCTTGCTTCCGATGGAGTAGTTGAACGCATACTCTATCTGTCCGCCCAAGGCAAGGCTCTCCGTGACGAACCCCTGATAGGAAAGTGATGCGTCACCACCGAGGTTGAGATGGGTGTCCTCGAACCAAACAGTTCTCGGTTCATTGAAGAACGAGAAGAAGGTCGGGAAGGTGACTCCTGCCCTTATGGCGAAGATGGTGTCACCTGGGATATAGTAGGAGCTTCTTGCAAAGACCGGAACGGCACAGAGCAAAAGCACTACAATCATTGCCAAGACAATTCGCTTCATGTAGACCTCTGTCAATCGTAATCGGTTAATGATATCAGTTAACCGATAAAAATAGAATACAACAAATGACAAACACACATTGGTGGTTTTTTGTTACTGTAATGTGTATAATTAAGCGTCTTTCAGCTGTTTGTGGAGGTTTTTGTGCTAGTTCTGTCAGGAAAGGATTTGAGTGAGATCGTAAAGGTCCAGACCACTGCAAAATGCAGAGAATTCGAAAGAAGATTCTCAAGACGCCCCTGTCTTGCCGTGGTTCTTGTGGGTGACAACCCTGCAAGCCAGACATATGTGAGAAACAAGAAGAAGGCCTGTGAGGAGATAGGCATTGCCCATCTGGACATCGAGTTCTCTTCAGACATCACACAGGACCAGCTTCTAGGTTGCATTGAGGAACTCAACTCCAATGCGGAGGTTGACGGGATCCTCGTCCAGATGCCGCTACCTAAGCACATAGACGAGCTTGCCATCACCGAGGCAATCTGTGCAGACAAGGATGTGGACGGATTCCATCCCCAGAACATAGGAAAGCTGCTTCTGGGACAGAGGTCCCTTGTGGCATGTACGCCGAAGGGGATTTTGCGCATCATGGACCACTATGGGATTTCCACACAAGGTAAAGACGTTTGCATAGTAGGACGCAGCAATATCGTCGGAAAACCCATGGCAGCTCTTCTGATGCAGAAAGGCCGTGATGCGACGGTTACCGTCTGCCACACAAAGACCTCAGACCTGAAAGAGCATGTCAAAAGGGCAGACATAGTCATAGCTGCAGTGGGCAAGGTGAATGCCATAACTGCAGACATGGTCAAAGACGGGGCGGTTGTGATTGATGTCGGGATTAACCGTGTGCCTGATGCGTCAAAGAAATCGGGCTTCGCCCTAAAGGGTGATGTGGACTACGAGAACATAAGCAAGAAGGCTAGTGCTATAACACCTGTTCCTGGTGGAGTTGGGCCAATGACAATCGGGATGCTCATGGAGAACACGTTCCTTGCCGCCTGCTACCGTGAAGGTGCAGACCCCTCTTCCTTCGGAGACGCATGATGGGACAGTTTTTCATTGAGACCTACGGCTGTCAGATGAATGTGGCGGAATCCAACGCAATAGAATCCCTTCTGATTGCAGGTGGATGGACAGCAGCCCTTAGGCCTGAGGACTCCGATCTGGACATAATCAACACCTGTTCGGTCCGTAAGAGCGCAGAGAACCGTATCTGGGGAAGGCTTGGAGCCTTCAAGTACATCAAGTCCGAACGTGCCAAGGAGGGCAAGAGGACCATCCTTGTGCTCACAGGATGCATGGCCGACCGCATTGCATCAGAGCTGAAGAAAGAGGCGCCCCATATCGACTATGTCATCGGAAACAACGACAAGCTGAAGATCATGGAGATTGCAGGAGTCTCGTCAAAGACGGCATCTGAAAGCGAGAAGTACAGCTTCACCAAGGCTTACTACAAGGATGGGGATTTCTCCTCCTATGTGCCGATCATGAACGGCTGCAACAACTTCTGCTCCTACTGCATCGTCCCTTATGTACGTGGTCGGGAGATCTCCCGTTGCCCAGAGCAGATTCTGGATGAGATCAGGTTCCTTGACTCCAAGGGCGTGCGTGAGATAACGCTTCTGGGACAGAACGTCAATTCATATTCATATGAGGGCATTGACTTCCCAAAGCTCCTGTCGATGGTCTGCAACCTTTGCAACAACATCCAGTGGATAAGGTTTGAGAGTCCCCATCCCAAGGACTTCTCCGATGAGCTTATAGATGTGATTGCAAACAACGAGAAAGTTGCCAAGCACCTCCATGTCCCAATGCAGAGCGGAAGCTCAAGGATCCTGAAGCTGATGAACCGCAAGTACACGAGGGAGCAGTATCTGGATCTGATCGGGCGAATCAGTAGGCGCATACCACAGATGACCTATGCGGTTGATGTGATGGTCGGTTTCCCTGGTGAGACTGAGCAGGACTTTGAGGACACACTCTCTGCAATGGCCCAAGTTGGTTACATAGAGGCATACATGTACTACTGGAATCCCAGAGAGGGGACAAAGGCCTGTGAGATGGATGGCCAGATTCCTGAAAGCGACAGACAGAAGCGTCTTCAGAAGCTGATTGACTGGCAGCTTGAGAATGCAGCAAGGATTAAGGCCAAGAGGGCTCATGGGATTCAGAAGGTTCTGGTGACCCAGGTCTCCAGGGACAACGGCAAGCAGCTTCTTGGTCGAAACGAGCATTCGGAGATGGTTGCCTTCGATGTTGCACCAGGTTCAGACCCAAAGCCAGGTGATATGGTGGATGTTCAGTTTCTGCTACTCAACGGGAACACCTACATAGGACGTCAGGTTCTGCCTGAAGGAGGGGAGAATGCCTCAGTTTGATGACAGCTATGCAGAGAGCGTGGACGTTTTCAAGCCAAAGTTCGAGAAGCTTGTGAAGCTTATCGAAAACAGCCGCAACATGACTGTGTTCACGGGCGCAGGGGTATCGACCTTGAGTGGAATACCCGATTTCAGGGGTAAGCATGGGGTTTACAATGACCCATGGCAGGGCATGGATGTGGAGGAGATAATCTCCATGACGTTCTTCCGCAGGGAGCCTGGCATCTTCTACAAGTGGGCGAAGGATGTGTGGTACCGTCTTGAGGACTACGAGCCGAACATCGTGCACAAGACGATTGCAAAGATGCAGAACAAGGGTCTTTTGCAGGCAGTCTACACGCAGAACATAGACATGCTTCACCAGAAGGCCGGTTCGAAGAACGTCTACGAGGTCCACGGAAGCCCGGAGTACCATCACTGCACACGTTGCGGCAGCCGCTTCACCTACAAGGAGATTGCCCCCAAGGTGCTTGCAGACGAGGTTCCAATCTGCCCGAAATGTGGTGGGGTGATCAAGCCTGACATCATCTTCTACGAGGAGAGTTTGAATGAGAACGTCCTTAACCATGCATGGATGGACTTCTCGAGCTCTGACCTGTGCCTTGTGCTGGGTTCATCACTTACCGTGCAACCTGCGGCCTCGCTTCCGATGCTTGCAAGACGAAACGGTGCGGATGTTGTGATCGTCAATGCACAGGCTACGCCTCAGGACCGCTCGGCCACTTTGCTTTTCAAGGATCTGAAGCAGACGTTCCAGGCGCTCAGCGATTATCTGGATGCCAGATGAGCAAAGGCTCTGAAAGCTATTGAACAAAATCCCCATTATCTAGTATTTTCTCTTTGGTATTTTAAGATGATTCAGCATAACGAAAAGATTAGGAACATAGCTATTATTGCCCACGTCGACCACGGCAAGACGACTCTTGTGGATGCACTGTTTCGCCAGAGCGGCATTGAGTCGGACGATTCTCCGGACCGCATCATGGACAGCGGAGCCATCGAGCGTGAGCGTGGAATAACCATAAACGCCAAGAACTGCGCCATCAGGTGGAAGGGCACAAAGATAAACATCATCGACACTCCGGGCCATGCTGACTTCGGAGGTGAGGTCGAGCGCGGCCTTTCTATGGTTGACGGAGTCATCCTTCTGGTGGATGCCGCAGAGGG
>JAEEGL011036956.1_pt1 | contig 14137 bp, 11 predicted proteins | sample 9134231 | NCBI WGS metagenome assembly JAEEGL01 (sample SAMN16246548, study PRJNA631951) | gut metagenome | biome: gut microbiome; feature: rumen; material: fiber-attached | host: Bos | place: Iran: Karaj | collected 2018-10 | reverse complement strand
CCGAAAGAAATACTTATTCCTGAAGATTTGAATATAGAAAATATTAGAAAAGTTGTTCCTACTAATGTTATTTCTCCGTTAAAAGGAACTAAGAAGAAACTATTAGATATGGCTTTTAATAATGCTAAATTAAATTTAAATAATAGTTTAGAAGAGTTACAAAAGGATGAAATTAGAACTAATGTTGCTAATGAAGAATTAGCCAAGTTACTTGGTATGGATAACATTTATCGAATTGATATTTTTGATAATAGTAATTTATTTGGAGAGTTTACGGTTTCTGGTATGGTGGTTTTTATAGATGGAAAACCTGCTCGCAGCGAGTATCGTAAATATAAGATCTCTTTCGAAAAAAACGATGATTATAATGCAATGAGAGAAGTAATATATCGAAGATATCAAAGAGCTATGGTTGAGAAACAAACTCTACCTGATTTGATTATTGTAGATGGTGGAGAAAAGCAAATGGCTGTTACTAATGAGGTACTTGATTTATTAAAGTGTAATATTAAGGTTGTTGGTCTTAAAAAAAATGATAAACATATGACTAATGATTTGATTAATAGTGATTATAGTATTATTCCTCTAGATAGAACTAGTAATGTATTTCATTATTTAACAAGAATGCAAGATGAAGTTCATAGATTTACCATTAATTATCATAGACAACTTAGAAGTAAAGGTAGTATAACTAGTATATTAGAAAATATTAATGGTATAGGTAGTGTTAGAAAAAAAGAATTAATAAAAAAATATGGTAGTGTTACAAAAATGAAGGATGCAAGTGTTGATGAACTTAAAGAAATTATACCAGAAGGTGTAGCTATAGAATTAAAGAAATTCTTGGTAGCTAGAGATGAAAAAAAAGACTAAGTTTAGTCTTTTTTTCGTATTTCCGTATTATATAACTTAATATATTCTTTACAGTTTTTCATTAGTTGTTTATGAGTGCCTTCGGCAACTATATGACCATCATCTAATACTAATATATGATTGGCATTTTTAATGGTAGATAATCTATGAGCTATTATTAGGATGGTGTAATTCTTTTGTAAGTTATCGATGGCTTGTTGAATTTTAGTTTGGGTTTCGTTGTCTAATGCAGATGTTGCTTCATAAAAGAGAATTATTTCCGTTTTTTGGACGAAGGCCCTGGCGATTGCTAAACGTTGTTTTTGACCACCTGATAGGTTTACCCCTCCTTCACCAATAATTGTGTCATACTTATCAGGTAAACTATTAATAAACTCATCTAAGCAAGCCATTTTACAAGCTTCTTTCATTTCTTTGTTAGTTAAATCTGACTTTACTAACCTTAGATTGTCTTTAATACTCATATTAAATATATATGGGTTTTGGCTTACTATTGTTATATTACCTCTAATAGAATCTTTATCTAAGTCTTTTATATTTATACCATCTATTGTTATAGTTCCTTTGTAGTTATCATACATTTTGCTTAATAATTTAAAAATAGTAGTTTTACCAGCTCCACTTTTACCTACGAAAGCAACAGTTTCATTAGCTTTTACTTTAAAGGATAGATCTTTTAGTACTTTGTTTTTATCATATTTGAAGGTAACGTTATTAAATGCGAAATTACCTTTTATTTTGTCTATATGAGTTGTACCGAAAGTCTCTTTAATAAATTTTTCGCTAGCGAATATTTCGATTATTCTAGTACATGATAGGTTGAATTTCTTTATTAATTCTTGAAGAAAGCTTATATTTTGAACTAGATTATTGTATCTACCACCAAAGTAGTATAGAGTAACTCCTAGAGGAATAGTTAATAAATTGTTTTTAATTTGTTTTACTATTAAAATCATTACTATGAAATTACTGATATTGGCCCATAACCAACGAGTTAGTAAGTAGTTAAGGTTTTGGCTTTCCATTTTATATTTGTTTTCATTTATATTAATGAATCTATTTTTGAGTTCTATTAAGAAGCTTTCTTCGCTATTAAGCATTTTTATATCTTCGGCACCTTTTACTATTTCCCCTGTAAAACTGGTTAAAGAATCGTTAAGCTTACGATACTCTTTTTCTTTCTTATTGTAGGTATTAATTCTTTTTGTCTCTATTATAAGTCTTATAGTAAAAGCAATCATTACGAAGACAAAGATTTGTGGACTAATAATTAAGTAAGATATTAGGATGCCAATGTCACTTAGTATGTTATTTAAGAATCTGTTAACGTCAGTAAAGATTGTAGAAATGTTTCTAGTGTCACTTATGATTCGTTGGATGAATATTCCAGAACCATTTTCTTCTAGCGACTTGTTATTTATTTTTAGAATTTCTTTTCCTAAATCAAATTGAATGTTTATGAAAATATTACGAAATAATAGTTCATAAAGTTTGGCTTTAATAAACTGAGCTATGTTTGCTGTCATGTGTATTGTTGTTAATACGGCTCCCATTATTAGAAATTGTTCTAGTTTATTGGCTGTTAAATTAACTATTATTCTTGCGGATACGAATGGTGTTATAATACTGAAAGCTATACTGAAGATACTAGAGATGAAATATAAGAATAGTCTTTTTTTCTCTTTTTTGGCATATTGCCAAACAAATTTTATGTTAGTTATAAATTCTTTTATGATAACCCCTCCCTTTTAACACATTATAGTTATATTAATACTTAAGAACAAGCCTTTTATTTTATGGATATTTATGCTATAATATAAGCGTAATAAAGAAAAAGTGATAAGACTCGACAAATGGAGTCTTTTTCTATATAATGAGTTTTGGAAAAAGGGATGTAATATGAATATAAATGAATTTGATTATGAATTACCTAAAGAATTAATTGCTCAGACTCCATTAAAAGAAAGAAGTGCTTCTAGATTACTAATACTAAACAAGATGACGGGGAATATAAAACATGAAAATTTTTATAATATTATTAATTATTTAAATAAAGGAGATGTTTTAGTATTGAATGATACTAAGGTTATTCCTGCAAGATTAATTGGTGAAAAAGAAGATACTGGGGCTGTAATAGAAATATTATTATTGAAAGATATTGGTAATGATACTTGGGAATGTCTTGGTAAACCAGGCAAAAGATTAAAAAAAGGAACAATTATTAAATTTGGTGATGGTTCTTTAAAATGTGAGGTTGTTGAAAAGCTTGATGAAGGTATTATTCATGTTAAATTGATATATGAAGGAATACTAATGGAAATATTAGATAAACTTGGTACAATGCCTTTACCTCCATATATACATGAAAAATTAGAAGACCAATCTAGATATCAAACTGTATATGCTAAAGTATCTGGTAGTGCTGCTGCGCCTACGGCAGGATTACATTTTACTAAAGAATTGTTAAGACAAATTGAAGACAAGGGTGTAATTATTACTTATGTTACTTTGCATGTTGGTTTAGGTACTTTTAGACCTGTAGAAGTAGAAAACATACTAGATCACAAGATGCATAGTGAATATTATGTAATGGATGGGAAGACAGCTGAAATTCTTAATAAGGCAAAAGATGAAAGAAGAAGAATTATAGCAGTAGGTACTACTAGTACTAGAACTTTAGAAACGATAGCTACTAATAATAAAGGAAGATTTATTGCTTGTAGTGGAGATACTGATATATTTATATATCCGGGATATAAGTTTAAAGCTATAGATTGCTTGATTACTAATTTTCACTTACCTAAATCAACTCTTGTTATGTTAGTTTCTGCTTTAGCTAGTAAGGAATATATAATGAAAGCTTATAAGGAAGCTATTAATAATAAATATAGGTTTTTCAGTTTCGGAGATGCTATGTTTATTACTGATAAAATGTAGAATAATTTTAACTAAGAGATACTTTTTAAAATACTAGTAACTTTCCATTTAAATACTAATATGGTATAATTTTAGCCGCAAGGAATGATATTATGAAGATTAAATATATTTTAGAACACGAAGAAAAAAATACTAAAGCTAGATTAGGTAAAATAGAAACTAATTATGGAACTTTTGAAACTCCGATGTTTATGCCTGTTGGAACTGAAGCAACTGTTAAAACACTTAGTGTAGAAGAATTAAAAGATGTTAAGTCAGGAATAATTTTAGCTAATACTTATCATTTATGGCTAAGGCCAGGTGAAGATATTATTGCTAAAGCTGGTGGTTTACATGAATTTATGAAGTGGGATGGACCTATATTAACTGATAGTGGGGGATTTCAAGTATTTAGTTTAGCTAAACCGAAGGATATCAGTGAAGAAGGAGTAAAGTTTAAAAATCATTTAAATGGTGATAATCTTTTATTAACTCCGGAAAAAAGTATTGAAATACAAAATAAGTTAGATAGTGATATTGCTATGAGTTTTGATGAATGTATTGGTTGGCCAGCTTCTTATGAATATTGTAAGCAAAGTGTTGAAAGAACTCTAAGGTGGGCTAAGAGAGGTAAAGATGTTTTTAACAATGAACGACAATCTTTGTTTGGAATTGTTCAAGGCGGCGAATATGAAGACTTAAGAAAATATTGTACTGAAGAATTGGTTAAAATGGATTTTGATGGTTATAGTATTGGTGGTACTTCTGTTGGTGAAGATAAGCCAACTATGTATAAGATGGTTAGTTATGCTACTAAGTATCTTCCTCAAGATAAGGTTAGATATTTAATGGGAGTTGGTGATCCAATTGATATAGTTGAAAATGTATGTCGTGGTATTGATATTTTTGATTGTGTAAGTCCGACTCGTCTAGCACGTCATGGGCATTATTTGACTAAGTTTGGTAAATATAATATTAAGAACGCTAAGAATAAAGATGATTTTTCTTGTCTTGATTCTAATTGTGATTGTTATACTTGTAAGAAAGGATATAGTAAAGCTTATATAAGGCATTTAATTAATGCTGGAGAGACGCTAGGGGCTAGATTGTTATCTATTCATAATATTAGATATTTAATAAGACTTACTGAAGAACTTAGGGAAGCTATTAAAAATGATAATTTATTAGCTTATAGAGAACAATTTATAAAAGATTATTATGGTGAAAAAGGATTACCATATAAAGAAGCTTTAGAAGAAATAAAAGAATAAGGATGTAAAGTATTGAAACTCTTATTCTTTTTTATTTATTTTTATTATAATATGATATAATTGTATCGTAAGGAGAGCTGTTTTATATGAAAAAGAAAGAGAAAAATAAAAGATTGTTTAATTATATATTCTATATTGTTTTAATAGGAGTAATTATAATCTTTTTAATTTTTGTAAATGGTTTTATTAGTGCTGCTTCTACATCTTCTAATGCTTTTATGTATTATGAAGAATTTGAAGATAATATTAAAATGTATGAAAAATTGGATTATTCCAAACAATTATTAGTTCCTAAATCTAGTAGATATAGTTATGTTAAGAAAAATTTATTAAAACGTATTAATGAAACAAAAAAAGACAATGAAGAAAGATATTTTGATGAATTATATGATAAATATGGTGAAACTGCTATTAAAGCTTATTATTATAGTTTTATAGAACCAACTTTTCAAACGTTTTATTTTTCTATAAAATATTTGTTATTTTCTATAATTGTAATTGTATTAATTAATCTAGTTTATAAGAAATTTTCATTCAATGGAGCAATGCTTAGTTCAGCTTTATTGATTTTTGGATTATTATCTTCTTTACTTTTACCAAACTTAGATTTAGATTTATTAATTCCTATTGTATTAGTTGTATTTGTTAATATTTCCATTAATTATTTTTTATTTGATAGAAGTAAAAGAAAAAAGTCATAATAAATGTGACTTTTTTTCTTTGTTTGAAATAGTATTTGTTATATAATTAATGTAAGAGGGATATGTTGGTGATAATATGGATGATATTCTTAATGAATATGATTTATATGTTAGGGTATTACCAGTTTTAAGATACAAGAAAAGAGAAATCTTTAAACTGGAATATGTTAAAATAAAAGAAGATACGATATGGAAAATATTTGTCGAAAATGTTTGGAATAATAGAGAAAATATTGCTCTGTGTGATATTGTTGATGATATTATTAATTATGATAGTAAAAAAATAATTGTTTATTATTTAAACAGTTTTGATAATTCTTTTAATGAGTGAAGGTGGTGAATTTATGAAAAGTGATAGTATTACTTTTGAAATTCTTTATGATAGATTAAAAAAGATATTTAAAAATCAAGAGGAGTTAGATGTTATTAGTAAAGCATATGAGTTTGCTAAGGAAAAACATGCAGGGAAGAAAAGATTAAATGGTGATGATTATATAATCCATCCATTAGAAGTTGCTAATATACTTTTGGATTTAAATAGTGATTATGTAACAATAGCTGCTGCTTTGCTTCATGAAACTGTAAATCATACTGATACTACTATAGATGAGATTTATGATATTTTTGGTAATGACATAGGTAATCTAATTAAGAGTATAAGTAAGATTAATCGTCTTGAACTAAGAGATGATCAAGATTCTTCGGCAGCTTATTTAAGAAAGGTGCTAGTTGGGTTATCTGAAGATGTTAGAGTTCTTTTTATAAAATTAGCTGATAGGTTACATAATATGAGAACTTTAGATGCTCTTCCGCCTGAAGAACAAAAGGCTAAAGCTAATGAAACGGAAAATGTTTTAATACCTATTGCTCATAGATTAGGTATTAATAGTATTAAGAGTGAACTTGAAGATTTATGTTTAAAATATACAAAGCCAGATATTTATAATGATATTGTTGAAAGACTTGCTTCTTCTCAAGAAGAATTAAATGGTTTACTAAATGATATGAAGAGTAGTATTTCAGAGATTCTTACAGAAAATGGTGTTGAGTTTAAAATTAAAGGACGTGTTAAATCAGTTCATAGTTTATATAATAAGATGCAAAAGGGTAAGAGATGGAATGATATTTATGATATCTTGGCTCTTAGAGTTTTCGTTGAAACAGAGCAGGAATGTTATTTAACAATAGGTTTAATTCATAGTAAATATAGACCTATGCCTGGACGTTTTAAAGATTATGTCGCTAACCCTAAAGAAAATATGTATCAAAGCCTTCATACTACGGTTTTTGGGGAAGGTGGACATTTATATGAAGTTCAAGTTAGAACCTATGAGATGGATGAAATAGCAGAAAAAGGTATTGCTTCTCATTGGTCTTATAAAGAAAAAGGGTCTGTAAAAATACAAAGTTTAATGGAACAAAAGTTAGAAATGTTTAGAAATGTTATTGATTCAAATAATGATTTAACTTCTGATAAAGAGTTTGCTTCTAATTTTAATAATGAATTCTTAACAGATTTTATTTATTGTTATACACCGAAAGGAGATGTCTTAGAGCTTCCTAAAGGAGCTACTCCGATTGATTTTGCTTATAGAATTCATAGTGGTGTAGGAGATAGAACTGTTGGTGCTTTAGTTAATAATCAAATAGTTCCATTAAATTATAATCTTGAAGATGGAGATATTGTAAAGATAAATACGGCTAAGGAACCTAATCCTAATAAGGATTGGCTTAGTTTTGTAAAGACTACTCAAGCTAAGAGTAAGATTAAATCTTTTTTTAGTAAGCAAGATAAAGCTAATTATATAAAAAATGGTAAAGAATTGCTAGAAAAAGAGATAAAGAAAAGACATTTAACTTTTAATGAAGTTTTTAGTGAAAAAAATATTGAAAAAGTATTAAAAGATGTTAAACTAGATAGTGTTGATGATTTATACTTATCGGTTGGCTCTTTAAGGTTTACTCCAGGATATGTTATTGATCTTGTGTTTGAAGATAAAAAAGATGTAATGGATGTATATTTAGATAGGATTTCTAACTTTGTTAATAATAACAATAATAAAATTAATACTGGTGATATTTTGGTTGCAGGTTCTGATGATATACTTGTAAATATTGCTAAGTGTTGTAAACCAGTTAAAGGTGATGAAATTATAGGTTATATAACTAAGGGCGAAGGTATTACTGTCCATAAAAAGGATTGTGCAAATATTCAAGGCGCTGATCGTTTGATAGACGTTGAATGGAATGATAATTCAGATAACTCTTATGAAACGGATTTGTTTATTAAAGTGTTAGATGAAAAGAATAGACTGTTAGATATTGTTACTAAAGCGGCGGCACGTGATATTTATTTAGATGGTGTAACTACTGTTCAAGATGGTATAAATGTTATATATAAAATTATTGTTAAAACAAAGAATGCTACTAATTTAAATAATTTTATAAGTGATGTTAAATCATTGCCGTTTGTTATAGAAATTGATAGAAGGAATAATTAGATATGAAAGTTGTTGTTCAAAAAGTAACCTATAGTAGTGTTACTGTTGATGGTAAGTTAATTAATGAAATTAATAATGGACTAAATGTTTTAGTTGGTTTTACTAGTGGTGATAGTAGTAAGGAAATCGATTATTTAGTTAATAAAATTGTTAATTTGAGAATATTTGATGATGAAAACGGGGTTATGAATAAAAGTGTTAAAGATATTGGTGGGAGTATTTTATTAATTAGTCAATTTACTTTATATGGTGATGCTTCTAAAGGTAATCGCCCCTCTTATGTGAAAGCGCTTGGAGGAGAAGAAGCTTCTCCGTTATATGATGAGATGACTAAAAAACTAAATGATATTGTGCCGACTTATACTGGTGTTTTTGGGGCTGATATGAAAGTAGTTATACATAATGATGGCCCTGCTACTATAATTATTGAATCTAAGTAAGAAAGATGGTTATGTGATGAAGAAAATGGTATTTGTTATGTGTTTTTGGCTTGTTTTAGCAGGAATGCTATATTTTGGTTTTAACCATTATACTAGTAGTTCATATGGACTTTCTAATGATGAAAAAATGGTTGATGTAGATGTTAAATCAGAAGAAGTAACAAATATGATTTCTGTACTTTCTACTTCAGATTATCTTAGAAATGGTAATATGCAGGCTGATACACTTGATGATGAAACCGTTTTCAAACAAATTTTATTATCTTTAACTCCTGAAGATTATAGTGAGTTAAATATTAGACCTACAAAGATTATGTGTCAGATTAAAAACAATTTATGGTTTATTTCTTCTGATACATGTAAGGTTAGAGTTATTGATAAAGATGTTATAAAAAAATATGAAAGAAAATTGTTTGATTTAGATCGTGATCTTGATTTAGAAGAGATTTCTTTTCAAGGTTTTCATTGTAAACTAAATAAAAAGTATTATTGCCATATGACATATTATAGTACTTCTAGTCGTGATTATTCTTTTGTAGATAAGGCATATAAGAAAAAGGATGAAATGATCGTGTATGAGTATTATTTACATATAGATTACGATAATGATGAAATATGTAGGAAGTATTATGGTGATGAGTTTTGTGATGATAAGAAAAAGGAAATGCCAGATATTGATAAAAATCTTATAAAAAAAGATGGTGTTTATTATAAGCATATCTTTAAAAAGAATAGTTTAGGAGAATATTATTTATATTCTAGTGATGTGGAACTATTGTAAATAAAGAAGATATAGTATTATTCTTCTTTATTTTTGTGATAAAATAGAAGGGGATGTGATTAATATGTATAATGCACCTGCAAAGATAACTAAGAAGAAATTGATAGAGATTATTATTTTAATTTTGATAATAATTTGGGTTTTAATGTTTATGGTTAATTATTTTCGTTATACTCGAGATGAACCTCCTATTTTAGCAATTCATACTAAAAATATTTGTGATGATGGGTTTGTTCATAGTTATTCTACACTTGGATATACTTATAGAAAATATGATAGTACTTCTACGAGATATACGGAGTTTGTTCCTTTTTGGATTGGAGTTAAAAAATGTCAACTAACTAATGGGTTACCTGTAACATATAAAGATTTTTCTGTTCCTAATAATCCTAAGTTTGAACCTAATTATCGTGGATTGGTTTATTTTTATACTAATAGAACAAATTTAATAGGGGCATATAAATGTATTAATACAGAAGATAGTTGTACTTTGGCTACTTCTGGAGTAGATGAGTTTGATATTGATAATAAAGATATTTTATTAGCTAGGAATAAACCAATTAATATGGCGGTTTTGCATAGTAAATATGCTTTTGTAAATGATTCGTTAGATAATGAAAAAGATAAGAAAAATAATCAAATTATTAAAACTATCTATTATTATGATATATTAAATAAAGTCATTTTAGATCGTTATTCTGATGTAAAATTATCTACCTTTAATAAATATTCTTATGGTACAGGAGATAAAAATAACTATTATATAGTTAGAAACTATGATAATAGAAAATGGGGACTTGTTAATTTTAAAGAAGATGGAACTCGTGAAACAGTATTAGATTTTGTTTATGACTCTATAAATTATAATAGATCGACTGGTTTTTATATTTTGTGTAAAGATGGAAAATGGTCTGTTTATGATTTGGCTAAGAAAGAATATTTGATTAAGGATTCTGAAGAAGTTATTTATGATTTCTGGGAGAATTATAATATGTCTTATTATTATAAAACTGGTTATAAAGCTAAGCTAGAAACTGGTGAAGAGTATTATGCTTTTGAAGTACATAAATTAGATGGAAGCTATTTATTAGATGTTTCTAATGTGTCTTCGATTATACATTCTAAATACTATATTATGTATTGGAAGTATGATGATAATACCATTCATTTTATGGATTATGTTCTTAATGATCGTGAAGAGCCTGTTAAATTATTCTTTAGAGAGCTTGATACAGAGAATAATCATTTTCATCCAGCTTTAGAATATGATTTAGATGAAGATGGTGAAGGTGGAGCTATTACCGTTTATGAAGGAAGAGAGTTAAAATATGGTCATAATATGTTCCATTTTAATGCTAGAAGATGGAAATAGAATTGACATATATTTGAATTGATAGTATTATAAATTTAGATTTCTTGTTGAAGGAGTAGTATATTTGGTACTTAATTAGAGAGGAATTTTAGTAGCTGAAAGAATTCTTAAGGGATAATATATGAAGAACACTTCAATTAAAAGCAAGACGCTTTATAGCGATAAAAATATTTGAGAGTACCTAGGTAAAGTAAGGTGGCACCGCGTAATTATACGTCCTTACATTATCTAGGTTTTTAATTTTAAGGAGGCTTTAGATGGATAAAATAATTAGTTTAGAAGATTATGAAAGAAAAGATACTTTTCTTATGTTTCATAATAGAGATAATCCTTTTCTTTTTTTAACTGTTAAACTTGATATTACAAATCTTATTAATTATTGTGATATTCATAAATTTCATTATGCTACTATTAGCTATGTTATTTGTAAGACTATTAATGAAGTTGATAATTTTAAATATAGATTGGTTGATGGCAAGATTGCCTACTATGATAAAATTAATATTGGGTATACGCAAAAAACTAATAACGATATTGGACTTTTTCAAACGGAATATATAGATGATTATGGTGAATATATTAAGGAGTATAAAAGAAGAGAAAGTGATTATAATAAAGGGTTAGAAGGAGTCGATTATGGACAAAAGCAAATATGGACTTCTTGTGCTCCTTGGATGGATTTTACTAGCTTAGTAGTACCTTTTGATAAAAACGTTACAATTCCTCAATTTATATGGGGGAAATTCTTTAAAGAAGGGGAAAAAGTTTTTACTCATTTAATGATTATGGCTCATCATGGATTTGTTGATGGTCAACATATAGGAGATTTTGTTAATAAATTAGAAAAAAATATAGAAGGTTTTAATGTAGAAGGAGTTGAATGATATGATTACTAAACCTAAAGGAACTTATGATATTTATGGGATTGAAGCTAAGAAATGGCAATATGTTTCATCTGTAGTAGATGAGATGATGGAAAGATATAATTATGGTTTTATAAGAACTCCTATTTTTGAAAATACCGAGGTTTTTCATCGTGGAGTTGGTGATACTACGGATATAGTTACTAAAGAAACTTATGATTTTGTTGATAGAGGCAAACGTAGTATGACTTTACGTCCTGAAGGAACTGCTGGAGTAGTTAGAAGTTTTATTGAAAATAAAATGTATGGAGATGCTATTCAACCTATAAAATTATATTATAATGGAACAATGTATAGGTATGAAAGGCCTCAATCTGGTAGAGATCGCGAACTTACGCAATTTGGTGTTGAAGTATTAGGTTCTTCTGATCCATCTATAGATGCAGAAGTTATAAGTATTCCGGTTAATATTTTTAAATTGCTAGGATTAAAGGGAGTAAAAGTAAATATTAATAGTCTTGGAGATAGTGAATCTCGTAATAATTATAGAGATGCTTTAATTAAGTATTTTAAACCTAATATAAAGTGTTTGTGTGAAGATTGCCAAGAAAGATTAGAAAAGAATCCACTACGTATATTAGATTGTAAGGTGGATGCTGATAATGAGATATTAAAAAATGCTCCAGTTATGTTAGATTATTTAAATGAGGAGTCTAAGAATAGGTTTGAAGATGTTCAAAATTACTTAGATGTATTAGATATTGAGTATGAAGTTAATCCTAGAATAGTAAGAGGATTAGATTATTATTCTCATACTGTTTTTGAAATAGAAGCTACTGTTAAAGACTTTGGAGCAAATAATGTAATTGCTGCTGGTGGTAGATATGATGGCTTAGTAGAAAATTTAGGTGGCCCAGATACTCCTGGTATTGGATTTGCTTGTGGTATGGGGAGACTCGTTATGGCTTTAGATAAAGAGGGTATAGAATTACCTATTAGTGATGGTATTGACGCTTTTATTCTTTATGTTAATAAAACAGAAAAAGAGTATGCTATAGCTTTAACTCAAGATTTAAGATTACAAGGATTTAGAGTTGAGACAGAATGGAATTCTAGAAATTTAAAAGGTCAATTTAAACAAGCTGATCGTCTTAAAGCTAAATATTTGGTTATATTAAATAGTGAAGATTTAGTTGAAGGTAAGATACAAGTAAAGAATAATTCTACTAAAGAAACAGAAATGATTAAAGAATCAGAAATAGATGATTATTTAGATTTAAATTTGAGGTGATAGAAATGGATTTAGTTGATGTATTTAAAAAGGGAAATAGTATTATAGGTAATACTATTACTGTAGAAGGTTGGATTAGAAATCATAGAAAACAAAAAGAATTTGGTTTTATTGATTTTAGTGATGGTACTTGTCAACAACATTTACAAATTGTTTATGATAAGGATTTATATAATTTTGATGAAGTTAATAAATTGTTAGTTGGATGTGCTTTAAGAGTTACAGGTATTCTTGTGGAAAGTCAGGGAGCTGGTCAAGATTTTGAACTTAAAGCTACGATAGTTGAACTTCTTGGTGATTGTCCTGCTGATTATCCTCTTCAACCTAAAAGGCATACAAACGAATTTATGAGAAGCATTGCATATTTAAGACCTAGAGCTAACTTGTATCAAGCTGTTTTTAGAGTTAGAAGTGTTACTGCTCAAGCGATACATGAATACTTTCAAAGTAATAATTATTTGTATGTTCATACACCGTTAATTACTACTGCTGATTGTGAAGGATCAGATCAAATGTTTAAGATAACAACTTTAGATTTTAATAAATTACCTAAAGATGGTAAGAAGGTTGATTTCTCTAAGGATTTATTTGGTAAATTAGCTTATATTACAGGTACTGGTCAGTTACATGGTGAAACTTTCGCTATGGCTTTTAAGAAAATATATACTTTCGGACCTACTTTTAGGACAGAAAACTCTAATACTAAAACACATGCTAATGAATTTTGGATGATTGAACCAGAAATTGCTTTTTGTGATTTAAATGGTTTGATGGACATTGAGGAAGAAATGCTTAAGTATGTAGTAAAGTATGTGCTTGACAATTGTAAATATGAAATAGATTTTTTAGATAAGTTTGTTGAAAAAGGTTTAAAACAAAAATTAGAAAAGTTAGTTAATTCAAAATTTGAAAGAATTACTCATCATGATGTTATTGACATTTTAAAAAAGGCAAATGTAAAGTGGGAATTTGAGCCTGATTATATGGAAGATATAGCAAAAGAGCATGAAAGATATATTACAGAATATTTTAATGGTCCAGTTTTTATAACTGATTGGCCAAAAGATATAAAAGCTTGGTATATGAAAGTAAATCCTGATAATAAAACTGTTGCTGCAGTTGATTTGG
>JAEEGL010845672.1_pt1 | contig 14137 bp, 5 predicted proteins | sample 9134231 | NCBI WGS metagenome assembly JAEEGL01 (sample SAMN16246548, study PRJNA631951) | gut metagenome | biome: gut microbiome; feature: rumen; material: fiber-attached | host: Bos | place: Iran: Karaj | collected 2018-10 | reverse complement strand
GACGCCAGGTGCGCGTGCGCGAAGTAGTTCGCCGCGATGAAGTACGAGCGGCCCTTGCCAAAGTCGTTCGCGAGGATCGCGGGGTTGCCCTTCGCCTCGGCAAGCACCTTCGCAGTCGTGGGCTTTACGACGTCGAAGCCGAGCGCGCCGTCGAACTCGATCTCAGCGCCCTTCTTCATCCCCGGCAGAAACTCGCCCGCGTCGGCCGTGACCTTCGCGACGACAATCGACTTCTCGGGCTTCGCCGCCCTGTGTATCGAGTCGTCGATGTGCACGGGGCTGTCGAGGCCGGGCACGACCTTGAACGCGGACTGGCTGCCGTGGCGCGTCGCGAATGTGTCGCTGTCCTTGCCGGTGCGGAACACGGTGTCCTTCCAGTCGCAGCCGAAGACGTCGGCAAGCGCGTAGTTGCCGCGGTTCTTGAGGCTGTGGCCGCCGAAGAGCGAGGTCGTGCCCTCGGCAATGAGGACGCCGCCCTCCTTCACCCATTCGCGGATCGTCTCGACCTCGGAATCAAGGAGATACTTCGACGTCGGGAGGTAGAGGAACTTGTACTTCGATATCTTCGCCTTGTCGAGCGACTCGGCCCAGACGATGTCGGAGGGGATCTGGAGCTCGTTCAGCGCGGCCCACGCGGCCATCGCGTTGTGGTCGTTGCGCGTAGGCACGGAGCACTGGAAGTAGACCTGCTCCTTCACGGCGCTCGACGAGCGCTCGGAGAAGACGACCGCCGCGTTGGCAGCGGAAGGCGTGATCTCGTAGAGGTCGGGCGTCTTCGCTACGCGCGTGAAGACTTCCTTCGCCGCGTCCCAGCGGCCGCGCTCCCAGCTCCACATGTCGTACCAGCTCGGCTGCTCGAACATCTGGTGGAGGGCGAAGTCGTAGTAGCACTTCGAGTGGATCGCGTTCTGCCAGAAGCCCCTGAGCGCGTGGGCGTTCGACGGGCAATACCAGTGGTACTGCTCGGTCATCACGCTCCTCGGCGCGCCGCCGTTGCGATAGCGCTCCATGAAGTAGCCGCTGCCGCGCCCGAAGCACTCGTACGACTCGTGGCCGAGGGAGTCGAGCCTCTCGGCCGCCTTCATGCCGTCGATGACCTTCGTCGGGTCGGCGGTTGAGATGACGTACGTCTGCGCAAAGCCCTTGCGGCGGGCGTGGAGGTAGTCCTGCGACTCGCGCCATTCGCTGTCGAGTATCTTGCCGTTGAACTCGAGGACGAGCGTCCTCAGGACGCCGTCCCAAGGAGGTTCGAAGCCGGCCTCGAGCTTCTTGTCCGGCCCCCAGCAGGCGAAGCCAATCCAGTCCGGGTTCCATTCCTTCTCCGACTTCTCGTCGGAGATGACCTTCAGCTCCGCGTCGCTGAGCTTGAGGGTCTTCGCCCAGTCCTTACCGTAGCGCTCGGCGAGAAACGCCCTGAACGCCTTGACGTTGCCGCCCATATCCGGCCACGTCTCCTCGGCCCAGAGGCCGTGGTAGCCGGGAATGTCCTTAAACTCCTCCATGAGGATCTCCGCCATCGGGCAGTTGCAGCGCACCCAGCCGGGCATGACGTCGATCCACACGAGCCCGAGGTCGTCGGCTTCGCGCACGACTTCCTTGAACGCCTCGGGCTTCCAGCCCATCGGCCAGCCCCACGCGTTGTGGACGCCCGTAAAGCCGGCGTCCTTAAGGTAGGCCCAGAGGTACTTCTGGCCGGAGCCGGTGAACGTGCCCTTCACGGTTTCCGTGCGGCCGGCGAAGAAGTTGCATTTCTTCGTTATCGCGTAGAAGAGGTCGCGCGAGCGGTATTCCTCGGGCTGCTTCACGCCGGGCGTAGCCCTGCCGCCTTCGGCGAGCGTCTTGAGCGCCCTTTCCGCCGCGACCTTCACGTTGCAGGGGAACTTCCACGAAAGGTAGTTGGAGGTGACGGCGCCGCGCCTGTCGGGCTTGGCGTAGGGCTTTGCCGCGGAGTCGATCTTCTCGAGCGCCTCCTGCACGCGCTTGTCGCCGATGTCGCCCAATGCGAGAATCGCCGCGCACTTCAGTTCCGTGTCGGTCTTCTCGCCCTGCGCGAGCGCGAGTATCCTGTCCACGGCCTCCGTCGCCTTCAGGTGGCCGAGCGCGACGACCGCGTACATCCTTGAGAGGGAGTCGGCGTCGGAAAGCGCCTTCATGACCGCGGGGACGGCCTTCTTGTCGCCGATGAAGCCGAGGGCCTGTATCGCGCGGCGGCGGTCGAAGACCGACTTTGCGGAGAGGTTCTTCACGAGCGCGTCGACCGCGCCCTTCGCCTGCATCCAGCCGAGCGATATCGCCGCCTGGGTGCGCACCTTGTCGTCGGCGTCGGAAAGCGCCGCGCAAAGCGCCTCGACCGCCTTCGCGTCGTCAGGCGAGATGCGGCCTATCTCGAGAGCGGCCTCGTAGCGCTCCTTCGGGCACTTCGAGGAAAGCTTCTCCACGAGCGCGGGCACCGTCTTCAGGTCCTCCGCGACTTCCTTTGCAAGCGCTGCCTTCTTCGCCGCCTTCACCTTGGGCTGCATGTCCGCGATGAGCTTTCTCGCCGCCGCCACCTGCGGCTCCTTGACCTGCGACTGCAGGCGGTTCTTGATCGACTCAAGCTCGATCGGCGGATTGTTCGAGACGTACGCGAAGGAGAGGTCGGCGATGTCCATCTTCTCGAGCTTCTTGCGCAGGTCGGCCGCTATCGACTCCGCCTGCTTGCGCACGTTGGCGGTCGCGGCCTTGAGGGTCTTCGACATGTTGATGCACTTCGACGCGTCCTGGCCGGAAAGGACCGAGGCGTAGTAGTCGAGCTTGTAGGCGAGGGCGTTGGGCTCGCTCGCCGTCTTGTCGCGCCACTCGGCGACTATGCCGGGGCGCCTGTCGGGGCCGCGGTCGTCGACCGTCCACGTCCAGATGAGCTCGCGCCTCACGAACTTCGCGACGGCCTCGTTGACCGCCTTCTCGCGGTCGCGCTCAGAGGGCCTGCTCTGGCCGGTGAGGTACTTGAGCGAGGCCATGAGAAGCCTCTCGGCGTCGGCGCGCGTGTCGTCGACGACCTTGTACGCAAAGTGCCCGCCGTAGACTATGACGCGGCCGCAGTAGAAGTCGCCGAACGCGCCCACGAGATCCTCGCCGCTGCGGCAGAACACCTCGCCCCAGTCGCCCTTGCGGATGCAGAGATGGTCGTTGCCCGACGCGACGACGGGCTTGCCGTTGAACGCCTTGGCGAGGGCGCTGTTGCCCACGGGCCACATCCACGGGCAAGAGACGCGGTTGTAGACCTCGCCGATCTCCGGGAACATCGGGCGGTTCGCCGTGCGCGTGTAGCCCGAGCGGAAGCCTGAGAGGAGCACGCCCTTGCCGCCGGCCGCGTAGCGCACGAGGTTCATGCGCGACTTTGGCGAGGGGAAGAAGTAGGCGTTCCAGCCGCCGCCAGCGAAGAAGACGTCGGTCTTGTCGAGCTTTTCGGCGTTCTCGATGTCGTTCTTCGAGAACCACTCGATCTTCCAGCCTGCCTCGGCAAGGGAATTCGTGAAACCGTCGGAAACGTAGCTCCGCACATCCACCCACACGCCTATGGTCTTGGCGTCAACAACCTGCGCGAGGGCGAGAAGCCCCGCAACTGCAACCAACTTTTTCATGAGACCTCTCCTGTGGACTTGTAAAAAATGGTGGAGATAAGGGGAGTCGAACCCCTGACCTTCTCAATGCCATTGAGACGCTCTACCAACTGAGCTATATCCCCATACAAGATGGTTGTAGTATATCACATGCGCGTGAATTCCGTCAAGTGGCAGAATCATTCATGTAGACTCCTTTGCCCTATTCGGCTCTATCAAGTACTTGGTAGAACTTGTTGACAGTTGGCTGTCCCCAGGACTTTCCGGACGACAATGTCGGAGATCCTCACGTTCTCTCCATGGAACCTTGCCCACCCCGTCTCGGGAGAAAGCGTGATGGCATCTGAGTACTCATGCGTGGACACGACCGGCTTGTCCCCTCCATCGACGTAGATGTCAAGACGGCCGCCGTCGCATGCAATCCTGACTTGGCGGCGGTCGCCCTTCGCCGGAATCCATTTTGCCTTGCCTGGATCGACGGAAAACATCTTGTAGTAGTTGTTCTCGACATATACCCCTGTGCGGGACTTCTCCCATATGAAAATCACGAACGGGATTCCGTTTATCGGCAGATGGTGCGTCTCCTCATAGACGCAGCGGGACACCACCAGCACATGCCGCCCGCTGGTCTTTGGCTTTGGCGAAAGGACAAGCTCCAGTTCATGATCCCTGGGGATGCCCGCCCGCCATGTCACATGGTCTTCCCAGCAGAACGCGTGATACGTCTGCCATGTCCGATCATTGACCCTCCACCATCCAACATCCCACCAAGCCGGAAACTGCGACAGGATTTCACCTTTTACGTCCCTGCCCTCCATGAAATCGGTCTTCATCCTGGCGTTTGCCACTAAGGTGCAAATGTGTTGTTTGGCGGAATAATTGTCGTAAACGTCTTTTGGCAGGCTGGCAACCTCGTCGAGAAGTCCCTTGTAGCGCCCGTCGTCATACATGCGCTGCAGCCTGACGCAGACATTCGAATGATCGCCGTCGTTAAAGGCCGAAACCGCATGCTGTATCCTCCTTTTGTCGAGAAACAGCTCGTCCAATTCATGGGGAACCCAGTAGAGATATGGCGCAAACTCCGCCGCCTTCTCGTAGCGACCGGCATAGTATGCCACTGCGGCGCCGACAAACGGCGCGCGCAGGCGCACATATCCGCTGGCCAGTTCGTTCGTCGCCTGGCGCATGCAGACGTCAATGCACTTGTCGGCGACGACCGGGTGGCCGTGAAAGTATTCGAACGGGTCTATCGCCGCATCGCGAACGTACCGACACATGGTTTCGGCATAGAAATACGGAATCGCGGTGTCGTGGCGACCAGTTGCATAGCAGGCTTTCGCGAATCTGCGCATCATGCGCCTTCCCGGATCGCCTCCCCACCTTGGGAACAGGTTGAACCACACAAAAAAGCGGATGGCACCGTCATTGTCAAGCCGCCTGCCTGAGATTTCCCTGAATAGGCGCTCGCGGAACTTCCTGTCGCCCATTCGGCTGTCACCGTCAAGGTAAAGTCGAAACGACAGCGCCTCGACGCGGCCAGGTCTCAGCTGATCTACCTCGTCAAGGATGTCGAACGCGGCTCGCCGCCTGTCGGCAAGCATGTTCCACCCCTTCGTGGACACCGATGACGGTATTCCCCTCCCGGCGACGTCTATTGCCTCGTAATGAGTCTTGCGCGCAATCTCCAGCATGTACGACCAGCGAAGAAAGTCAAACTCCTCGAAGACCTCCGCGACACAGTCCGAGAAAAGCGATTTGCACAAATTATAAAGCGCTATCTCATCATCTGCCGAGAACGTCCCGGAACGTATCCATCTCACGAACGATTCCTTCACCGCTTCTTCGCTGGCCGCGCAAAGCCCCCGCTCGAAGTATCGTCGCAGCATCTGGACGAAGGGCGTATCTTTCCCGTCCGGGGCAGAATGCTCCGCTGCGGACATCCGCTCAAGCGAGATATTCGAATTCAAGTGCCAACCGAGTCTGGAATCGTAGGCGGACAGCATCACAATGAACGGCTCGCGACATCCAGCCTCGAACAGATCCCCTGCCATCCTGCAGTTCCGATGGTCAAGGTACCACGGCGAGGACAGACCCCCACAGATGTCGCGAAGGCCCTTTTCATAGACCTGCTCAGCCTTCTTCGCCCACGGCCTGTCGGCGAGCCGCCCGCCCTCCGAAAAAGGGTTGGGCATTTCTCGCTTCACAAAGGGCACTACGACCTCGTCGCGAAATCGGGCCGTCGTCTCCTCTGCCATGTTCGTCCTGGCATTTTCCGTCCATGCCGTCATCCACCTGTCGAACTTTTCCTCTGGGCTCAACAGAAACGGGAAAGCAGCAAACGAAGATAGCGAAGACATTACAATCAATGCGGCAAAGTCGAAACGTCTGCGGCAAAGATTGACACCATCTATACGTGCTTGTTTCATCTGCCGCGTATTATATCATATTTGGTCAGGCGGTGCTTGGGTGCCTTCGCGGCTTCGCCGCTGGTGCTTGGTGCATGGTGCTGTCCCCAAAGTGTCTTGACGCTCGTGCTGAGCACTCGCCCTCCACCGCGGCAGTCAAAATTCCATCGGGGGGACCGGCGAATGCGGATCGGGCGAGCAGGTCGGCCCGAAGCACCCGGAGCGCTCGCTTTGCCTCAAACGTGACCGCACGTTCGGAAAGCACGGCACGAGCACAGGGACCAGTGGTCAGGGGCAGTTAGCGGGGGCATCCGTCAGTGCGCCTCAAGCCAGTTGCGGCCGCTGCCTATGCCGACCTCAAGCGGAACGCCGAAGTCGAGCGCGCCCTTCATCTCGCGGGCGACAAGCTCCTTCACGCTCTCGCACTCCTCCTTCGGCACGTCGAATACGAGTTCGTCGTGTATCTGCAAGATCATCTTCGCCCTCAGCCCGGAGGCCTTGAGCGCACGGTCAACCTTGACCATCGCGGCCTTTATGAGATCCGCCGCGCTGCCCTGTATGGGCGTGTTCATCGCGTCGCGCTCCGCAGACTGCCGCGCCGTGGCGTTGGCGGAGTTTATGTCCCTTATCGTGCGGCGCCGCCCGAGGAACGTCTCGGCGTAGCCACGCTCGCGCGCCTTCGCCTTAAGCTCCTCCATGTAGTCCCTGACGCCGGGATAGAGCCTGAAGTACGCGTCGATGAGGTCGGCCGCCTCCCTGCGCGGCACGTTGAGCCGCTGCGAAAGCCCGAAGGCGCTTATCCCGTAGATTATGCCGAAGTTCACCATCTTGCACTTCGCGCGCTGCTCGGGCGTCACGAACTCCGGCATCACGCCGTAGACGCGCGAGGCCGTATCGCGGTGGATGTCCTCGCCGCGCTCGAACGCGCCCAGCATCGACCTGTCGCGCGAGAGGGCCGCCATCAGCCTCAGCTCGATCTGCGAGTAGTCGGCGGAAACGAGCACGTGGCCGTCGTCGCGCGGCACGAACGCCTTGCGGATGAGCCTGCCGCGCTCCGTGCGGATAGGTATGTTCTGGAGGTTCGGGTCAGACGACGAGAGGCGCCCCGTCTCGGTGAACGCCTGCGAATACGTCGTATGCACCCTGCCGTCGGAATCCGCAAGAAGCGGGAGCTTGTCGACATACGTCGACTTGAGCTTCGCGAGCGCGCGGTACTCGAGCACCTTGCCGACCGCTGGATGGGCGTGGACAAGCTTCGAGAGCGTCTTTTCGTCTGTCGAGAACTGGCCTGTCGCGGTCTTCCTGCCGCCGGGCAGGGCGAGCGTCTTGAAGAGGAACTCCCCGAGCTGGCGCGGGCTGTCTATGTTCAGCCCCGGGCCCGACCACGCGGATATCTCCTGGAGAAGCGAAAGTATCGCGCCGTCGAGCTCCGCGCCGTATTCCCTCATGGCCGCAGCGTCGATCCTCACGCCCTCGCGCTCCATGTCGACGAGCACCTTCACAAGCGGCTCCTCGAACTCCTCAAGGGCCCTGAGCGAGCCCGCCCTCTCCACCATCGGGCGCAGCTCGTCGTCGAGCCTGAAGGCGACGTCGGCGTCTTCCGACGCGTAGTCGAGTATCTCGGCCGGCTTCAGCGCGGCCATCGAAAGCTGTTCCTTGCCGCGCTCCTTTTCGCCGATGAGCGCCGTGATCGGGATAGGGCGGTAGCCAAGGTACTTCTCGGCGAGCGCGTCTAGCCCGTGCCGGGCCGCAGCGTCGAGGCAGTAGTGCTCGAGCATCGTGTCTCGCGGGACGGAGCCAAAGCCTATGCCGTGGCGCAGAAGGACGGACCTGTCGAACTTGACGTTGTGCCCGACGAGCGTCTTAGACTTGTCTGCGAAGAGCGGGCGGAACACGTCGATGAGGTCGCCCGCGACATACCACGCCTTCCCCGGCGCGACGGCGAACGAGAAGCCGACGAGCTTCGCGAAGTGCGCCTCGGTCGAATCGTGGCCGTCCGCCCCAGCAGTCTCGGTGTCGAACGCCACCTTCTGCGCGGACGAAAGCTCCGCAAGGAGCGAATGCGCCTCGCTCTCGGTAGTCACAAGGCGGTAGTCGTGCTTCCACGAGGAAAGGTCGGCAACCTGAACCGCCGCGCCCTCGTCCGCCGATGGCGACGAGGCGCCGATGGCGAAGTCGCGCGCAAGGCGCGAAAGCTCGTACTTCGCGCAGACAACGGCGAGCTTGTCGCGGTCGGGGCCGTTCAGCCTGAACGACTCGAAGTCTGCCTCGACGGGAACGTCTGTGCGGATTTCAGAAAGGAACCTCGACATCCTCGCGTCCTCCGCGCCGGACGCGATCTTCTCGGAAAGCTTGCCCTTCAGCTCGCCCGCATGCGCGATGATGCCCTCGACGTCGCCAAATCTCGAAAGAAGGTCTGCAGCCGTCTTCTCCCCCACACCGCGCACGCCGGGGATGTTGTCTGCGCTGTCGCCTGCGAGGGCGAGATAGTCTACCATCTGCGACGGCGAGACAAGCGACCAGTGCTCGCAGACCTCCTTCTCGCCGTAGATGACGGCGGAATCGCCAGAGTGCGCGGGGCGGTAAAGCCTCACGCCGGGGCGCACGAGCTGCGCGGCGTCCTTGTCGGGAGTGGCCATGAAGACGTCGTAGCCCTCGCCGGCGGCCTTCACGGCCAGCGTTCCCATCACGTCGTCGGCCTCGTATCCCTCCACGCTGACCACCTTTATGCCGAGCGCGTCGGCAAGCTCGAAGGCGTAGGGGATGCATGCGGCAAGGTCCTCCGGCATCTTCTGCCGCTGCGCCTTGTAGTCGGGATACGCCTCGTGGCGGAAGGTCGGCCCCTTGGGGTCCATCGCAAGCACCGCGTGAGTGGGCTTCTCGCGCTTCAGGATGGACGTAAGCCCGGAGACAAGCCCAAGGAGCGCAGACGTGTTTATGCCGGACGACGTCACGCGCGGGTTCTTGAGAAAGACGAAATGGCCCTTGTAGAGAAAGGGCATCATGTCGATTATGAAGAGCTTCCCCTTCACGGCGCGGCATCCTCCAGAAGCGGCGAGAGAAGCCTTTCGACCGATTCATCCGAAATCACGAATATCGCCTCCGACGCGCCAAGGGTAGCGTATCTGCCGCCGCCCTGCGCCTTGGAGCCGATTATGAGGTTGGTGCGCATTCCCTCGCCGCCGCGCCTGTCGAATGCGATGGATGAATACGGCTTTTCAAGCCCAAACTCGCGCATGCTGTCGATCGTCACCTTGAGGACTACGACAGACGTCGCCACAAGCGACGAAGCCTCGGCGACCACGGCGGCTACGCCCTTTTCGGCGACCCCCCTGCCGTCGCCAGACACTGCGTTCTCCCAAGCCGACCTCTCGGCATTGTACTCCACGCTCTCCCTCGCGCCCCCTTCCCTCTCGACGGATATGCGCCTTATGCCGTCCTGCGGGAACGACATCACGAGCCTGCTCCTGAGGGATGGAATGTTCGAGCCGCCAAGCACGGCGGATCGATCGACCGTCACTGGCGCGGAATTCGTACCCACGGCGACAAGAAGCCCCTTTGCGGCCCTGTCCTGCAATTTGAGCGAGACAAGCCTTTCGACAAGGGCGTTCACCTCGGCGTCGTCGGCCGGCGCGGCAAGCGGGGCGTCGATGCGCCACTTGCCGCCGTTGCGGGAAAGAAGCACCGTGCCCGCCTCGGAAGAGATCGAGACCGCGCCAACTTCCTCCGCGCGGTAGGGGAAGAGCCTGTCGTCGGAAAAGACCGAAACGTCCGCAAGCGCATCCCTCTTCAGCGCCGCCGGAACGCACACCACCGCGTGCAGATGCGACGACCTCGCGTGGACGAGCCCGTCGCCCGCTTCGCGCCCGAAGGAAATCTGCTCGTCCGCGCCGCCGCCGGTCTTGAGCGTGACGGTGACGGCGTTCTCCGCGTCAAGCCCGTATGTCGAGAGAAGCGCGTCGGAAAGCTCCTGGACGGCCGACGGCGACTCCGTCTCTGCAGACGGCCACACGAACCGCTCGGCGCGCGCGGCGGAAAGCGCGGAAAGGAACTCCATCGTCTTCGCGGCGCTCGCAGGGGCGCTTGCAGGGGCCGTCGTCTCCCACTTGTCGCCCGCGCGCCTCAGGCGCAGGAGCTCGCCCCCGCGCTTAATGTCGACCGAAACCACCTCCGCCGGGTCGAAGGAGGCGAGCGAACGGCTGCGCAGGTCGTCGACCGTAAGGTTCACCGCGTCAAACACCTGCGACGGCAGCACAAACACGCTCTTCGCCCCTTCTTCCAACGCTGTTGCGTAGACTGCGTCGCCCGTAGGCGTATGCCGCCCGAAGGCGATCCTGCGGGAAAGGCCACCGCCCCCGGTGAAGACCACCGCAAGTCGGGGACGGTCGAGGCCGAAGTCCGCCAGCGTGCGCCCCACCTTCCTCAGGTCGCGTTCGGAAAGCACGTCCTTCACCGTCGCAAACGACACGGCGTCAAGAAGTTTCATCACCCTCGTCTCGTCAACGGCGGCGGAAAAAGGCTCGACAAGCCGCCAGGTCTCGCGCCTCTCTATCGCGAGAAGGCGGGAGCCCTCCGCACCCTCCATCTCCACTCTCGCGACGGACGCCCCCTGCGGCAGGCACATGGCCGATGACGGGGAGGCGTCGTCGCCGTAGCGCGTCATTGCAACGTAGAGCGCCGCGGCAAGCGCAGCTCCCGCGAGAAAGAGGGCCGTCGCCTTTGCGTTGCTCATGCCTTTCGCCTCCTCCAGCCGCACATGGCGAGCATCGCCACGAGCAGGAGGCCTGGCGCCACTACGGCCGAAATGACGAAGAACCTCTGCGACGCCGCAAGGTCCATGCCGGTTGAAAGCGTTCCCGCCACGGCTCCGCTGCCGTAGAACGTACCCGAGCCCGCGAGATACGCGACGGCGTTCATGAAGAGGTCGGCATTGGCGTTCGCCCGCGACTTGAGCTGCGAGTTCACCACGAAGCCCGCATCTCCCACTGCAACGATGCGCGTAGGCCTGAGCGAGAGGCCGGCTCCGGCCGCGCCTCTTTCCGATGCGGCGGCAAGCACCGCCCCGCCCGCTATGGCAAGGGGCGAGAAGTCAACCCTGTCGGCAAGCACCGTTCCAGCGGCCGCCGCCGCGGAAGGCATGAACTGCACTGGATTGCCGAACACGGCCTGCGAGCCGGCAAGCATCTCCGAAACCGGATGCGAGCCGAATTCCGAGACGATCACGTCGCCGCCCGCAAGCGTGCGCTCGCCCGAGGGGCGGACCTCGCCGAGGCGCATCCCCCATCTCGGCAGGAGCGCGGCAACCCCGCCGTTCTCCTCCTGCCCTGCAAGGACGAGGAGCCTGCCGCCGTCGCGCAGGTAGGCATCGACCTTTTCCGTCTCCTGCCTTGAAAAGCCGTTCTTCGCGCCCGCGACGACGATGAACGCGCATCCGGCGGGAATCGACTTCTCGCCCGCAAGGTCGAGTTCGGCGTTTTCGTACCCGTCGCGCATGAGCTCGCGGGCTATGTCGCTCATTCCGTACGGGCCGTAGTCGTCAAACGACGTCTCGCCGTGGCCGCGGGTCCAGTACACCATGCGGCGGCCCGCGGGAGCCGTAAGGCGCCTTATGGCCGAAGCCACGCGGCGCTCGTCGACGTCGCCGTCTATCGCCACGGACGAACGGCGGTGGCCGCATTCGAAAACGAGGGAAGGCGCCTTCGCGCCCTCGCGGACAAGGCGCCCCGCGGCGGGGATGTCCCAGGCGGGATCGACGTAGAAGATCTCGAACTTGGCGCCTCCAAGCGCCTCGGAGCGCCTCTTGACGACGCGCATGAACCGGGCAGCCTGCCTGAAGCGCGGGTCCTTGCGCGACATGAAACACGTCGCGGAGACAACGCCCCTCGTCTCGGAGAGGATGTTCTGGGTTCGCTCGGAGAAGTCGAGGGCGGCATCCTGCGAATGCACTTCGAAGGCGAGGTCGAAGCGAGAAAGGAGGACGAGCGACGAAGCGAGAAAGAGGCACGACGAGAACATGGCCGCCGCAGCTCCCGCCCTGCGGGAGCGCCCTCCCGCCCCGACATAGCGCAGGGACGAGAGCTTGCACGAGGCGACGTAGAGGGCCCAGAGCGCCGCAAGCGCGTATGCCGCGAGCGTCGGCACCGAGACGAACCCGGAGGCCATGTCGGAGACGTGCGCGTCAAGGGGGAACTGGCCGAGCGTCACGCGGCCGAAAGGCAGGAACTCGGAAAGCGCCATCCACCCCAGCCTCGGAATCGCGCACGAGACGGCGACCGACGCGATGCATGAAAGCGCCGCGTGCCTCGAGAACGCGCCGGCGGCCACTGTCACGGCCGCCCACAGCGCTGCCTGAAACGAGAGAACGACAAGGGCCGGCAGGAACGAGGCCGCCGTGAACGGCACGAGCGCCGCCGGCGCCATGAACCTGACGAGGACGAACTCGAACACGGCAAGCGCGAGAGTCCATTCCGCGAGCATGAAGAGAAGCGCGGCGAACCTGCCCGCCACGAAGTCCCTCGTCTCCGCCACGGTGGAAAGCAGCATGTCGATGCGCCCGGACGAGCGCTCGGAGCTTACGAGGTCCATCCCGAGAAACGCGGCGACAAACGGCAACAGCGGCGCCGTGCACATGCTCCAGATGGCGGGGAGCGACTCCGACGTCCCCTCCGCCCTGCGCAGGGCGAGGGCAAACATGGCGGCCGCGACGGCCCAGAAAAAGGCCATCACGAACGCCGTCGACCTGCGGCGGCGCATCTGGTCGACTGCCCGCGTGCGCATTACACCAGCAACGCTCATTCGGCCCCCTTCTCAAGCGCGGCGCGCACGCGCGCAACAAGCTCGTCGCGTTCAAGCCCGGCAGTCGGTATCGTGGCGGAGACGACGCCGCCGGAGAGGACGAGAAAGGAACTTGCCCACTCCGCAAGGTCTGCCGTCTCGTGGCCTGTCACGACGACGCTCGAGAACGACGCGGCCTCACGTATTATCTCGCCGGCGCTCCGTCTCATCGAGGCGTCCATCCCGGCAAGCGGGTCGTCAAGCACGAGCACCCTCGGCCTCAGGACGAGCGCGTCGGCAAGCGCCACGCGCTTGCGGCAGCCGAGCGAGAGCTCGCCTATGCGCTCACGCGCGAAATCGCGCAGGCGGCACATCTCCACCGCCTCGTCCACCCTTCGCTTTATGCGCCGCGACATCTCGCCCTTTACGGCGGCGCGGTACGCAAGGTACCTCACGGGGCTCATGTCCTCGTAGAGGGCGAGCTTCTCCGGCATGTAGCCGAGCTGCCTGCGGTACCTGAGGGGATTGAGGGCGACGTTCTGCCCGTCGGCGATTATGCTCCCCGAAAGCGGCGTCGCAAGGTCCGCAAGGACCTTCATGAGCGTGGTCTTGCCCGCTCCGTTGGAGCCGACGACGGCCACCGTCTCGCCCGGCGAGACGACGAACGACACGTCGCGGAGTATCTTCCGCTTCGAATACGCAAAGGAGATGTTGCGGACTTCGTACATCCTATGTCCCGACCGCCCTGCGAACCTTCTCCATCAGCGGCGCGGCGACGGCCCTCGCCTTCGCGGCGCCGGCGAGGAGGATGTCCTCGAGCGCGGCGGGGTCCTTCGCCAGCTCGTCGCGCCGCGCCTTGAACGGGTCGAAGAGGCGGTGGTATGCCTCAAGGAGCGCCTTCTTGGCGCTGCCGTAGCCGTAGTTGCCCGCGCGGAACGCGGCGGCCATGGCCTCCACCTCGTCCTTCGACGCGAAAAGCCTGTAAAGCTCGAAGATGGAGTTGCCCTCCGGCTCCTTGGGCTCCTCCACCGTCTTGGAGTCGGTGACTATCGACATGACCTTCTTCTTGGCAGACGGGTCGAAGAGTTCGATCGTGTTGTGGTAGCTCTTGGACATCTTCTGCCCGTCCGTGCCGGGAATCGTCGCAACGGTCTCCGTGATGTACGCGTCTGGTATCCTGAACGTCTCGCCGTAGGCGTTGTTGAACTTCTGCGCGATGTCCCGCGTAACCTCAAGGTGCTGCTTCTGGTCCTTGCCCACGGGAACGAGGTCGGCGTTCATTATGAGGATGTCGGCGGCCATCAGCACGGGGTATGCAAACAGCCCGTGCGTAGCCTCGAATCCGTGAGCCATCTT
>JAEEGL013072138.1_pt1 | contig 14138 bp, 13 predicted proteins | sample 9134231 | NCBI WGS metagenome assembly JAEEGL01 (sample SAMN16246548, study PRJNA631951) | gut metagenome | biome: gut microbiome; feature: rumen; material: fiber-attached | host: Bos | place: Iran: Karaj | collected 2018-10 | reverse complement strand
GCCAACGGTTGCTGGTGCTGCTGCGAGGTGTCCAACATGGGCTGCCAGCCGGGCGCCATCCACTACTTCCAGCACAACGGCATCCTCTTCGCTCCGGGCAAGGCCGTGAACGCCGGTGGCGTCGCCACTTCCGGTCTGGAAATGACCCAGAACGCCGAGCACATCTCCTGGGATGCCAAGGAGGTCGATGACAAGCTCCACTTCATCATGAAGAGCATCCATGAGCAGTGCGTCAAGTTCGGCACCCAGCCGGACGGCACCGTGGACTATGTGAAGGGCGCGAACATCGCCGGTTTCATGAAGGTCGCCACCGCCATGCTTGAGCAGGGAACGATCTAATCTTTTCAAACAAGCTCTGGAAGCCCGGTGCAAGATTGCTCCGGGCTTCTTTTTTGGGTTTATGCAAGGTTATTCTAAATAGAATTGCTACCTTTGTAGATTGATTAAAAGAGGCAAAAAAGCATTCAAGATAATGGCACAGAAAATCAATCTCAAGTATTGTGTGTTCCTTCCGATCGTGCTGCTGATCACGATCTTCCTGTGGGCCGTTCCGGTTTCTTTCTACGGCATTCCCGCCCTCACGGTCGTCCAGCAGCGCGTCATCGCCCTGTTCGCCTTCGCCGCCCTGATGTGGATCTTCGAGATTATCCCGAACTGGACCACGTCCCTGCTGGTGATCGTCATTTCCCTGTTGACGGTGTCGGACAAGGGTCTCGGATTCTTCTGCGATCCCAAGTACGGCGAACTCGTGGGCTTCAAGAGCATTATGGCTTCTTTCGCCGACCCGGTGGTCATGCTGTTCATGGGCGGTTTCGTCCTGGCCATCATGGCCGAGAAATACGGACTGGACGTAACGATGGGACGCGCCCTCCTGAGCCTGTTCGGCACGAAACCGAAAATCGTGCTCCTGGGCTTCCTCATCGTCATTTCCGTTTTCTCCATGTTCATGTCCAACACGGCAACCGCCGCGATGATGCTGGCTTTCCTGGCCCCGGTCCTTTCCACCTTACCGGCGGATGACAAGGGCAAGATCGGCCTGGCGCTTTCCATCCCGGTGGCGGCGAACCTCGGCGGTATCGGCACCCCCATCGGAACCCCGCCGAACGCGACGGCCGTCCGTTTCCTGGCCGAGGCGAACAGCGAGATCTCCTTCATGGACTGGATGGTCCACATGATCCCGTATGTGGCGGTGATGATCTTCGTCGCCTGGCTCCTGCTCCAGTTCTTCTTTCCCTTCAAGACGGAAAAACTGGTCCTGGAAATTCCTGAGAACAAGAAAGAGAAGAACTGGAAGTCCACCGTGGTGTGGGTTACTTTCATCGGAACCATCCTTCTGTGGATGACCGAAAGCATCACCAAGATCAACTCCAATATCGTGGCCCTGATCCCGCTCGGCGTCCTGACCGCCTGCGGCATCTTCACCAAGGAGGACATCAAGGAAATCAACTGGAGCGTGCTCTGGCTGGTCGCGGGTGGCTTCGCCCTCGGCACCTGCCTGCAGGGCACCGGCCTGGCGAAGGTCCTGATCAACGCCATCCCGTTCGGCTCGATGAGCGTCGTGCTGGTGCTCATCGTCGCCGGCCTCGTGTGTTATTTCCTGTCGAACTTCATCTCGAACTCCGCCACCGCCGCCCTGCTGATCCCGATCCTGATCGTCGTGGCAGAAGGCATGGCCGATCCGGCCGCCGCCAACAACGCCGAATTCGTGGCTCTTGGCGGCACCCAGGCCATGATCGTGTTCATCGCCGTGTGCGCATCCATTGCGATGCTGTTCCCGATTTCCACGCCTCCGAATGCCATCGCCTCCTCTACCGGCCTGGTGGAAACCAAGGACATGGCCAAGGTGGGTGTCATCATCGGCATCGTCGGATTCGTCCTCGGCTACTTCTGGCTCACCAAACTCTTCCCGTTTGCCTAATCTAATCACCATTCACATGAAAAAGACCCTCGTTTTACTGGCGGCTCTCCTGTCTGCAACCGTTTTTTCCGCCTTCGCGCAGGAAAACCAAAAACCCGTATACGGGTATAAAGTGTCCGATTTCATGAGCAAGCCCAAGGTGGGCGGCTACATCATCGGCGGCTACAAGTACAGCGATCTGGCAGATGCCCATGGCGGTCCTGGATTCAACTGCAGGCTCATCCGCCTGTATGTCGACGGTAGCATTTTCAACGACTTCAAGTACCGCATCCAGTTCCAGGCCAACGGCGAAAAGCCGCACGTGAAGGATTTCTTCGTCGAATGGGCGAAGTATAAGGAGTTCTCCGTGAAACTGGGCCAGTTCAAGCGTGCCTTCACCTTTGAGAATCCGATGAACCCCTGGGATGTGGGCGTGGGCGATTTCTCCTTCCTGGTCCAGAAGATGGCCGGCATGGGAGACCGTCTGGGCGAAGCCAACATGGGCGGCCGTGACCAGGGTATCCAGATCCAGGGTGACCTGTTCCCGCTGGGCGGTGACCAGTATCGGCTGATCCATTATCAGCTGGGCCTGTATAACGGTCAGGGCATCAACCTGGCCGATGCCAACAAGGAAAAGGATATCATCGGAACCATCCAGTTCCAGCCTATCAAGGGCCTGTATATCGGCGCCTTCGGCTGGAAGGGAAACTGGGTCAAGCCCGCTACCGCCACCGATCCCGCCACGACCCTCAAGCGTGAGCGCGTCAGCGCCGGCCTGAAATACGATGTCGACAACTGGTCGGTCCGTGCAGAGTACGCGACGGCCATCGGAGGGGAAAAAGAGCAGAGCGGGGCTGCCGATGCCCTGTATGTCACGGTCGGCGTGCCCGTTGCAGACTGGCTGAAGGTTTACGCCAAATGGGACGAGTTCCGCGCCAAGGGAAATGCCGAAAGCAGCCATGACATGTATTCCGGCTGCCTGAACTTCCGTCTTCACAAGAACCTGAACTTCCAGCTCGAGTATCGTTACCATAACGACAAGTTCCTGGCAAAGCAGTACAACGAGCTCTGGTTCATGTCCTATATCCGATTCTGACGGTAATCCCGCGTAACTTTCCGGACCTGTCTGTATGAAAAAGATCCTTCTGTTACTGCTTGCAGTCCTTTCCCTCCCGGGCTTGGGCTTTGTATGCTCTGCGCAGGAAGAGACACCTTCCCAGCTGAAGTTTTACGGCTTCATCCGCAACTATATGGTGTTCGATTCCCGTGAGGTGAATGCAGGCACTCAGGACCTTTATTTCTATATGCCCAAGAACAGCAAGGTCGTGGACGGAGTGGACCAGAACGCGGTCCCTTCCTTCCGGATGATGGCAATGACCACCCGCCTGGGCATGAATATCACCGGTTACCGGATCGGGAACACGAAGGTTGACGGTACGGTCGAGGCCGACTTCTACTGCATGAACGGCTCGGTGGCTACGTTCCGGATGCGCCAGGCGTATGTGGGCATCACCCGGGGCAACCTGCTGGTCAATGTGGGACAGACCTGGCACCCGATGGCCGCGGACATGCCGCATATGACCAACCTGGAAACCGGAGCCCCGTTCAATCCGTTCAACCGCAGCCCGCAGGTTATGGCTCATTTTACCACGGGCAAGTTTACCTGGACAGGTGGCATCCTCTATCCGATGCAGTTCCTCCCTGTCGGCCCGGATGGTACGAATACGGTCAAGAGCGCTGTTTTCAATAAATACGGGATGATTCCCGAGGTTTACCTGGGCATTGCCTTCAAAAGTGGCGGTTTCCTGGGCAAGGCCGGCGTGGACTTCTTCTCCATCATGCCGCGCTGGAACGCTCCCGTCATCGTGGAGGCCGCTATCAGGGACGGGGAAAAGACGCTTGAATACGACCCCTCGAAGACGGAACAGATTCACACCCGCCTCTTTGCGGTATCTCCCTTCCTGTATCTGCAATTTACTGCAGGCAAGTTCCAGGTCAAGGCCAAAACCATCCTGGCACAGTCCGGTGAGCACATGAACCTCCTCTCCGGCTACGGTCCCACCTTCGATTGGAACATGATGAAGATCACCTACACCCCGATGCAGGATTGGGCTTCTTTCATCTCCTTCCAGTATGGAAAGAAATTCCAGGTGCTGGGAATGGCCGGCTACATGCAGCGGCTGGGCACGACCCGGAAACTGTTCGGCTACGATTCTTCCGCTGCGACCATCTGGCTGAATACGGCGGCCGATGCGCGGATCCAGAAGGCATTCCGAGCCACGCCTACCATCGCGTATAACCTGGGTAAGCTCACGTTCTCCCTCGAGTACAACTGCACCGCCGGTTGGTTCGGCGAAGGTGACTTCAACCAGGGCGGCCTCTTCGAGACCGGCCACTGGGTCATGAATCACCGCATCGAGCAGATGGTGAGGTTCAACTTCTAGCCAGAGGCAAACAAAAAACAGGGGCCGGCTTCAAGCCGGCCCCTTCTTTTATCTGACCCGTAACCTTCGTCCAATCTGGAGGGTGGTGGTCTCCTTGATGCCGTTCAGGCGGCAGAGGGCGCGGACGGTGGTTCCGTTCTTGCGGGCGATCTTGCCCAGGGTGTCGCCGGAACGGACGGTGTAGTATTTCTTGGCGGCGCGTTCGGCGGCGGCACGGGCGGCCGCTTCCTTCTTGGCCTGCTCTTCGGCGAGGAGACGTTCCTCTTCGTCGGAACGATAGATCTCGTCTTCGTCGTCCATGGTCTGGACATAGCGGCTGTTCGGATTGAAGTACCAGCTGCGGAAACGCAGGAGACGGTGCCTCAGCGTGCCGGTTTCGAAGTCGATGAGCCAGGTGGGATCGAAAGCGTAACCTTTGTAGCGGGTTTCAAAGTGCAGGTGCGGTCCGGAGGAGCGGCCGGTGGAGCCGCCCAGGCCAATCACGTCGCCGGCGTTCACCCAGTCACCCGGCTCCACGTCGCGACGGGACAGGTGCCCGTAATAGGTTTCCAGGCCGTTGGCATGACGGATAATGACAAGGTTGCCGTAACCGCCCACATAGTCCGAAACGCGGACCTTGCCGTCGAAGGCGGCGTACACCGGGGTTCCGGTGGGATAGGGGAGGTCGATTCCCTGGTGCCGGCGGCCGTGCCGGAAGCCGAACTTGGACGAAGGTGTGGTCTTGTTGGGGCAGCAGTAGGAATCCAGCGTGTCCACGATCCACAGCGAGAAATGGTCCGGGAGGGGTTTCTCATCATGGTAGGGGTTCACGCTGCGGGTGTCCCAATGCTCGGTGAATACCTTGCTGTCGGCGACGGCCTTCGGGTCCTTGATGTACCGGAAAGTGCCGTTGTTGAACAGGACCACCTTGACGCCGGGATTATCCGTGTCCAGGGTGTCGGCATAAGGCGTGGACGTGCTCCGGGAGGAGGCCACGCTCATCCTTCCGAAACTGTGCCGGAGGGAATCGGCGGCATTGTCCTGGGCCCGTAGTGCAAAGGCCGCGGAAAGGAAAAGGCAGGTTGTCAGTATCGTCTTCAGTTTCATTCTTTTAACGGGTTGCGCCGAAGCGGGTCTTGAGAAGCTCGTCCACTTCGGCGACCTTCTGCTTCAGCAATTCGTCGGATGTCGCTTCGCACAGGAAGCGGAGGTAGGGCTCGGTGTTGGACGGACGGATGTTCAGCCACCAGTCGGGGAACTCGATGCGGTAGCCGTCGAAGTCCATGAAGGCGGTCGCCTTCTCCTTGGCCATGAAATGCTCCTTGACGGCGTCCATCGCGCCCTTCTTGTCCTCTACGCGGTAATTGATCTCGCCGGAGTTCTTGTACCGGACGATTTCGGCGATGGCCTGGCTCAGAGTCCGGCCCTCCTTCTTGAGGTCTGCGACGATGCCCAGGACGATCATCGAGGCCAGGAGGCCGCTGTCGCTGTAGAAGAAGTCGCGGAAATAGAAATGGCCGGCAAGCTCACCGCCCCAGATGCCGTCGATTTCGCGCAGTTTCGCTGCGGCGAAAGCACGGCCCACCTTCCAGGTGTACATCTTGCAGCCCATGGGTGCGAGATATTCACCCACCGCCTTGGAGGAACGGATGTCCTGCAGGACGATCCCCTTCAGTCCGCGTTCATTCACATAATAGCGGCCCATCAGGGCGATGAGGAGGTCCGGAGAGATGAATCCGCCCTTCTCGTCCACGAACACCACACGGTCCGCATCGCCGTCGTAGATGACACCGGCGTCGGCCTTGACCTCGCGGACGAGGTTCTCCAGGGGCAGCACGTTGGCTTCGATGAGGGGATTGGGCTCATGGTTCGGGAAACGGCCGTCCATGGTGTCGAACAGGTAGTGGATATTGTCACCCGTCCCGAAGATCTGTTTCGCGAACAGGTTGGACATACCGTTGGAAAGGTCCATGGCGATGGTGATGCCGGAGAGGTCCTTCTTGAACTTGCGCATGAATGCGAGATAGTCATCCAGGATCTCTTTCGTGTACACCTTTCCGCGGACTTCGGCCACGGGGGTGGGGACCCCTTCGTCGATCCACGCCTTGATCTTGCACAGGCCGGCGTCATAGCCGATGGCCTGGGCGTCGGTCGTGGACACCTTCATGCCGTTGTAGGGGGCGGCATTGTGCGAGGCCGTAATCTGGATGGAGGCGTTGAAGCCGTAATTGGCCGTACCGAAGTAAACCATCGGGGTGGAGCTCAGGCCGATGTCATACACGTCTGCGCCCGCATCGTTGATGCCCTTGACGACGGCATCATGGATTTCCGGGGAGGAAACCCGGCAGTCGCGGCCCACCAGGACCTTGTCGGCATTCAGGAGCCGGGGGATGAAATAGCCGACCTTGTAAGCGGTTTCGCGGTCCCAGTCCTTGCCGTAGATGCCGCGGATGTCATAAGCGTGAAAAGCTCCCATGGTATAGATGTTTTAGTGTTATTTCAACTTGCTGTTGTAGTGCGGGTGGACCTTCCCCTTGGCGATGTTCTGAAGCTTCCCGGCGATCATCTTCTTCCGGATGGGCGGGACGTTGTCCGTGAACAGGTTACCGTCCAGGTGGGAAAGCTCGTGCTGGACCATCCGCGCGGCGAACTTGTCCAGGGTTTCGGTAACTTCCTCGAAGTTCTCGTTCCAGTAACGGAGCGTGATCTTCGCGGGGCGCACCACGTCGCAGTACAGGTTCGGAATGCTCAGGCAGCCTTCGGAATACGTGTTCTTCTCCTCGCTCTCCTCCAGGATTTCCGGGTTGATGATCACGCGCTTGAACCCTTTCAGGTAATCGTACACGTCGGATACCACATCTCCGTCCACGATGACCACGCGGAGGCTCACGCCGATCTGCGGGGCGGCAAGGCCGCACCCGTCGGCGCGTTCGAGGGTGTCCTTGAGGTCCCGGACGAGGGCGGTGATCTCCTCTTTCCGGGAGAGGTCGGCTTCGGCGGCCTTCTTGCGAAGGACTTCCGAACCGTACAGGTAGATGGGTTGTATCATCTTTTCTTTCTGGTCTTGTTGCGGGACCGGCTCTCCGGCACGGAATCCGGATTCACTGCAAAAGTCGCGCCCGAAATGCGGTCCATGTAACCCTGCAGGATGATTGCCGCGCTGATGCGGTCCACGGATTTCTTGTCGCGCCTGTCGGACGCTTTCATTCCGCCGTCGATCATCACCTGGTGTGCCAGGACGGAGGTAAACCGTTCATCCTCCAGGGAAACGGGGATGTCCGGGAAGGCTTTCCGGAGGGTTTTCAGGAAGATGTCCACGTGGGCCTGGGCCTCGGCAGGGGAGCCGTCCAGGTTCACCGGATATCCCACCACGAAGCGTTCGATTGTCTCATTTTCAGCATAAGTTTTGAGATAATCTATTAACTTTGCAGTATCCACCGTATCCAGGGCAGAGGCGAAGATGCGGAGCGGATCGCTCACGGCAAGGCCGGTGCGTCTGCGTCCGTAATCGATCCCGACTAGTCTGTCCATAGATGCAAAGATAACATTTTTATGGCGATTGACAATAAAAAGAAGACGCGCAGGTACAGGCTGGCCCTCACGGACGCCGTCTCCCACGAGCGGCTCCGGTCCCTGACTTTTACGCGGACTTCATTCGTTACCGCGGCGGTCTCGGCCATCGTCCTGCTGCTGGTGCTTCTATACCTCCTCATTGCGCTGACGCCCATCCGTACCTTCATTCCCGGTTACCCCGATGCCCGGGCCCGCCGCCAGGCGGTCCAGAACGCGATGCGGATCGATTCGCTGGAAACCCGGATCCTCCAGTGGGAACTGTACACGGAGAACCTGAAAAGGGTGGTCGCCGGAGAAGAACCGCTGATGCTGGACAGTCTCATCAACCTCAGGCAGGCCTCCCGGGAGGAGGTGGATGCTGCGTATCTGGCTGTCCGGGATTCCCTTCTGCGGGCGCGCGTGTCGGAGTCGGAACGGTTCGAGGTGTCCGGCCAGCGACGCAACCTGTCCATCGAGGCCCTGGCTTTCTATACGCCCCTCAAGGGCGTGGTCTCCCAGGGATTCGACCCTGCCCTGCATCCGTATGTCGACGTCACGGCTCCTTCGGGCACTGCGGTGATGTCCGTCTTGGACGGAACGGTCGTTTTTTCGGGCTGGGACGAGTCCGACGGTTATACGCTTGCCATCCAGCACAAGGGCGATATCCTGTCGGTTTACAGGCACAACGAAAGACTGCTCAAAAAGACCGGAGATACGGTGAAGGCGGGTACTCCGGTGGCCCTGACGGGCAGCACCGGATCGCTCACGAAGGGCGACCATCTCCGCTTCGAACTCTGGTATGAAGGACAGGCCGTGGATCCGGCCGCATACATCAGTTTTTAGATGGAAAAGAGAAGAATCGCCATCCTGGGATCGACGGGGTCGATAGGCACGCAGACGCTGGACGTGGTCCGGCAGCATCCGGACCGTTTCGAGGTGAAGGTGGTCACCGCCGGAAGCAATGCCGCCCTGCTGGTGGAACAGGCCCGGGAGTTCGGCGTCCCGCACGCGGTCATCTGCAATGAATCCAGATACGGGGATTTGAAAACCGCCCTGGAAGGGACTGCAACCGAAGTCCATGCGGGCATCGATGCGGCCTGCGGACTCATGGCCGCCGATGATGTGGACATCGTTGTCGCCTCGATGGTGGGATTCAGCGGGCTCCGGCCCACCCTCGCCGCCATCCGGGCCGGGAAGACCATCGCCCTTGCCAACAAGGAAACCCTGGTCGCGGCCGGTTTCGTGGTGATGGGCGAGTCCCGCAGGCACCAGGCTCCCATCCTGCCGGTGGATTCCGAGCATTCCGCCATCTTCCAGTGCCTGCAGGCCGCCTGCGGAAATCCCGTGGAGAAGATCCACCTGACCGCCTCCGGCGGCCCGTTCCGGACCTGGACGCGGGAGCAGATCGCCGCAGCCGGGAAGGGAAAGGCCCTCCAGCATCCCAACTGGAGCATGGGCGCCAAGATTACGATCGATTCGGCGACGATGATGAACAAGGGATTCGAGGTGATTGAGGCCAAGTGGCTCTTCGACGTGGAGCCGGAACGTATCCACGTAGTGGTCCACCCCGAATCGGTCATCCATTCCATGGTAGAATTCATCGACGGGGCCGTTATCGCCCAGCTCGGCTGCCCGGACATGCGGGAGCCCATCTCACTGGCCCTGGCTTTTCCGGAGCGTCTTTCCTTGAACAATAAGAAGTTGGATTTCAGAGCGTTGGGCGGACTTACCTTCTTCGAGCCGGACCGGGAAAAGTTTCCATGCCTGCAGCTCTCTTTCGATGCCATCGCCCGGGGTGGAAACCTCCCTTGCGCCCTGAATGCGGCCAACGAGGCCGCCGTCGCCGCCTATCTGGAAGACCGGATCGGCTTCTATGACATCTCCGCCGTTGCGGCGGATACGCTTGCGAGCACGGATTTTGTAGCGGAACCCTCCGTGGACGACATCTTCGCCACGAACGAAGCCGCTTTCGCCCATGCCCGCAGCCTGATATGGTAGTTCTCGTCAAAACCCTCCAGGTCATCCTGGCGCTGTCCGTGCTCATCCTCATCCATGAGCTCGGCCATTTTACGTTCGCCAAGTTGTTCCATATCCGGGTGGACAAGTTCTTCCTGTTCTTCGACGTGGGCGGGACGAAACTCTTCTCCACGAGGTCGCGCTGGTTTACGAAACTGTTCCCGAAAGCGGCGCAGTGGGAGACGGAATACGGCATCGGCTGGCTGCCCCTCGGCGGCTACTGCAAGATCGCCGGGATGATCGACGAGTCCCTGGACACCGAATCCATGAAGCAGGAACCCCAACCCTGGGAGTTCCGGACCCATCCCGCCTGGCAGCGGCTGCTGGTGATGGCGGGCGGCGTGCTGTATAACTTCATCTTCGCCATCCTCGCCTATGTCGCCATCCTGGACATCTGGGGCGACACTTACATCAAGAATGAGGGCAATGCGGTCTATGTCAATGAATTGGCCTATGACCTCGGGTTCCGTACCGGCGACCGCATCCTCCGGTACGACGACTATGTCCCGGAGGACTTCACCTCCCTGCAGATCGACCTGGCGCGACGGGACGTCCGCCGGGCGACGGTCCTCCGCGGAGCCGATACCGTGGACATCTGGATCGACCAGGCCCGGATCGGCGAGGTGCTGAATACTCCCGGGATGTTCGACCTGGCCGTCCCCTTCGTCGTGGACACGGTCATAGGGCCCAACACCGGCTTGCTGCATCACGGAGATACCTTCATCGCCGTGGACGGGAACCCGGTCACGTATCTTCAGGAGGCGCGCCCGCTGCTGGCGGAATTCGCCGGCGGGGAAGTGCCGGTGGCGGTCGCCCGGGGAGGGGATACCCTGCAGGTGGCCTTGCAGGTGGATACCACAGGCCGGGTGGGCGTCTATACGGTATTTCCGGGCTATGAACGCCGGGAATACAACTTCCTCCAGGCCCTTCCGGCCGGTGTGAAGCTCACGTTCTCCACGATTGGCGGCTACCTCCAGGACCTCCGCCTCGTTGCGACGCCGCGCACGGAGGCCTACAAGTCCGTGGGCAGTTTCATCGCCATCGGACAGGTGTTCCCGTCCGAGTGGGACTGGTACGTGTTCGTCAGGCTCCTGGCGCTTCTTTCCATCATGCTGGGCGTGATGAACCTCCTGCCTATCCCGGCCCTGGACGGCGGGCACATCGTCATCTGCCTGTACGAGATGATTACGCGCCGGAAGCCGAGCGACAGGTTCGTCCTCGCCGCCCAGATGGTGGGGATGGTCCTGCTGGTACTGCTCATGGTGCTGGCTTTCGGGAACGATATCGGAAGATTGATCAGATAAAAGACTAGGATATGAGAACGATTCTGAAGACAACCGCCATCCTGGCGATGGCCCTGGCCCTTGCGGGCTGCAAGCACAAGGAACGCGGTGCGCTGCTCCCGAACGTGAGTGGCAAGGCCGGCGAAATCGTGGTCGTCATCGACAAGGACAACTGGGAAGGGAACATCGGCACGGAACTGCGCGAGATCCTGGCCGGGGACTGCTCGTATCTGGCGCAGCGGGAACCCCTTTTCACCTTGGCGAACGTGCCCCCGGGAAGTTTCAACAACATGTTCAAGATGCATCGTAACATCTTGATCCTGAACATCAACCCGCAGAACCAGAAGGAAGGGATGCTGTATAAGCGGGACCAGTGGGCCCGCCCGCAGAGCCTGGCGCAGATCAATGCGTTCACCGAAGAGGGCGCCCTGGCCGTCCTGGCCGAGGCGAAGGACCAGCTGCCCGAGTTCTTCGAGCAGGCCGAGCGTGACCGCATCATTGCGAATTCCATCCTGTACGAGGAACTCACCCTGCGCGATCCGGTGGAGAAACTTACCGGCGGCATCCTGCATTTCCCTTCCGGCTACAAGCTGCGCAAGGCCACGGACGATTTCGTTTGGATCGCCGACGAGAAGCAATATACCAACCAGACGGTCCTCGTGTACCGTTATCCGGTGCCGGATGAAGCACCCTTTGACGTGGAGACCATCATCGCCAAGCGCAACGAGATCATGCAGGCCAACGTGCCCGGAATGTTCGACGGCACGTTCATGACCACTTCCACGGCCGTCCAGCCCGAAACCCGCTCGCTCAAGTACCACGGTCTCGATTTCATGGAAACCCGCGGTTTCTGGGAAGTCCAGGGCGATTTCATGGGCGGTCCCTTCGTCTCCCACTCTTTCTACAGCCCCGACGGGAAGGATATCATCGTCCTGGAGGCCTTCGTTTATGCGCCCAAATACGATAAGCGGCAGTATCTCCGTCAGGTGGAGTCCATCCTCTATTCGTTCGAGTGGAAAAATAATGAAAAATAATTTTGCGGGTTGAGAATTTATTCTTACCTTTGCAGTCCCCAAAAGAAGGGCGAGTCCTTTCGGGAGGGGACATTCACTTTGGTGGGTTCGTATAACGGCTAGTACTCGGGATTTTCATTCCCGCAATAGGAGTTCGATTCTCCTACCCACTACCAGAAATAAAAAAATACTGTAATGGCAAACACTAAATCTGCTCAGAGGGCTTCCCGCCAGAGCGAGAGGCACAGACTGCATAACAAGTATTATGCAAAGACAGCGAGGAACGCGATCCGCGACCTCCGTAACACTACCGACAAGAAGGCTGCCGAGGAGAGCGCCCCGAAGGTCTATGCGATGATCGACAAGCTCGCGAAGATCGGCGTCATCCACAAGAACAAGGCATCCAACCTGAAGAGCGGCCTGGCCGTCTACATCAACAAGCTTTCGTAAGCTCCCGAAATTTTGCCGGCCCGGCATCCTAGGGCAATCGGGATGTAGCGCAGTTGGCTAGCGCACTACGTTCGGGACGTAGGGGTCGTCCGTTCGAGTCGGATCATCCCGACAAGGGGTCAGGAAGAAATTCCTGGCCCCTTTCGTTGTGAGTTTCAATTATTCTGCTTACATTTGCAAGCTGTCTTTTCCGTAATGGCAGCTGGTTACCGATGTAAAATCCATCCGGTGCGACTGGCCCGGAGCTAAAACAGGACTGGAACGATATGCTGAATATCTTCTACAGAGAAAACGGAAAGATCTTGTTCTCCCAGTCGGAGAAAGAGTTCGCTCAGATTACGCTCGAAAACACCGTATGGATCGACCTGGTGGATCCTTCCGGCGTGGAAAAACGTGCCGTGGAGGCCTTCCTGGGAACGGAGATCCAGAGCCGTGCACAAGCGGAAGAGATTGAAAGCTCCTCCCGTTATTTCGAAACCGACGACGCCATCTTCGCGAATACGAACTTCCTGACCCCGGGTGCCGAGGAATACATGATGCAGGCCGTTTCGTTCACCCTCGTGGACAAGACGCTCACCACCCTCCGCGAGGTGCCGCTGCGTTCCTTCACCGAACTCCAGCGCCGCCTGCAGGTGAACCCGAAGCAGTACCCGTCCGGTTTTACGGTCTTCGCCACGATCCTGGACCAGCGTGTCGACCTGGATGCCGACATGATCGAGCTCCTTTCGAAGGAGATCTCCCAATACGCGAAACGCATCAACGAGGAAGAGGACATCGACCAGGAACTCCTGATCGACATCTCCCAGCTCCAGGAGAATACGATGATGGTCCGCGAGAACGTCGTGGACAAGCAGCGCCTGATCTCCAACCTCATGCGGAGTACCAAGGTCCCGCAGTCGCTGGATTCCCGCCTGAACGTTCTCCTGCAGGATATCTCCTCCCTGATCAACCATACGAACTTCTGCTTCGAGCGTCTGGAATACCTGCAGGACACGGTCCTGGGTCTGATCAACCTGGAGCAGAACAAGATCATGAAGGTGTTCACGGTCGTTTCCGTGTTCCTGATGCCTCCTACCCTGATCGCGGGCTTTTACGGAATGAACGTCCGCCTTCCGATGATCGCCGCCGACGAGCCCAATGCCTCCTTCTGGAACTGGATCATCATTCTCGGGATCATGGGGCTCTCCTGCCTCATTATCTGGTATGTCTTCAAAAAGAAGAAATTACTGTAGGGGGCCTGTTGGAATTCAGTTTTTTTTCGTATCTTTGCACGCTTTTCCGGAGGCGTGCATTTTTTTACGTTCCCGGGGGCACAAGAAATAATGTTAAACAACTAGTTTCCAACACAAAAAACTATGTCTGAAGAAATCAAGAACGTGGCAGAAGAGACTCCGGTGGAGGCTCCTGTCCAGAAAGAAACCAAGAAGCCCCTCCACGCCTCCGTCGCTCCCGAGGAGTTCGCCTGCGATGCGTTCGAGCACGATATCGTCGCCGGTGAGAATCG
>JAEEGL012637243.1_pt1 | contig 14138 bp, 11 predicted proteins | sample 9134231 | NCBI WGS metagenome assembly JAEEGL01 (sample SAMN16246548, study PRJNA631951) | gut metagenome | biome: gut microbiome; feature: rumen; material: fiber-attached | host: Bos | place: Iran: Karaj | collected 2018-10 | reverse complement strand
TCATTCATCACCAGCACCAAAGACATCAGGTGGAGACCTACAAATGGTTCTGACACTTCAGACATCGACGTGATGAGCAACCGATATATCGTTATCAGGCCCGATGCAGGGACTATACGTCTTCTGGACAAAAATCTGAATTTGGTCAACGAGTTTAAAGTGCCTGAGAATAAAAGAGACATAGCCTACGGTGACGACATGTACATCATCGACAAGACATCTCTGCACAAATGCGGCATCCATGGCAACCAGCGGTATGAACTCTTCAGAACGGACCAAGAGATTGACCCAATGCATGCCAACGAAAAATCTGACATCTTCACTATCGACGGACAGAAATTCTATTTCTACAACTATGACCTGATAGCCAAGAGCAAAGCGACGGGCAAGTGGTACAGATACATGACATTAGACATCGATCCGTCCAAATCCTTTGAGGACAAGGGCAAAATCTATTTCTATAACTCCTTTCTCGATGATGAGATGACCCTCTATCAAGTGAATATCAAGGAGAAAACCATAAAGCCGTATGAGTGGCCCAGCGAGATGTTTGGCCGCAAGAAAGTGGTGGGCATGCAGGTTATCTACTCCGTGATCGGCTGCTTCGTTAACAATGGCATCAAAAAGCACTACCGCTTGCAGGGCGATGAACTGGTGTGGGAGAAGAATTACACTATCGGCAATGAGCGCAATAATGCCTATTCCAAATTGCCCAAGCAGTTCAAAGCCAGCGACATCCAGCGGCTGGTTGCACTCATCGATGAGTCGAGGTCTCACCCACAGACCTATTCTGACACGCTCATCACCGACGAAGACAAGGCCGAGTACGTCAAGCTCATCGATTGGTTCATTAAAGACGATGATATCGATATCTTCAAGAACATGGACAACTACGACAAATGGATTGCAGCTGGCCAGCAAATCACCGCGCTGAGCGAGAGCCGGTTGAAACTGGCACGTGAAGATGCGTCAAGCTCTTTTAGCACGACAACCCTGACCCGCAAGATTTTGTTCACGTTTGAGGACGGTAGCACCATGTCGTGCCACAACGATAAATGGAGAGTAAGTTACCTGTATTCACCCTGGACGATTACCTATGGCAAGTATGTGTATCAGACCGAGGACTTGAATGTGGGCTGTCTCATCAACCAGATCACACAAGGCAAGATGCTTGACCAGCGCTATTGTAGCAAGGCCTTCGCCATCTACCAGATGGTCAAACAGCAAAACAATCAACGCCCAGTGCAATGAATTGTTTATCTCATATAATTGAGATAAAGATATGAGTTATTGGTGAGAAGCACGTTTATATAGTAAATGGCAATTCATTTGATCTATGAAGAAGGCAACCATAGTACTCATTATCTTTTTGGCAACAGTGGCAGGTCTTGTTTCCTGTAGTGACGAGCCCGATGGCAAGTGGGACAAGATGAAGTGGAAAGACCTCAGTGGCCTGTCCAAAGAGAATGGCGTCTATATAGTCCCTGCCGACGGTGGCACCTATGCCTTTGAGTGCACTAACTACAATAGTCCTTGGCTATCAGGCATCTTGGACAATAGCGAGTATGTCTATCCCAGTCTTGGTCATGAAGACTTCCACTCCTTCACAGGCGATTGGTTCAATGTGCTGTGCGACCATGCCACTGTGACCGTCACCATCCAGCCACTTGATGGGGCCACCGCCAGCCGTAGCCTTAGTGTGGGAGTAACGGCTGGAGATATCTTTGACTCCATCGACTTTGTGCAACGACGATAATTCAAGCGAGATACAGAAATGCTATTGGCATAGACGTTGGAGCCTCAGACACAGAGGCTTCTTTTTTTTGCATTGCCATGATAGAAAAAAATCGAATTGACTGAGGTAATTTGGAAAAAACTGAGTACCTTTGCAGTTAATCGCATTAAAACTAATTAAACTGGATATTATTATGGCAGACAAAACACCTACTCCACACATCGGCGCCAAATATGGCGAGATTGCACCAACAGTGATTATGGCAGGCGACCCCTTGCGCGCCAAGATGATGGCAGAACGTTATCTGGAGAACCCCGTGCTCTATAACCAGGTGCGCGGCATGCTTGGCTATACCGGAATGTACAAGGGCAAACGCGTGTCGGTTCAGGGTCACGGTATGGGAATTCCCTCAATCGGTATTTACACCTATGAGTTATACAACTTCTATGATGTGAAGACCATTATCCGCGTGGGGTCGGCCGGTTCAATCCACCCCGACCTGCATGTGGGAGACCTGGTCATGGCGATGGGTGCCTGCACCAACAGCACCTATGGCGCCCAATATCACCTGCCGGGCACCTTTGCACCGATTGCCGACTTTGACCTGTTGCGCGCAGCAGTGCAGAAGGCCGAAGAACTGGGTTACCGCTACAAGGTGGGCAATGTGTACTCGACCGACACATTCTATGATGACACCCCCGACACCGCACTGTGGCAGAAGATGAACGTGCTAGCCATCGAGATGGAGGCTCCCGCCCTGTACATGAACGCAGCACGCGCCGGTGCTCGCGCCCTGTGCCTGTGCACTATCAGCGACTCGCTTATTACCGGTGAAGAGACCACCGCCGAGGAGCGCCAGAACAACTTCACTCAGATGATGGACGTGGCTCTCGGCATTATCTGATTAGGTTTTAGGCTGAAAACTAACAATTAACAACTGAGATTATGGCAATGCTATCTAGGATCACCGAACTGTTCGAAATCGACTATCCAGTGATTTCGGGCGGTATGGTGTGGTGCAGCGGGTGGGAACTCGCTGCTGCCGTGAGTAATGCTGGAGGACTGGGACTGATCGGAGCTGGCTCCATGACTCCCGATGTCCTGAAAGAGCACATCATCAAGTGTAAGGAAGCCACGGGATATGCCTACGGTGTGAATGTGCCACTGATGCGCCCCGAAGCACCCGAGCTGATGGAAGTCATCGCCGAGCAGAAGGTTCCCATCGTGTTCACCTCGGCCGGTAGTCCCAAGAAATGGACTGACTGGCTTCACCAGCGTGGCATTAAGGTGGCCCATGTGGTTTCTTCGTCGGCATTTGCCGTAAAATGCGAACAAGCAGGCGTTGATGCAGTCGTTGCCGAGGGGTTTGAGGCCGGTGGCCACAACGGTAAAGAAGAGACGACCACCATGTGCCTGATTCCTGCCGTGAGGCGCGCCACTGATTTGCCACTTATCGCAGCAGGTGGTATCGCCACCGGCGACGCTATGCTTGCAGTGGAGTCGATGGGCGCCGATGGTGTGCAGGTAGGCACCTTATTCGCGTTGACCCAAGAGAGCTCAGCCCACGAGAACTTCAAGCGCCTTGGCCTGAATCTTGATGAAGGCAGCACCATGCTGCACTTCAGGAAACTGTCTCCCACACGTTTGGTGAAAAACGGTTTCCAGGCCAGTGTACAAGAGGCTGAAAATCGTGGTGCCAGCGAAGAAGAACTGCTTGATCTCATCGGTATCGGCAAGACCCGCACCGGCATCTTTGAGGGCGATATCGAGAACGGAGAACTGGAAATCGGTCAAGCCGCCAGCTTGCTGAAAGGGCGTGAAATAGAACCTGTTGACGTCGTGATGCAGCGATTTGTTCAAGAGTATTACATCGCACGTAAGCAGCTCATCAATCAAGCAATGGAGGAGCAAATCTCAAGAAGAACTTTAATGTAAAACATTTTCATGGCGAAGGGTAAAAACCGCTTCGCCATGAGAAGAATAATAATCAGAGATTAGTGATTAGAGAGTTATCTGGTCAAGAATTAGAGTAAATTGCTAAAAATAATTAAATTATCACTTTAATAATATAAAATCAAATTATTATGTCACAGTGGTTTGAATGCAAAGTAAAGTATGACCGCGCAATGGATAACGGCGCCATGAAGACCGTTTCAGAACCTTACCTCGTTGACGCCTTGTCGTTCACCGAAGCCGAAGCCCGCATCACCGACAAGATGCAGCCCTACATCAGCGGTGAATTTAAGGTAGACGCCGTGAAGCGCGTTAACCTGAGCGACATCTTCTATAATGAGAGTGGCGACCGCTGGTACAAGGTGAAAACCAATTTCATCACCATCGATGAGAAGACAGCCGTAGAGAAACGCACCGCCAGTTATCAGCTGGTGCAGGCCAGCGACCTGAAGGGCGCGCTTAACATCTTCCTGGAAGGTATGCATGACACGATGGCCGACTTTGAGATCGCCTCGATTACCGAGACACCCCTCATGGACGTCTTCCCCGCCGACCTCGATGAGACACGTGCCGACCGTGAAGCACGCCAGAAAGCCCAGAAACAATAATCCTTGAAGCTCATGGCAAGTATCCAAGAGAACCTTGAACAAGTAACCGCCCAACTGCCTGACGGCGTGCGTCTTGTCGCCGTTTCCAAGTTCCACCCCGTGGAGGAACTCGCCGAGGCCTATGAGGCTGGACAACGGCTATTTGGCGAGAACCGCGCCCAGGAACTCGTTGCCAAGGCACCCGAGTTGCCCAAGGATATCCGTTGGCACTTCATCGGTCACCTGCAGAAGAACAAGGTGCGCGCTATTATGCCCCATGTGACTGTGATTGAGAGCGTTGACAGCGTGGAACTGCTGCGACTCATCGAGAAAGAGGCTGCACGCATCGACCGCACCGTCGATGTTCTGCTGCAACTGCATGTGGCACAAGAGGAAACCAAGAGCGGATTCAGCATTGACGAGGTGCTTGAAGCCGCCGAAGCGGGCCAACTGACCGAAGGCCTGCCCCACGTACACGTGTGCGGCGTGATGGCGATGGCATCACTCACCGAAGACATGGAGCAAGTGGCACAGGAGTTTGACCTCGTGCGACGCACCTACATCACGCTGAAGGACGGCGCCTTTGACGAGAGCGAGTACTTCAACGAGCTGAGCATGGGCATGAGCGACGACTGGCAAGTCGCCGTCAAATACGGGGCGACGCTGGTGCGCATCGGAACCGCCATCTTTGGCCCGAGAAAATATTGATTTCACAAAAATAATCGTCAAGAATACGGCATTTTGGAAAAAATGTCGTATTTTTGCCAAAATTTAACAAGAAAAGAACATTTAATCATCAATTTATTAGAACCAAAATGAGTACAGAAAAGAAAAACGGAGCCTTGGTGTCAATTATCGCCATGATGTTCCTCTTTGCCATGATTTCGTTTGTGACTAACATGGCAGCGCCTTTTGGCACGATTTGGGATGACCACTACGACTGGGCCGGCATGATGGGTAACATAATGAACTTTTCCGCCTATCTGTTCATGGGTATTCCAGCCGTTATTCTTATTACAAAGATCGGTTACAAGAAGACTGCACTTGTCGCTCTAGCCCTTGGTTTCATCGGCATGGCAATTCAATACTTGTCAAGCACCATGAGCGCCAGCGAAATCGGCACCTATATCATTTATCTTATCGGTGCCTTCATCTGCGGTTTCTGTGTCTGCATCCTCAACACGGTAGTAAACCCCATGCTCAACCAGTTGGGTGGTGGTGGCAACCGTGGTAATCAGCTCATCCAGACCGGTGGCTCGCTCAACTCACTGGCAGCGACGTTAACCCCCATGCTGGTGGGTATGCTGGTGGGCGAAACGACCGAGAAGACCACCATGGAAGCTGTGCAGCCGCTGCTGTTCATTGCCATGGGCATCTTCCTCGTCTCGTTCTGCATCATCTACTTCACCAAGTTGCAGGAGCCCGAGACCGAGGCCCAGAATGTCATGCAAGGTGTGAAGGGCGCCCTCAGTTTCCGTCACCTGGTGCTGGGTATCATCGCCATCTTCTTCTATGTGGGTGTCGAGGTAGGTATTCCTGGCCAGCTTCTTTTCTACCTCACCGAGCCTGTTAAGGAGGGCGGTGTCCTGGGAAGCGCACCGATTGCCGGTACTATTGCCGGTATCTACTGGCTGCTCATGCTGGTCGGCCGTTTCTGCAGTTCGCTCATCTCGGGTAAGGTATCTCCCCGCGCCCAGCTCATCTGCACCACCTCATTGGCTATCGTGCTGTTGCTGATTGCTATCTTCATGCCCGAGGATGTCAAGATGACCCTCAAGGGTGCCGAGGTTCCCGTCAAGGTGCTGTTCATCATCCTGTGCGGTCTGTGCACTTCGGTGATGTGGGGTGTTATCTTCAACCTGGCTACCGAGGGACTGGGCAAGTTCACTGCTGCTGCTTCGGGTCTGTTCATGACCATGGTTGTCGGTGGTGGCGTGATGCCTCTCATCCAGAACTTCATGGCCGATAAGGTTGGTGATATCCAGAGCTACTGGCTGGTAATTGCCATGCTTGCCTACATGTTGTTCTACGCACTGGTTGGCAGCAAACCCAGCAAAACGGCAGAATAATCGTTATCAACTGATAATCAGCTATATCAATGTGGTTGTGTCCTGATGGCGTAACCACATTTTTTTATTTATTTAAAAAATGTTGGGCGAGATTATTCCTAGTTTTCAAAAAAAGCAGTATTTTTGTAGATTAGAACTATAATATACCTAAACCTCTATTTAACTATGATGATTGATTCCAAGTTGATGACACGCGCGGCAGACAATATCCGCATCCTTGCCGCTTCGATGGTTGAACAAGCCAAGTCAGGCCACCCTGGTGGCGCCATGGGCGGTGCCGACTTTGTCAACGTCCTGTTCTCGAAATACTTAGTCACCGATCCCGACAATCCCGCATGGTTTGCTCGCGACCGTTTCTTCCTTGATCCTGGCCACATGTCGCCCATGCTGTATAGCGTGCTGCATCTTGCAGGACGTTACACTACCGACGACATCAAGGCCTTCCGTTCGTGGGGCAGCATCACTCCGGGTCACCCCGAACTCGACGTGGAACATGGTGTCGAGAACACGTCCGGTCCTCTGGGCCAGGGTCATGTGATGGCTGTGGGCGCCGCTATTGCCGAGCGTTTCATCGCCACTCACTATAGCGAAGTATTTGCCCACAAGACCTATGCCTTCATCAGCGACGGTGGTGTTCAAGAAGGCATCTCTCAGGAGGCAGCCCGCATCGCCGGCTACCTGGGGCTGAACAACCTGATCATGTTCTATGACAGCAACACCGTGCAGCTCTCGACCGATTGCGACGCCGTGAGCAACGAGGACACCGCCATGAAATACCGTGCTTGGAACTGGAACGTCATCGAGTGTGACGGTACCGACCCCGCCGCCCTTGCAGGCGCCCTGGACAAGGCGATTGCCGAGACCGAGCGTCCCACCATCATCATCGGCCGCACCATCATGGGTCGCGGCTGCGTGACCGCCGAGGGCGAGAACTTTGAGGGCAAGTGCAGCACCCATGGCAATCCATTAAGCAAGTCGGGTGCCGATTATGCCAAGACCATCGAACACCTGGGCGGCAATCCCGAGAATCCATGGACTGTATTCCCCGAGGTGGCTGAACTCTATGCCCAGCGTGCTCAGGAACAGCGTGATATCGTAGCCAAGCGCAAGCAGGATATCGAAGCCTGGGCCAAGGAGAACCCCGAGGCCATGCAGCGCCTGCAAGACTTCATCGACGGCAAGGCCCCCAACGTGGACTATGCCGCCATCGAGCACAAGCCAGGTATCGCCACCCGCGCAGCTAGCGCCAATGTGCTTGCCGCGCTAGCCAGGGATGTCGAGAATATGATCGTATCGTCGGCCGACCTTGCCAACAGCGACAAGACCGACGGATTCCTCAAGGTGCGCGGCGCCTTCAAGACTCACGACTTCAATGGTGCCTTCCTGCATGCCGGTGTGTCGGAGCTCGCCATGGCTGCCATCATCAACGGTATGGTCCTGCATGGTGGCGTGATCGCAGCATGCGGCACGTTCTTCGTCTTCAGTGACTACATCAAGCCGGCAGCCCGCCTGTCGGCACTGATGGAACTACCCGTCAAGTTCATCTGGACCCATGACGCCTTCCGCGTGGGCGAGGACGGTCCCACTCATGAGCCCGTCGAGCAAGAGGCCCAAATCCGCCTAATGGAGGAATTGCAGAATCACCATGGCCGCAACAGTATGCTCGTGCTGCGTCCCGCCGATGCTGCCGAGACCTCGGTTGCCTGGAAGATGGCGATGGAGAACAACCTCACGCCCACCGCACTGATTCTCTCGCGACAGAACATCGACGACTTGCCCAGTGCTTCGGGTAACCGATATGCCGACGCCCTGGGTGCTGAGCGTGGCGGTTATGTCGTCATCAAGCAAGAGCGCCCCGACATCGTGCTCGTGGGCAATGGTTCGGAGGTCGCTACGCTGGTTGCCGCCAACGACATCATCAAGGAGAAAGGCATTAAGGCTCAAGTGGTTTCAGTTCCTTCTATCGGTCTGTTCCTCAACCAGGATGCCGATTACAGGAATGCCGTCATTCCTGCTGATGTTCCCGCATTCGGCCTGACCTCGGGCCTTCCCAGCACTTTGCGCCGTGTGGTACCGACAGGAACCATCTTCGGTCTTGACCATTTCGGTGCATCGGCTCCCTACAAGGTGCTTGATGAGAAATTTGGTTTTACAGCCGACCAAGTCGCCGAACGCATCATGAACGCCCTATAATAAATAGTTTTTTAAAGTTTTTGCCATTTTCCTTGCATTATCAAAATAAATATTTGTACTTTTGTAGGTCAAAAGTATATTATATTACAAAAAGACCACAGATACAGCTAGTTAGCTATATCGCTTGGAGAAGACAATTATTTAAAAATAATAAATTAACATGAAGAAGATTACTTTATTAGTGTTGCTGTGCGCGTCTTATCTGTTGGCACCTCTTGCCAATGCACAAGAAGTGACCTACGTGGAAGATCCTTCGCAGGGTTATCTGCTCAACAGGATGAGGGATAACTGGTTCATCATGGCTGACGGTGGTGTCGGTATGATGATGTCCTCTTATGACAGGCACGAGCATTTTGGCCATCGACTCGGCGCCAAGGCTGACTTTTTCGTCGGCAAGTGGTTCTCACCGCTGCTGGGTCTGCGTGGTGGTGTAGACTTCGAACAGATCAAGGGTGCAACCTGGACCGGTAACTATGCTGCTCTGGGTTACCGTAACTGGCCCCGCCAGCTGGACGGCGGCAAGTACGTGCCCCAGCACTTCAATGACATTGGTCTTGTCGGTGACGTTCTGTTCAACGTTTCTAACTGGTTGTGTGGTTACAAGCCCCACCGCTTCTACAACTGTATCTACTACGTGGGTATGACTGTTAACTGGGTATATGCCCGTGACGGCAAGCGCCCCGTGTCCGACGGTCCCTGGAAATATGGTGCTAACGACGACCCCGACCACAGCCGTAACTACAGTATGCAGACTGGTATTCTCAACAGTTTCGCAATCACCAAGAAGATTGACTTCAATGTGGACCTGCGCTTTGACCTGATGCAGGAGCACATCGACGGTGCTGGTATGGGTTACAGGACCTGGAACGAGTATCCCGGTATCCTGCTCGGTATGACCTACAAGTTTGGCAAGAGCGAATGGAATGCACCTGTTCAAGCCGTATGTCCCGAGGTTACATATCCCACTGAATTGATTGATTCCTTGGTTGCTGAGCTGAATAAAGCCAATCGTCACATTAAGGACCTGGAGAACCAGCTGAAAAAATGCCTGGATTCTCATAAACCCATTGAGCCTCCCCTGGCTACGATCTACTTCCCCATCAACCGCACCGAGGTGCTGGGCGTACAGCGTAACGTAGTCAATGCCGTTGCCGAGGTCATGAAGAACGAGAACCGCGATTACATGCTCACTGGTTGGGCCGACAACTACACTGGCAATGACAAGATCAACACCCGCCTGCGCAAGGGTCGTGTCGCTACTGTCAAGAACGAACTCGTGAAGCAGGGTGTTGCCGCTGGCCGCCTCGATACCGAGATCAATAATGGCGAGCTGACCGAATATGGTCCCAAGTGCGCTTCGCTGGATCGCGCTGTGACTATTCACCGCAAGTAATCCCGAGATCTTGATAGTACTCAGATAAAGAAAGATGTCCCGCTATGATTGTGGGACATCTTTTTTAAACCACATACAAGACAAGATTATAATAACTGATTTTTATTCATCTCCCATGGCTTCCAATACTGGCAAAGACATGTTGCTCAGATCAATCCGTGAGGGACAGCCCTTGTCCTTCACGCAGCAACTGTCGCTCACCTTCTCGTTGAGTATGCCAGCCATCCTCGCCAGCATATCGGCCATCGTCATGCAATTTATCGATGCAGCGATGGTTGGGCAATTGGGAGCCGACGACTCGGCATCTGTGGGGCTGATGGGAGCGACTAACTGGCTATTTGAAGGTGTACTGAGTGCCTTCGCCGCGGGCTATGCAGTTCAGGTGGCACACCTGCTCGGAGCCAAGCGCAGTGCCGACGCACGACAGGTTGTGAGGCAGGCGATTGTTGTATGTCTCCTCTTCAGCCTACTGTTGGCGGGAATAGGGCTCATCCTGTGCAAACCGCTACCCGTCTGGCTGGGGGCAGAACCTCGCATCAGAGCCAACGCAAGCATCTACTTCGGCACCTTCATGCTGTTTGTCCCCTTCTTCATGATCGACGTCGTGGCGAGTTCGATGCTGCGCAGCAGTGGCAATATGCGCGTGCCCAGCGTGCTCAACGTTGTGTTGTGTATCCTGGATGCCATTTTCAATTTTTTCCTCATTTTCCCCACACGCCATTTCTCTTGCATGGGACACGACATGACTATACCGGGAGCAGGACTTGGCGTCATGGGAGCCGCATTGGGAACGGCATGTGCAGGACTTGTGGTAGCAGCATTGATGATGTATTACCTTGTCTTCCGTTCTAGCGAACTGAGCCTCACCATCGACCGAGGATCGTTTAAACCCGCTCTGGAGACCTTCAAGAAGGCCATCAAGATCTCAACTCCGATGGGTCTGCAGCACATCATGATGTGTAGCGCGACAATTGTCATCGTCGGCATCGTTGCCCCGCTGGGAAGCATTGCTCTGGCAGCCAACTCATTCGGCATCACGGCCGAGAGCCTGTGCTATATGTCAGGCTATGGCATCGCCGATGCCGCGACCACTCTCATCGGGCAAAGCCTGGGAGCAGGACGCAAACAGCTAGCACTCAGCTTCGCGTGGATCAATGTTTTATCAGGAATGATCATCATGGGAAGCATGGCAGTACTGATGTACATCTTTGCTACTGAACTGATGGGCCTCATGTCTCCGGTCCCCGAGGTGGTGGAACTGGGCGCAAGATGTCTCCGCGTCGAAGCCTGGGCCGAGCCTCTCTTTGCCGCATCCATTATTACCTATGGCGTGTTTGTCGGTGCCGGATACACGCTCGTGCCCTGCGGCATTAACCTGGTGAGCATGTGGATTGTCAGGCTTGGACTATCGGCACTGTTGGTCACTAGCATGGGGTTGTACGGGGTCTGGATGGCTATGGCCATTGAATTGTGCTTCAGGGGTACAGTTTATCTGCTCTGGCTTGCCTCTAAACGGTGGATGAAGAAAGCCGTCATCAATTGAAAACGTTGATTGTCTATTATAGGAAATGATGATGTGATTATGCTTCGGCAGGCTTGCGCTTGAATTTCTCCGCCATGATGACACCAGCCAGAATCAGCACACAACCGGCATAGGCTATCGCATTAGTGCGCTCACCGAACCAAATGGCAGCCGAAATCATCGAAATGATGGGACTCAAGTAGAAATAGTTGCTGGCACGCACAGCGCCGATACGTTTTACCGTGATACCCCAGATAAAGTAGGCAGCCATCGAACATATCAGACCTAGGTAGAGGAGGTTACCCCAAACTTCGGGCTTCCTCAATGTCGTAGCCCAATCCACCCGTGAACTCTCCATCAACAGTAGCGGCAACGCCGACAAAACGCCGTAGAAAAACAATTTGCGAGTGATAAATAATGTCGTGTAGGTGCGGTTCAATCGCTTTAATGCCATCGAATAGAACGCCCACACAAAGGCTGCCAACAATGCCAGCAAATCGCCGACAATGCTGTCGCCCCACACCAGACCATTCTTCATCGCCAGCATCACTGAGCCGATGAAGGCGATGATCATACCCAGGCAAGTCATCCACGTGATGCGCTCGTCACGATAGAAGATAGCCCCCATCAGTGCTGTCGTCAACGGCGCGGTGCTTACCAGAACAGCCACGTCGCTGATGAGTGTGTATTCCAGCGCTGTGTTCTCGGCAATAAAATAGGCCGAGCCGCCTGCAACACCACACACAACGAACAACAACTCGTCACGCCATCCGGTAAACTTCACCTTGAAGCGGCACACGGCAAGCAACGACAGATAGGCGATGGTGAAACGTGCCACAAAAATCTCGGTAGGCGTCAATCCGGCATCAAGCAACACCCGGGTGTTGAGAAACGAAATGCCCCACACCAGGATCATGGCAAACGCCGCCACATGATACCAGAAGTCACTATGTCCATTCTTGGCCTGTCCCATGAGAATTGTGGTGCAAAGGTACGATTAAGTTTTCAGTTCTCAGTTTTCAGTTACCAGTTTTTTTAGCGAATCAACCTAGCCCTTGGCAAGAAGCCGAAAAAACACTACCTTTGCGACTGTGAAACAGGAAGAATTCGTCCATATTGCCTTGACTGACGAGGAGCGAAAGCACATTTTGCAACAGCCCGTGCTTGTGGCACTGAGCGGCGGCGCCGACTCGGTGGCTCTCTTGCGTGTGCTGATGGCAGCCGGCGGCGATTGCAGGGCAGCACATTGCAACTTCCACCTGCGAGGCGAGGAGTCGATGCGTGACGAGCGGTTCGTGCGCGACCTGTGCCAGCGGCTTGATGTGCCGTTGACGGTCAGGAACTTTGACGTATCGGCTTGGCAGCAGGAGCATGGCGGGTCAGTCGAGATGGCTTGTCGCCAACTGCGTTACGAGTGGTTTGAGCAGGAACGGCAACGACAAGGCTGCAGTCTCATCGCAGTCGCTCACCACGCCGATGACCAAGTGGAGACTTTTTTCTTGAACCTGCTGCGCGGAACAGGCACTCGAGGCCTGACTGGCATGCAACGCCTGAACGGCAACATCTGGCGCCCACTGCTGGACGTGACCCGTAGCGACATCCTCAATTATCTGAATGACATTGGCCAGGACTATGTGACCGACAGCACCAACGACGAGAACGATTACCGACGCAACCGCCTGCGCAACATCGTCTTGCCCGTCATCGAACAGGAGTTTCACGCCTCACGCTCACGCATTTTAGACACCATGGGCAATCTGTCAAGAGACCACGACCTGCTCAATGAACTGACCATCGAAGCGTTGCCCGATGAACATCACATCGACATCACATCCCTCAGTGGCAGGCAGCACGCCCCCACCCTGCTCTATCACCGCATCCGCCACCTCGGCTTCAACCGTGAGCAATGCCAGCAGGCGATAGAGGCGGCACAACAAGGTCATTCAGGACGTCAATTCCCCTCAAGCAGCCACATCCTTGTCGTAAATCGGCAGACCATTGATATCGAGCCGATAAAAGACGAGCAGCCTGTTGAAATACCCTTCGACTTTAACACCGGGCTGCAAAGTCCCGTCCACATCACCGTCACACGAGGCGACGCACCATTTAGCCCACGGATGTGTGACGGCAAACTGCGTATCGCACTTTGCAGCCGAGTGATGGAATGTAACCATGTGGTCCTCAGACACTGGAAACAAGGTGACCGCATCAAGCCCTTCGGGTTGCACGGCAGCAAACTCGTGAGCGACCTGTTTGCCGACCTAAAGCTTGACCATGCCGCGAAACATCAGGCGTGGTTGCTTGAGGCCGACGGCGACATCATCTGGATTATCGGGCACCGGGCATCAGCACTCTATCCCGTCACCATTGAGAGCCAAGACTACCTGTTATTGGCCCTGAAATGATGATTTTTCCACCTCAACAAGAAAAATCCGCCAAAAAACTTGCATAAAACCAAACTTGGCAGTACCTTTGCACCCCAAATGAGTGAGTTTGACCAGCAAATTCACTTTCGGAGAGATGGCAGAGTGGTCGATTGCGGCGGTCTTGAAAACCGTTGAGGCTAACTACCTCCAGGGGTTCGAATCCCTTTCTCTCCGCATTTTTTTGCCGGTACGTCAGGAACACACAGGATGGTCCTGTAGCTCAGAAGGATAGAGCATCAGCCTTCTAAGCTGTGGGTCCC
>JAEEGL012573656.1_pt1 | contig 14138 bp, 8 predicted proteins | sample 9134231 | NCBI WGS metagenome assembly JAEEGL01 (sample SAMN16246548, study PRJNA631951) | gut metagenome | biome: gut microbiome; feature: rumen; material: fiber-attached | host: Bos | place: Iran: Karaj | collected 2018-10 | reverse complement strand
GGGGACGGATTCGGTAAGCGACGCATACGGCCGGCTGAATCTGGACCGGATCCTGGAGATGGAGGGCATTTACCCGGAAGCGCTGGTGAAGGAATCCTATTATTCCATCCTCACGGAGCAAAGCCGGGAGGGGCAGACCCTTCCTTTTGCAGATTTACTGGAAGAGGCCGAGGGAAACTGCCCATAAAACCCGGATACCGTTGAATCAAGACATGGACGGCGGACGGGCTGTGAGAGAGCTGTTTACACAGGAGGAAGCAAGATAATGGAAAACTATACGCAAATGATCGAAGAATTGAATGTTCCGGAGGAAGTCCGGGACTATCTGAAGCGGGTGGAGGCAGTGGCTTCCTCAGAAAATCCGAAAGTGAAATGCACGGTGCAGGATATCTATATCCAGTCTCCCTCCACCCGAGAACTCTCCCGCATGGCGAAGGTGTACGAGAGTATCATCACTGGATGCGGGGTCTATCCCTTCCGGGGGGTGGGAACTTATGTGGAACTGGCCTTCCCTTACCGGGGATCGGAGCTCGATTATAAGGACTTTTTCGCCAGCCCCAGGCGGGTGGCTTCCACCCAGAATTTCTTCTCAGGAGTGTTCCTCTGCTCTTTCGAGCAGTGGCAGAATGCGGAGGAACTGGTGCGGGATCCGGCCTTCGAAACCCTTCTGGCTTATATTGATTCTTACAAGGACCGGATTTCCTTTGTGTTTCACGTAACGCCGGACATGCGGGAGGCGCAGGTTCTGTTCCGAGAGCTGGGCAGCCATGTGAATCTGGTCCGCCTGGGACTGAGCTATCCGGGGATGGAGGAAGCCCGGGCATATCTCCGGGAGCGGATGACGGACGCCGGGTTTGAACTGTCGGAGGAGGCCGGATACGAAATGGATCGGCTGATGGAGGAGAAGATTGATTTTGAATCCTCCGCCTATCTTGGATATCGAACACTGGAGAGCTTCTCCCAAAGGATTCTGTTTGAACTGTGCAGTGAGAAAAAGACAGAAGTGTCAGGTGAAGAGATCGCGAGATTGGCCGATGTGATCGACACTCGGACGGATGCGGGATACAGGCCCCGGATGATCGGATTTATTTAGAATGGAGGATAGAAAGGATATGTTCTCAACCAAGATTGAAGAGGAAGTGGGAGGATATGCATCTCCGGAGGAGATTCTGGAGGGAACCGTCATCATCGACTATGAGAAACGGGAAGGCACCGGTGCGGGGGTCACCATTTCTACCGACGGACGCAGGGGCATTGTCCAATGTGACGACGGCTTCTATGTGGTGGTGGGAGACACCGGATCCGGCAAGACCACAGACGTGGTGCTTCCCTATATCTACAATAACGCCATTTGCGGTAGTTCTATGATCATTTCGGATGTGAAGGGAGATATCCGCCGTAACATAGGGCATACTCTTCGGGAGCTTGGATATCGCATCGTCTATCTTGATTTTGACGATCCGAGCCGAGGAGATTGTTTCAATCCCATCGGCCAGATGTACCGGGATTACAAGAATGGCCGGATCGGAAAGGCCAACCGCGGAGTGAACGACCTTGCCCAGGGGATCATGTCCAGCATTCACAGTGAAAAGGATGCTTTCTGGGAGAATACCGGCGCGGATTATTTTGCCGGCCTGGAGCAGACTCTGTTCCGGTACTTTCGGGAGGAAGATGCTACCATCGAGAATGCGTTGAATCTTCATCTACAGGGGCGTAAAAAGGCGGGATCGGTTTCCTGCCTCCAGAGATTGTATGAGGATGAGCAGAATTCCAACCAGTGGAAGCTGCTGGCGAGTGCGGTTACGGCTCCGGCGGAGACACAGGGCAGTATCCACAGTGTGTTCACGACAGCCATTAATAACCTGATCTGCCAGCACCCGGATCTGATTCGGATGCTGTCCCGGAGCACATTTGAGATGGAGGACCTCATCAAGGAGAAAACGGTAGTGTTTATCTCTGCTAACGAGGAAAGCCTGTCGGTCTACGCCTATCTGTTTTCCGCCCTGATCCATCAGTGGTACGGAAAGCTCGTCGAACTCTCGGATGTATATGGTGGAGCATTGCCCCGGCGTGTGACCTTCGTGCTGGATGAGTTCGGCAACCTGCCGGAGATCAAGGATTTCCACATAAAGATGAGCTTATCCCGCTCTCGGAACATTTGCTGGCTTCTGGTGCTGCAGAGCTTCGCACAGTTGAATTACCAGTACGGCAAGGATAAAGCCCAGATCATCATCGCAAATATTAAGAATTGGATCTATCTCCACAGCCCGGACCCGGATCTGCTGGAGTACATCAGCCGGAAGTGCGGCACGTACGAGGACGAAGCTACCCATCGGGCCCGGTCTCTTCTGTCCGTGAATCAGCTTATGTATTTCAAAAAGATCAACAAGCAGGGACTGACGGAAGTGCTGATGCTGCTGGATCGGAAGCGCCCCTTCGTGGCATTCCTGCCGCCAATCTCTGAGTACTATGGCTATCATGCGGAAGACAATGAGATCCCTCTGAGAGAGGATCCGGAGATAGAACCCATCAGCCTGGAGAACGTGTTGAAGGAGAAGATTCGGGCGAAGCGGTTGCAGGAGGAGAATAAAGATATGCGGATCTCCTTCGAAAAGGAATTGGAGAGAAGTCTTTCGGAGGCACAGAAAGAAACAGCCATGCAGATCGCGAAACGGATGGATGACTTGCTGAACTCGATGAAGGGGGGAGATGAGGATGGCGATGAAGATGACGAATGAGAATATGAATGCAGAAAACAAGACAGGTTCTCTTTTTCTGCGGGGGATGCTTTACGACGTTCCGAAGGTGGCAAGGAGAGTGGAGGAAGAGCCGGAGTTGGATGCTTATTATGCGAGTCTGGCATGGCTGTATCTCCAGCGGGAGATCTCGCAGAAAGCTATCCTGAAGAGCCTTCAGATGGTGGATGATAAATGGAGTCGGCATCTCTTTGCCCAACATCTGGTGCAGTTTGCCTACAGGCCGATCCTGGAGCAATTGATGGATGCACATCCTTGCAAGAATCTGCAGGAGCTGGGCAAGACGCTGGATACGGCCTGCGGCGAGGTCCCCGCCTGGGTGTCGGAATGGGGCTGGGATCTCTGCCGGAAGATCTGTACCGGACTGTTTGGTTTCGAGGATCATTTGTATTACGTCACGGATTCTGGCCGATTTCTTCGCCTCAGCATGGAGGGCCCGGGGGAAGATGGCACTCTGGACGAACCGGAAGAAGAAGGTATGCCGGATGGACCGGAAGCCCGCTATGAAGTGCTGGGAAAGGGATATGACAGGATTGTTGGATTCGATTCAGATCGGCGGATAGTCTACCTGGGATTGCCTACTCAGACCACTTTGTATCATGCATTCGACCTGAACACGGAGACCTTTTCTGTGATCATGCCGGAACGGGAGAGAACCCTGGATAAATGCTTTGACCGCTTTGTGAAACTGGACCGAAGGAAGTACTCACTTGCCCCGTCGGAAGAGGAGAAATCGACGACTGGTATGATTGGATTCTTCTCAATTCAGAGTAACGAGATCTCCTACGAAAGAATCCCCAGGGAAGATGGTTATCTGCAGGGTTCCATGCTCCTTCCCGATGCAAATATGAAGACCCCTAGAGGAACTGTCCTGTACGATGACGCTGCCCATCAATATATCGTGACCTGGAAGAAAAACCTTACTCCGGCACAGAAGGTGGCACTTGCCCGTGTTTTCGGCCTGAACACTGCGGAATGTGAATTCCGGCTCCCCGCCTACCCGATAAGGATGAAGCACCTTACAGAGAAAGGCAATGTAGATGTAGAAGAAAGATACGGATAATAGTCCCTCTACGGGGTGCTCATATCCGTAATTTGAGTGAGGTACACCTTAAAATGCGCCAAAATGCATACTTCCCCCGGGAAATCTGATATAATAGTATATGTTATGTTCCTTATGTGTGTCGGGTTTTGGCTCGGGAGGTAACCACATGAAGAAAGCGCTGATCATTGGGGTCGACCTTTTCATCATGAGTTTGATTCTCTTCTTTATCATCCAATATGCCAACACGAAGATGCGGGAGAGCAATGAGAGCGCCATTGAGGCTTTTGAGAAGATGACGGTTTCAGCGGAGCAGATCGTCACCAACTATCTGGAGGACGAGCAGCATCTCTGCGACATCTGGGCGAACTATATCAACCGGTCTGCGGAGGCTGGCGCTCCCATGACTGAGGAGGAAGCAATCTCTTTCATCCGCAAGGCGAAGATCTCCCCGCAGATTTACGGGCATCTGATCTTCCCGGAGGAAGGCTCCAAAAGCGGTATCTCAACTCACGCCAGTCTCACGGATCCGGAGAATTACTTCGTCTCTTATGGAAAAATCAATCTCTTTGAAAATCTGGACAGTATCAGCCGGGAGGACGGTGTCGTCAATCTGACCCGAGCTTATACCAACCCTCAAAACGGCGTTCAGTCCATCGCCTTCATGAATTATGTGACGATCCTTGACGAGTCCACCGGGGAGCTCCGGGAAGCGCTTCTGATGCGCGTGGAGTCCGTGAGCGTGCTGGAGGATAAGCTGGTATTCTTAAACGGCGAGTATGAAAGCGTGGAAATCTCCCTGATCAACAAGGAGGGAGAGTATCTGGTCCACGGCAAATCCCTGAAAAACACAAATTTCTTTGAATATTACAAGTCTTATAATGCGGCGGACGTCGCGGATTACAACAGTATGCGGGAGCGGGTGACGACTCAGTCCGGCACCATGAACATGCTGAACTCGAAAAACGAGGAGTGCGTCATCTCCTTCACGCCCCTGAAGTCCATGGACAGCTGGGTGCTGCTCGCATACATTCCGGCGGGAGAGCTGGTGGCCAACACGGCGGTGGACTGGCTGCTGCTGGGAATGGTGACTATGGGCTTGCTGCTCCTGCTGGTGTTCAACTTCGTCATCATGATGATCTACAACCGGAAGCTGGCGGAGGCGGCGGAGGCGGCGAACCAGGCCAACGATGCGAAGTCTTACTTCCTGTCCACCATGTCCCATGACATCCGGACACCTATGAATGCCATCCTCGGCCTGAACGAGATGGTGCTACGGGGCAGCTCGGATCCGGAGATCCTCAGTTATTCCGAAAGCATCCGGACCGCCGGGCGGACACTGCTGGGGATTATCAACGATATCCTTGATTTTTCCAAGATCGAGGCCGGCAAGATGGACATCATCAATGTGGATTACAGCTTTGTCTCCGTGCTGAACGATCTTGTGAATATGGTGCAGGGCAAAGCTGAGGATAAGGGGCTGGCCTTCCGGCTGGATGTGGACCGGGATATCCCCATGATCCTCAACGGTGACGAGATCCGCATCAAGCAGGTCATCACCAACATCCTGTCCAATGCGGTGAAATACACGAAAGAAGGTTCCATCACCTTCCGGATCGGTTATGAAAAGGATGAGAAGGCTCCGGATTCGGTCCGGCTGCTGGTCAGTGTGACGGATACGGGTGTCGGCATCAAGCCGGAGGATATGGCGAAGCTCTTTGTGGCTTTCGAGCGCATTGAAGAGAAGAAGAACCGGAACATCGAGGGCACTGGCCTCGGCATGAGTATCGCCCAGCGGTTCCTGAACATGATGGGAAGCCACATGGAGGTGGAGAGCGAGTACGGCAAGGGTTCCACCTTCTCCTTCACCCTGGTGCAGGGCGTAAAGGACTGGGCCCCCATCGGGGATTATGAGGAGACCTTCAAGCGTTCCCTCACGGAGCGCAAGAAATACCGGGAGAGCTTTACGGCGCCGAATGCGCAGCTGCTGGTGGTGGACGATACACCCGCCAATCTGTCGGTGTTCTGCAGTCTGCTGAAGCGGACGCAGGTGCAGATCGACACGGCTTCCGGCGGGGACGAGGCCATCGAGCTGTTCCGGCGGAAGGCGTATGATGTGATCTTCCTCGACCACATGATGCCGGATAAGGACGGTATCGAGACGTTGCAGGAGATGAAGGCTCTGACGGACTCGCCCAACGGGGAGACGCCGGTGGTGTGCCTTACCGCCAATGCTATCTCCGGCATGCGGGAGATTTATATGGATGCCGGCTTTGACGATTATCTGACGAAGCCCATCGATCCGGACCGGCTGGAGACCATGCTGATCCAGTATATTCCGGAGCATAAGATCACCATCGTCCGGGAGGAGGAGGTTGAGGATGATTATCCGATGCCGGAGTTTCTCTTCGACCTCGCGGAGGTGGATGTGAATGCCGGTGTGACCCATTGCGGCAGCCGGGAGTCCTATCTGGTGACGCTGAAGACGTATCTGGACACCGGCGCGAAGAATGCGGAGGATATCCGGCGGTATTGGGCCGCAGGGGATCTGAAGAATGTGACGGTGAAGGTGCACGCCATGAAGAGTGCATCCCGTATCATCGGCGCCCTGAAGCTGGGTGATTTCGCCGCCCGGCTGGAGGAGGCCGGGGAAGCCGGGGATGAGTCCACACTCCGGCATGAGCTGGAGTCTCTGCTTGCTCAGTATGAGAAGCTGCTCCGGGAGCTGGAGCCCTTGAACGCGGCTTCGGAGGAGGCTGACGGGGCTTCGGACGAACGGCCGTTGATCGGGGAAGCGGAATGGAAGGAAGCCTATGCTTCTTTGTTGGAATTCTGTGATGCTTTTGATTATGACAGTGTTGTCAATATTGTGGAATCTCTGAAGAAATACCGGTTCCCGGAGGCGGAAGCCGCAAGGTTCGATGCCATCCGGAAGGCCGTGGACAACTTTGATTACGACCTGATACCGAGAATTCTGGCAGGGGGAGAGGAATAATGGCCAGCAAGATACTGTTGATCAGCCGCGGAAGCGGATTTATGGTGGATGCACTGCGGTCCAATCTGGAGAAAGCCGGGTTCGAAGCCGTGATGGCGGAACCGGAGGTGCCGGATATCGAAGCCGGGAAGGAGGATATCGATCTGATCCTGATCCTGGCGGGGGAATATGTTTACGATTCGGCGGAGGCTCTGGTGTACCTCATGGACATCAGCCGGGACGAGGAGCGGCCGGTGTGTATCATCGGGTACGATCTGGAGCGGGAGGAGATCAAGAAGTACATCCCCGAGACCTATATCAAGAAGGAGTTCCGGCGGCCCTTTGATGCGAAGAAGATCGCGGACGATCTGCTGTATCTCGCGGAGGTGGCGGAGGAAAAGCGCAGCGGCAAGCACATCCTCCTGGTGGACGACGACACCACCTTCCTGAAGATGTTGCAGGGGTGGCTGTCGGAGAAGTACCGGATCACCGCGGTAAAATCCGGGATTCAGGCCATCACCTATTTGGCGAACCATCGCCCGGACCTGATCCTGCTGGATTACGACATGCCCATCACTCCGGGGCCCCAGATCATGGAGATGATCCGGAGTGAGTACAATTACCGGGATATTCCCATCATCTTCCTCACGGGGAAGTCCGACCGGCAGAGTATCATGAATGTGATGCAGCTGAAGCCCCAGGGGTATTTTCTGAAGTCTATGTCCCGGGATGAGATCCTGGAGGCGCTGGATGATTATTTCGCGGCCCACAGATGGGACAGAATTTAATAGAGTTCGATATTCATAGATCGTGTTGACAGTGTTTTATGAGGATAAGGGAGGCAGATTATGATTCGAATGAGGGGATTTTTCAAAAAGACACTGGTGTCAGTCATGGCGGTTTCGCTGGTGGCTGGTCTGACGGCCTGTGGCGGCGGAACGGCGGAAGAGGCTGCAAGCGAAGGGTTTGCGCCGAAGCTGGACACGGAGACAAGCTGTTCCATCCGGGTGGCGGGAAGCTATTCCAACTTTGAATCGCTGGAGAGCGAATTCGAGCGGTTCTATCAGTATTATCCCAATGTCAGCTGTGATTACGTCTATATGGACGATTACGAGAACACCATCGTCAGTGCACTGATGAGCGATGAGGCGCCTGACATTTATGTCACTCAGTCCTGGATGCTGGATGACGACCGGATGAGCTCTGTGCTTGAGAATGCAGAGGTGCTTTCGGATCCGGCTCTGGGCATTGATCTGGAGTGCATCCGTGAGGGTGCCCGCTGGACCCTGGACAACGGGGATGTGGTGATGGTCCCCATCTTCACCCGGTCGTACGGCATGCTGGTGAATATGGATATCTTTGAGCAGAACGGGCTTACAGTTCCGGAGAATTATGCAGAGCTTCTGGAGACCTGTGAGAAGCTTCGGGCGGCCGGCTATGAGACCCCCATTATGGGCGCCAATGCCACCACCACTGCCGGAATCTATTATGCCTTCTCTTTCCCGATGTTCTGCGCGGAAGTGATCCGATTCCCGGAATTGCTGGAGGGATATAATGCTTTGAATTCTGACTGCGGCGAGCTGATGCGCCCCGCGCTGGAGCGTCTGCAGGAGTTTGTGGATAAGGGATATCTGGATCCCGCCCGCTGCTCGGAGGAGATCACGGATGATTACAATGCGGTGATCATGCGCTTCTTCGAAGGGGATGTGCCCATGATGCTGGGCAACGGCGATATGGTGTCCGGCACGGCGAAGCGGGAGAGCAAGTCTGAGGCCTTCTCCGCGTCTCCCTTCAAGTATCAGTTCTATGTGGTGCCCATCGGGGACGAGGGCGGCTATTTCATGGATGCGGTGAATCTGTTCTTCAGCGTCAACAAGAACAGCGCGAATCTGGACATGACCAACGAGTTCATGCGGTTCCTGGTATCGGAGAAGGAGCTGGGCAATATGGCGGCTCTGAAGCGTCTTATCACTCCCACCAGCGATTTCTCCCTGGATGAGGTGTATTCCTCCCTGGAGGGCTTCCCGGCGGAGCGGAGCTTCAGTTATCGGGACACCGGCCTGAACGACGCGGCCAACAAGGAGTTCCGGAATGCGGCCTACAATGTGGCTAACGGCACCATGACGGTGGACGAGGCGGTGGAAGCCTACGGAAGCCTGGGGAAGTAAGGGAGATTGGATATGGACGAACGTGTAGTGGTTGTGGATGACGACGCCATCATCTTAAAAAGCGCGGGAACGGTGCTGACGGAAGCGGGCTTCAAGGTCACCTGCCTGAAGAGCGGCCGGCTTTTGCTGGATTACGTGACGAAGAATACCATCGATATGCTGCTGCTGGACATTAAGATGCCGGAGCAGGATGGCTTCGAGACGTTGAAGCTCCTGCGGAAATGGGAGCGGGAGAACGGCCGGCGGGAGATCCCGGTGATCTTCTTTACCGCCAACGACGACGGCGAATCCGAGACGACAGGCCTGTCCCTGGGAGCCATGGATTTCATCCGAAAGCCTTTTGTGGCGGAGGTGCTGACCCTCCGTGTGCGGCACTTGCTGGATCTGGTGCGGCTGCAACGGGACCTTCACGCGGAGGTGGAGCGGAAGACCCGGGAAGTGGAGGGCCTGTCCCTCCATGTGGTGCAGACCCTGGCCGCAGCCATCGATGCGAAGGACGCGTACACCAAGGGTCACTCCGGACGGGTGGCGGATTACGCTCGGGAGATCGCCCGGCGTGTGGGCTATTCGGAGGAGCGCCAGGAGGAGATCTACATGATGGGCCTGCTGCACGATGTGGGCAAGATCGGTGTCCCGGACGCGGTGATCAACAAGCCCGGACGGCTGACGGATGAGGAGTTCGCCATTATCAAGACCCACCCCGCTCGGGGCGCGAAGATCCTGGAGAATATCGAGGAGATGCCGAAGCTGGCCACCGGTGCCAGATGGCACCATGAGCGCTTCGACGGCCGGGGCTATCCGGACGGTTTAGCCGGGGAGGCGATTCCCGAGGAGGCGCGGATCATCGCCGTGGCGGATGCGTACGACGCCATGACCAGCCACCGGAGCTACCGCGATGTGATTCCCCAGGATGTGGTGAAGAGGGAGCTGGAGAAAGGCTCCGGCAGCCAGTTCGATCCCCGGTTCGCGGCGGTGATGCTGGAGATTATCGGGGAAGATACGGAGTATAAACTGAGAGAGCAGTAGGGAAACTAAAAGATACCGGCTGGGTTTTACCCGGTATCTTTTTTGTTTGCGTATTGGTGTGAAAATATCGTTTGAATTGGCGATTTGTGGTATTATGTAGTCGATGTGGGTTTCCGGGGGGATTTGGAAACTCGGTGAGTTGAAACGCGTGATTTTCGCGTAGATGGGAGACGGTATGAGAAAAGGATGGAAGCGTTGGATTTCCGTTCTGCTGAGCGCAGTTCTGCTCCTCGGCTGGAACGGCATGGTCTCGAATCCCATGACGGCACAGGCAGATGAGCCGCGGGTTGAGATTCTGATGGATGGAACGGTTGATTTTGACAATGAGAGCTCGGTCACCGAGAACGAGACGGAGGTTTACCTGCTTCCCGTCGTCTATACCGTGAGCGGTGAGCAAGTGACAGTCACTGTCCGGGAAGGCCTCGGAGTGGACGGAGACACCCTGTTTGTGGACGGCACGAGCAATGCTGCCATTCTCGGCGCTCTCTCCAACAGCATCTACTCTGTCAGTGGCTTTGATTATGCGTGCATGCAGTTCGCGCTGACATCCACGATCGGGGGAAGCACCACCAGCTGCCCGCTTGCGTATGACCCCTCCACCGGCGTGTTCACCCGTGCGGACCGTGCCGATACGGCAGTCATCGCAACGGGCGCAAATGGCGAGCTGGGAGAGTATCATCTCAGCATTGTGCTCATTCAGCCTTTGCGCAGAAATGTTCAGATCTCCATAAGCAACTCCGACGCCAACTGGAGAGGAGTGCCGGCGATATATCAGAGTGATTTTCCTTACGAGGAGGATAACGAAACCGTCAACTGGAATTACAACAGCATGCATTCCTATAAGTACTGCACGCTGTATGTGAATAATCCTGATCTGGATTCGAAGGCTGATTTTAATGATGCCTCTACCAAAACTGTTTCCTATGAAGTCAATGCGGAGAGGCCGGGATATGTGAACCTGACCTTCTGTTTCGACTGGAACTACAGACCGGCAAGCAACACGTTAACCATCAATGGTCATGATTACATTATCCCGGTCAACTTTGACGATCGGGCCAGCTGGCTGAATGCCTTTGCCTTTGAATATCGGGACCGGTGGATCAGCTTTACGATCAGCGACGTGGAGCTTGACTATACAAACTCGGGTGATGCGACCCTGGACATCACGAATTTTAATCTGCGGCCCATTACATTGGAGGAGTGCTATATCGGGGAATTCTCCTGGAGATCCACCCCGGAGCGGGAAGGCTCGGATGATTGCATCCCGCATTCCAATATCTCTCTGATCAGCGTAACGTATCCGGATGGCATTGAGAACGGACGTTCTTTCGATGAAGCGACGCTTGATGCGGAATCCAGATTGTCGAAGACCGCGAAGACCGCGAAGTATATTACATACGGTGCAACGGATGGCAACGGAGAAATGATGCTGCCCATCGGATCGAAGGTGACCCTGCGTGTTGCTCCGGAATTCGGATATCAGATAACTGCCTTCAAACTCAACGGAACTCCCATCGAGTCCTCTGATACCGGCACCGGCTCGGATGTGGCGGTATTCACCTTTACCGTTGGCTGGCCAGTCATGAATCTCAGCGCAGATGTGCTGCAGGTCGGCAATGAGGCGGTGACCGCAAATACGAAGGCTGTATCGGAAGCGGGCATCGAACTTGGCGGAAACGAGTCTGCCATGAAGATCGGCACCGCAAAGTTGGAGGTTGAGGATTTTACACCGAGCCCCGATCAGAAGAACAGGTTCCAGACGGCCGCAGGGGACTATGAAGTAATGGCATTTTTGGATATCTCGCTTTTCAATTGCGTGTATAAGGGAACCAGCGCAGCTTTCTGGGATATGCCGGTAAAGACGCTGAACAATAAGGCGACGGTTTATCTGGCACTGGAGGAGGATGTCAGCGACAAAGAGATTCTTGTGGTTCATGAGAATGCAGAAGGCGACTATGAGACGATCGAAGCAAAATATCTCGCGGAGATCGGTGTCATCGCTTTCGAAACAAATTCCGTCGGCAATTATGCCATTGCGGGAAAGGAGAATGGACCTTCGAAGGATCTCGACCTGAGCTGGTATGATAATTCAGGAAAATCCTACTGGTACGAGAATGGGGTCAGACAGGGCACGGCAGCGGATGCCAAGGCAGTCTCTTATGATGGTACCGTACGAGGAAGAGAGATCTATGATCCCGTTAAGAATTCCTGGTACTGGCTTGACGCCAACGCAGAGGGAGCTATGGCGAGAGATAAGGAAGTGTTCGTCCCTTATGTGTATCAGGATGAAAAGAAATGGACGACGCAGACCATGCGCGATGTTTCCTACGAATCGGATAAGGAAGTCTATTATTACATCTATAAGTGTATGATAAGCGGTGAGGGCAAATGGACTCGTTATGACAGTTCCGGAAAGTTGGTCAAGGGCTGGTACACTGTGGATGAGTCTCAGGCTGACATCTATCCCGAGCAGGTCGGCAATACCTATTATTACGACCACATGACCGGCGCAATGGTCAAGGGCTATGTCACCATCGACGGCAAGAGATACCACTTCGACGAACGCACCGGAGTGCTTACTGATTAAGGGTGGAAAACAAGACGGGTAGACGTGCTAAGGCACATCTACCCGCTTTCTATTTCCTTTGATTTAGTTCAATGCGGTCCCGTTCACATAGACGGTATATCCGTTGGACACGATGCCGCTTGCATCGCCATTAAACTCGGTGAGGTAGCAGTCGCCGGTAAGGATCCAGGTGCTGCCGCTCTCGAGAGTCACGGACACGGAGCCGATCTCGGTGGATACGGTAGTTCCCTTCGCGTTGGTGATCTCGCCGGAGAAGCATCCGGTGAAGGTGGAACCATCAGTGATATTCAGGGTCAGATAGGAATTGTCGCCCACCAGGATGGTGCCTTCCGCTTCCTGACCGATGAGGTTCAAGGTTGCGTTGTTGTCAGCTCCGCTCCAGCCGTCGTCACATACGGACAACAGGATTCCTTCGCTGTCTTCGTTGACAAGAGTCACACCGCTCAGGGTGATGACTGCATTGGTATTGGTCACATGGAACATGTGGCCGTTCAGGCTGGTGAGGGATCCGCCCGTCATGGTGAAGGACGAAGTGCCGCTGTCTGCATCACCGCTCATAGACTGGTAGATCATGATGGTGTCGTGGAAGGTGGCGTTGCCGTTGCAATCCGTGTTGTTTGCGGTCATGTCGCAATCGGTGAGGGTAATGGAGTTCTTACCTTCGATGCAGACGCCCTCAGACAGGTTCGATGTGAGGGTCGCATTCTCGACCGTGATATCTGCGGTGGAGTAGATCGCAGGGGAACCGAGGCCGTTGGTCACATAGGTTCCGCCGTCCACGTATACGGTTCCGCCGCCTCTGTCGGTACGGATCGCTGCGGAGGAAGTGCCGCTTGTGGTGATGTCGAGGTTGTATGCGTAGGTAACGCCGCCACCGGTGGTCATGATACCACCGGATCCGTTACCGGTGGTAACGACGGTGGAATCCTTGATGATGACAGTGGTTCCGTCACCTTCCGCTCCGTTCTGGCCGCCGTTGCCGCCATAGGAGAAGACGCCGTTCGCACCGTCAGCATCGGAAGTGATGTTGGCTCCGGTGATGGTGGTGGTGGAACCGTCCTTCACCAGAACGGTCGCGTTCAGACCGTAGAAGTTGCAGTTGTCTCCGCCGTCGGAGTCTCCGGTCTTAGTGACAGTAATGTCAGAAACCGTTACATCTTCCGAGGTGGCGATCAAAAGAGCACTCTCGTCAGTGGTGGTGCTGGAAATGGTCTCGCCGCTGATGGTCTCTGCGGAGGTCACTTCCACGCTTCCGGAATAGTTGATGTCAGCGTTGCTGTTTCCGCCGGGTGCTCCACCAGGGCCGCCGCCCTCGCCGCCGCTGCTGGCTTCGCCATCCCCGCCGGGGCCTCCCTCAGGGGGCTCACCGTCCGGGTTTTCTCCATCCGTTTTTTTGCCATCGGTTCTGTCACCGTCCGGCTTGTCCTTGTGGGACTTGCTCTCATCAGTGCTTTCTTCCGTATCGGTTGTGGTGGTATCCAGAGTATCTGTGGACTCCTCTGTGGATACGGTTGCGGTGGAAGATTCGCTTGTACTTGTGCTTCCGCATGCGCTTAAGGTGAGACTTGCAATCATGGACGCCATC
>JAEEGL012513712.1_pt1 | contig 14138 bp, 10 predicted proteins | sample 9134231 | NCBI WGS metagenome assembly JAEEGL01 (sample SAMN16246548, study PRJNA631951) | gut metagenome | biome: gut microbiome; feature: rumen; material: fiber-attached | host: Bos | place: Iran: Karaj | collected 2018-10 | reverse complement strand
CAACGGTCGCCAGTGTGCCTGTGGCAATATCGGATGCTTAGAGGCCTATTGTGCCCATAAGGGTATTATCCGTACTGCTCAGGAACTGTTGGCTGAGAGCCAGCAACCCAGTCTGATGCGAGACGTGGAAAAACTGACACCGAAACTGATTGCAGGCTTCTGTGATCAGGGTGACGAACTGGCCATTGAGACCCTCCGCCGTACTGGTGAGATATTAGGTCGCGGACTCGCTAACTATGCCTCTATCACCAATCCTGAGGCTATCATCCTGACGGGAGGCATCCCCCATGCAGGCAAGTGGCTGTTAGAGCCTACCGAGGAGTCGTTCGAGAAGCACGTGTTCCACAACATCAAGGGACAGACCAAGATACTGGTTACCAACTTGAAAGACTCTGAGCGCGAAGTGTTAGGTGCCTCCGTATTGGCATGGATGGTAAAGGAATACTCGCTGTTCCTCTAACCACTTCTAACTTTTAATACTTGAAGCTACTGCCGCCTACGAACTCACGCATGATGCTCGTGGGCGGTATTTCTTTGTCGCTGACGGGCAGGAAGAAGTGGATGAATTTCAGCAGGCGGTGGGCTTCAGCATATTCCGGACAGTTCTTGGGAACGCTGGATAGAATAATCTCGGCATGGGTGCGCAACACGGCAAACTCGATATTCAGCGCCGAGTTGAACATCACGTCGGCACTCTCCTGATAGGGTACTATCCATTGGTTTTCGGCATCCAGCACATTCTTCCACTGAGCGATGGTCTGCTGGGCGGTAAAGGCTCCTTTGTTGTAGTCGCGGATGATGCGGCGCAGCAGGCGGTTGTCGCGGACGGGAATCCAGTTGTGGTCATCCAGCGAAATGCTGGTCAGGGCCGATATATATACCTTGTATTTCAGGACATCGGGAATCTTCTTCGTCAGCAGCGGGTTCAGGGCATGAATGCCTTCGATGATGAGCACGGTGTCGCTGCCTAACTTCAGCTTCTTGCCGTTCCACTCGCGCTTGCCAGTCACGAAGTTATACTCTGGAATCTCCACACGCTCGCCCTGCATCAGTCGCAGCAGGTGATCCTCTAACAGCGCGTATTCCACAGTCTCGATATTATCGAAGTCGTAGTCACCGTTGGGCAGTTTCGGCGTGTCTACTCGGTTCACGAAATAGTCGTCCGTCGAGAAGGATATAGGTCGCAGCCCGCAGGCTAACAACTGTATGGACAGACGCTTGCAGAACGTAGTCTTGCCCGATGACGATGGCCCCGTGATGAGCACGATGCGTACGGGATCTTTCTCCCGATGGAAACGGCGGTCAATCTCTTCGGCAATCTGCACAATCTTCTTCTCCTGTAGGGCTTCGCTCACCTGAATCAGTTCAGAGGCATAGCCGCGCATGATGGCTTTGTTGACGTCGCCAGCATTCGAAAGACGCATGATGATGTCCCAGCGCGTCTTTTCGGCAAACATCTCGAACGTTTTGGGCTGGTCCACTTTCTCAGCCACCTGGTTAGGATTGTTCCAGTCGGGTACGCGCAGCAGCAGGCCCTGCTCATAGCGCTCCAGTCCCCACACCTTCAGATACCCTGCCGAGGGAACGAGCGGACCGTAGTAGTAGTCCACGGTATCGCCTAATGTATAGTAATCGCTATAGATTTGTCCGCTGGTCTCCAAGAGTTTCACCTTGTCAGAGAAGCCGCGCTCCTGAAACACGCGGATAGCCTCCTCGTTGGTGGCTTCCGTACGGCGGAACGGCATGTCGAGGTTGATAATCTCCTGCATGCGCTGCCTGATAAGCTCCACATCCTCGTCGGTCAGTACATCGCCATTCTTCTTCTTGAAGTTGCAGTAGTAGCCGCGGCATAACGAGTGCTCGATGAAGAGCTTCGAGCCAGGGAATACATCCTGGGTGGCTTTGTAGAGCACAAAGCTGAGCGAACGGACATATACGCGGTGACCTGAACCTTCACGGGCATCCAAAAACTCCACGTCGCGGTTCTGGTAAAGCCTGAACTTCAAACCCTGTGAGGCATTGTTCACCTTAGCTGATACGACAGGGTAGGGCAGCTTAATTTCGTCGGCAAATTCTTGGTAGACGTCTAACAATGAGCATCCTTCTGGAAAACTCTTGGTCACATTGTTGTTCTTGCAGCGGATCTGTAGCATATTCTTTGTTGATAGTTTACTGTTTATAGTTTATAGATCATTACATTTGTCAGCATTCACGGTAGAAGTCGAGGGCATCCTTGATTTCTTCCTCAGCGACGGTCTGGTTGATACGGATGTCGCCGATACCGCCTAACAGGGTGAAATTGATGGCATTGCCCTGATTCTTCTTGTCGTGGTGCATCAGTTCTATCAGGTGCGGATAGTCGTCGCAGGTGATGTCCATGCGTCCGTAGTTCTCCTTGATGAAAGCCACTGTCTGCCGCATCTTGTCCTGCGGGAACCCGGTCTTGACACAGCTGAGGTACAGCTCCACTATCAGTCCCCAGGCTACGGCATAGCCGTGGAGCACAGGTTTGCGCTCCAATGCCAGCGACTCGAAGGCATGGCCTGCGGTATGTCCAAGGTTGAGGGCCTTGCGGATGCCTTGTTCCGTAGGGTCTTCCAGCACGATGCGCTGCTTGACGGCAACGCTGCGCTCTACCATTGAACATTGAACGTTCTCTCTTTGAGAGTGTGGCGTTGCGAGGAACGTTGAACGTTGAACGTTCAGTAGTGCGGCCCAGTGCTCCTCGCAGTCTATGAGTCCGTGCTTCAGCATCTCCGCATACCCGGAAAGAATGTTCTCCTGATCCAATGTTTTGAGGAAGATGGTGTCGAGAATCACGCTGCGGGCATTGTTGAACACGCCAATCTCGTTCTTCAGACCGCCGAAGTTGATACCAGTCTTGCCGCCTACCGAGGCATCTACCATCGCCAACAGCGTAGTGGGTATATTAATAAAAGGTATACCGCGCTTGAAGGTGGAGGCCGCAAACCCGCCCAAATCGGTTACCATACCACCGCCCAGGTTCACCATCAGCGAATGGCGCGTGGCTCCCATGCGCTGCAATTCGCTCCATACATGGCTTAGCGACTCTAACGTCTTATGCGTGTCGGTGGCCTTGATGCTGATGCGCCGGGCCGTATTCATGCACTCATAATTGCTGACTACGGGCAGACACAGGCGTTCGGTGGTCTCGTCGCACAGCACAAACAACGAGTCGTGCGTCACCTCGCCAATGGCCTCCGAAAGGCTCTTCTCGAGGTCTTCGGATATAATAATTTTCTGCTTTTCCATATTTTTGGTGCAAATTTACAATTAATTTTTAAACTATCCAATCTTTTTCGCGTCAAAAAAGCAAAAATACATAAACATTGTTTTATACATGAAACGTTTTTTACTATTCATCGCGGCAGTTTTGACTGCTTTGGCAAGTATGGCCCAGCTCCACGTAAAGGGCAAAGTGATAGAGAGTGACTCACAGGAGCCAGTTGCTCAGACAACTGTGAAGTTGTTGAAGACCGACAGTACTTTGGCAGCAGGTGTGCTGACAAAACTGGACGGCCAGTTCAGTGTGAAAGCCCCCAAGACAGGCACCTACATCATACAGGTGACGTGTGTGGGTTTTAAGGCTTACACCAAGCGCGTCAGCGTGCAGGCCGACAAGGATGTGCAGTTGGGCACCATCTCGCTGCAGCCCGATGCTATCATGCTGAAAGGCGCTGTGGTGACTGGTCAGGCAGCCAAGGTGACCGTGAAAGAAGATACTTTTGTCTACAACGCCGCTGCTTTCCGTACACCCGAAGGTTCGGTGGTTGAGGAACTCGTCAGGCGACTCCCTGGTGCGGAGGTGAGCGACGACGGTACCATCAAGATCAATGGTAAGCAGGTGAAGAAGATCCTCGTCGATGGTAAGGAGTTCATGACAGGCGACACCAAGACTGCCATGAAGAATCTGCCCACCAACATCATCAACCGCATCAAGGCCTACGACCAGCAGAGCGATATGGCACGTATTTCAGGCATTCAGGACGGTGAGGAGGAAACCGTGCTCGACTTCGGCATCAAGCCAGGCATGAACAAGGGTATTATGGTCAATGCCGACCTGGGTGCTGGTACCGAGCACCGCTATTCCGGACGAATATTCGGCGGTTTGATGAAGGACGACTTCAAGCTGTTCCTCATGACCAATGCCAATAACACCAACGACATGGGCTTCCCAGGCGGTGGCGGCGGTGGTCGTTTCGGTGGTGGCCGTCAGGGTCTGAACGCTACGAAGATGGCTGGTGTGAACCTCAACTACGAGAAGAAAGACAAGCTGACTATTGACGGTAGCATACGCTGGAATCATGGCGACGGCGATACTTGGTCGAGGAACAACAGCGAGAGTTTCTTCAGTGGTACGACGTCCTCGTTCAGCAACAGCATCAACCAGAGTTTCTCGCGTTCTAACCAGTGGAACGGTCAGATGCGATTGGAGTGGCAGCCCGACTCGATGACCAACATTATGTTCCGTCCCAATTTCTCGTACAGCAAGAACGACGGTACCAGCTTGAGCAACAGTGCCACCTTTGATAGTGACCCCTACGAATATTCTGGCGATCCCCTGCGCGAGGTCCGCGAGATTGCTGAGAAGTATGGCATCGTGAAGAACTACAGTTTGAACGACGGCATCACCTATAGCGACTCGAAGAACCTGCGCGGTATGTTGCAGTTCAACCGCCGTCTGAACAACCGTGGCCGTAACATCACCATTCAGCTCAATGCCAACTGGGGCGAGGGCACCAGCAAGTCGATGGCCAACAACTACATCTATCTCTTTACGAATCCTGATACTACGATTACCAACCGTTACAACCTCACGCCGCAGGACAACTGGGGCTATTCTATCCGTGCCAACTATAGCGAACCCATCGCCCATCAGGTCTATCTGCAGTTCGGCTACCGCTATCAGTACAGCTACACCAAGAGCGACCGCAAGACCTATGGCCTCTTCGGTGTCGACTATTCCGGCATTCATCCCGACTATCGCAATTTCGATGCCTACTTAGATATGCTTCCCAATCCTCTCGATATCTATGAGGATAAGACCTTGAGCAGTTACTCCAACTACAAGAACTATACCCATACAGCCGAAGTGATGCTACGCGTCGTGCGTCCCGCCTATAACTTGAACATCGGTTTCCAGGTTATTCCGCAGAAGTCACACTTCGTTCAGGACTATACCTCGCGTGTCAATGGCGAGACCGTACGTCTGCGTGCGGACACCACCCGTACCGTTACCAACTTCACGCCGACGGTCGATTTCCGTTGGAAGCAGTCGAAGACCGGTCAGCTGCGCTTCACCTATCGCGGCAATACCAGTCAGCCGTCCATCAGCGACCTGCTTGATGTCTATGATGACAGCAATCCCCTGCGCATTACACGTGGTAACCCGGGCCTGAAGCCTTCGTTCACGCAGACTTTCAACCTCTTCTACAACGACTATTTCCAGAAACACCAGCAGGCCATTATGACTTTTGTCAATTTCTCGACGACCAGCAATTCCGTATCTAACAAGACTACGTATGTGGAGTCTACTGGTGGTACCATCACCCGCCCGGAGAATATCAACGGCAACTGGAATGCCAACCTTGGCTTCATGTTCAATACCGCTCTCGACTCGGCTGCCTTCTTTAATGTCAACACCTTCACCAATTTGGGTTACAACCATAATGTGGGTTTTGTCAGTGTCAACAGCCTGTCAGATTCAGAGAAGAGTGTCACCAAGGCGTTTAATGTCAGTGAGCGTATTGCAGGCAGTTTCCGCAACGAGTGGTTTGAGTTCGAGATCAACGGTTCGCTCAACTATACGCATCGCCGCAGTGCCCTTCAGCCCAACAACAACCTCGATACGTGGCAGTTCTCATACGGTGCTATGACGGGTGTTACCGCTCCTTGGGGCACGCAGCTCACCACTAATCTCAACATGCAGAGCCGTCGCGGTTACGCCGATGCCTCTATGAATACCAACGAACTCATCTGGAATGCACAGCTCTCGCAGTCGTTCCTTCGTGGCAATGCACTCACCCTCTCGTTCCAGTTCTACGACATCCTGCGTCAGCAGTCTACCGTTAGCAGCATCCTCAATGCCATGCAGCGCAGCGATACCGAGTATAACGCCATTACCAGCTATGCAATGGTACACGTCATCTATCGTCTCAACCTCTTCGGAGGCGGTCAGGGTGGCTTTGGTTTCGGCGGTCGTGGTGGCCGTGGACAGGGCGGTCCCGGCTTCGGAGGTCCTGGCGGCGGTGGTCGCGGAGGCCGTGGCGGCGGTGGCTTCGGTGGCGGTGGCTTCGGCGGTGGCCGACCCGGTCGATTCTAATCAGAAAATCTAAGCTGGACTATATAGGATAATTATCCAAAGAAGGGGTGCCCATCGACACGGGTACCCCTTTTCTCACCTTCTCACTTTCTCATTTACTCCCCCGTTTTTTACGAAGCCTTCCAAAACTTTTTCGATGGCTTCCAAAAAAGTGTTACGAAGCCTTCCTGCAAGAAATCCATCGAGACGCAGAAAAGTGTAGTTGTCAACTTCCCTATTTGTTGTCTTCAACTTCCCTATTTGTCGTCATCAACTTCCCTATTTGTCGTTGTCAACTTCCCTATGTGTCATCATCAACTTCCCTATGTAGTTCAGCTTCTTTTCTAAGCCCCTCGGTTTCGTTATGGATAGGATACTATGCCTGATTTGAATAGCAAAAAACTACCGACAATACTTTTTTTATTTATTTACTTGTTTTATTGGATATAATTGCCTAACTTTGTACAAACATATATAATAAGGAATGAAAGAAATAAAGGTTTTGGCTCTACTGATCCCAATGACATAAAAAAATGGTGCCACAACGGCAGCTACCCCGTCACCCACAGGATTCACCAAGGTGGACGGTGAAGACAAAGATAAAAAGTAATATATCTCGACTTTTAGGCAATGACAGATGACAGATGACAGTTATTAAAAAAGGGGACTCGGATGGAGTCCCTTTTTAATTCGATGTGTCTTTTTCATTCTTCCTTGCGGTTGTCGATGTTGTCGCCCTCGGTGGGAGCCATCTCCTCTTCAAAGTCGGTGATGCCGGCATTGACAAGGATGTCGTACCACTGGATGAGCTTCTTGATGTGGCTGTTCTGTACGCGATCCTGATCCCAGTCGGGCAGTACCTTGGTGAAGTAGTCGTGCAGCTCCTTGGCGCTGGCCTTGCGGAAGTCGACGCTCGATGTCTTGCCCTTCTCCAAATCGCGCATAGAGGCAAGGACCTTCATCAGGGGAACGTCCTCAGTCTCGGTGAACATAGCGATGTCGGCCAGTGAGGTGATACGATCGGTGGCAAAAGCGGGAATGCGCTTGTGGGTGTCGTCTAAGGCCTCGACGATGAGGCTGTTCTTGGCACGTGATACTAATTTGTAGAGTCCCGGCTTGCCCGAGATAGCTAAAATGGTCTGTTTCATATTCTTTGTTTTTAATTTAATATTTCGTTATTTCGTTATGTCGATGAATTGATTCTAAGATGCGGTCTATTTGGCTGTCGAGGTCTTGGATGCCGTCGTTCACGATTTCGTAGTCGGCATGGGCTATTACCTCTTCCTGTGGCCACTGGCGGGTCATCCATTGCAGGACTTTCTCGCGGGTGATGCCGTCGCGCTGCATGACACGCTGGATGCGGACTTCCTGCGGAGCTGTGACAACCACGGCCTTGTCGACGAGCTTGTGGGCGCCCGACTCAAAGAGGATGGCACTCTCCATCCATTGCATGCCGCTCTGCTCGAAGTCGCGGAACACGGCAGGGTGGACGATGGCGTTCATGGCCTGCTGGTTGCCCTCATTGGCTAACAGGAAACGGCTCATAGCGGCCTTGTCGAGCGAGCCTACAAGACGGATGATCTGCTGCTGTAGGGCAAGGGAGGTGCGGATGAGACGCTTGGCTGCTGCGTCACAGTCGTAGACCGTAATGCCATGCTTCTCTAAACGCTTGCATACGTAGCTCTTCCCCGAGCCTATTCCGCCTGTAATTCCTATCTTCATCACTATTCACTTTTCATTTGCAAAGCGCCTCAGTCTTCCTCAATGAGATAGTCAACCTGCTTGGAGTCCAAGGTGGCACGGGTAATGCCATGTGGGACATTTTTCAGATAGAGGTTGCATTTGTCGGAAGAACTCTGGATGATTTCGTGATAGTCGGCCACAACGATAAAGTCTTCTGCATGCAGATAGGGTATCTGGGTGGCGCCGGCCACGAAGTGTACTTTCGCCTTGGCAGGGAACGTACGCAGTACCTTGCCTTCAGGCAGGTTCTGACAAAGGATGGGAACACCGTCGATAGTCTCTTCCGTCAATATGTCGGTAATGAATTCTACCTGGACACGTTCCGGCACAACCTTGATGCCGTTGGGATGACTCAGACGGCTGTTGACGGTCAGCGTATCCCTGAATCCTGCATAGTTGAGCGGTTCGGTATAAATAACGCTGATGCTGTCTAACTTGTCTGGTGCGGCATATACGTCGATACTGTCAGGTATGTAGCTGACCAGCGAGACGAAATAAGGCTGCTGGGGTGTGACGCGCCCCGTCCAGCGGACTGGCACGCGCTTACGCTCTCCATTATTGTAGAAGAATTCAAAGCGGTCGGGCTTCAGGGAGGTGATGCTTGTCGAAATCTCTAACTGCTGCATAAGCATTCGCTTGATGTCGGATGACGAGACGATGCCGGCACCATTGCCCCGGTCGTAGTTCTTGTAGTTCAGATTGATGGTGGGCGTGCGGTCGCCATAGAGGTAGGAGACAATCATCCAGCCCTTGTCGCGCACCATAGCACGCACGGTGTCCGTAGCAGGGGAGGTGAGCATGACATTCTTGGGAATGCCCACAACGCGCACGGGCACTTTCAACTCGCGCTCGTAGGTCTCATTGAGCGTGATGGTGAGCCAGAAGATGCCTGAGAGCATCAAGAAGAACAAAAACGTCAGGAACTGCTTGTTCACATTACTGAACAAGAAGTCCCTGATAGTCTCGTATAGGCGCTTAAAACTCAAAACCCGAACTTTTCACTATTCACACTAACGAAGTGCTTGCTCACTTCTGGACCGGTGTGCTTGCAGTATCTTTATAGACGTAGCTCTTGTCGACCTTGATAACAACGCCGTCGGCAATCTTTACCTCGATGATACCCGATGCCAGGTCGATTTTCTTCACGATGCCGTAGATGCCGCCACCGGTGACAACCTGTGTGCCTTCCTGCAGCGAGTTCTGGAAGTTCTGAATCTCCTTCTGACGCTTCTGCTGGGGCTTAATCATGAAGAAATACATGATGGCAAAGATGGCTACCATCATAATGAGGAAACTGGTCATGCCGCCACCGCCCTGAGCGGCCTGTGCAGCTAAGAAAAACTGTGTCATGTTCTTGTTTAATTAATTTCGTTATGTCGTTATTACGTTATTTCGTTATTTCGAGATGGCTTACCTTTTACACCTTTTTGTTGTCAATATGTTTGAGCAGCAGCCTGTTGTCTATCAGGTGACGGGCAATGGCGTCGAGCATGCCGTTGATGTAGCCGGCACTGCGCGGAGTGGAATAGATCTTGGCGATATCCACATATTCGTTGATAGTGACATTAATGGGGATGGTGGGGAAGGACATCATCTCGGCAATGGCTATCTGCATGATGACGATGTCCATATAGGCCAGACGGTCGAAGTTCCAGTTGCGCGAAGCCTCGCTCATATAGCGCTGATACTGGTCGGCATTCATGATGGTGGCGCGGAACAGCTTGCGGGCATATTCCTGGTCTTCCTCCGAGTCGTATTCGGGCAGCAGCTCCTGATGGCTCTGGTTCTTTTCCTCAAAGCGCTTGATGGTCTTGATGACGAAGGTGTCTACCACCTCCTTGTCGTCGTTCCAGTAAAGGCTCTGTTCCTCGAGCAAGCTGTCGAGATCGTCGTTGTTCTGGATGAACGTACGATATAGTTTACGCCATATTTCGCGGTCTTCATCGTAGCTGTCCTCACTGCTGGCCATATAATCCTTGTAGATCTGGCTCTCCGAAATGAGGTTATACATCTTCTTCAGGAATTCAGGCTGATCCTGATCCCAGTTCTTCTTCTGACTCTCTAAAAACTCGTTGAGCATGCAGTTCTCCTCCAACTGCAAGGCAAAGCGGTTGTAGGCAAATTTCTGCGAAGGCATCTCCGTACCTTCACGCTGGGCACGCGACTGAGCTACCTCAAGATGACGGCGCGACTCGTGGGTTATGCCCACAATGAGTGCTAACAGGTAATTGTAAAGATCGTAGGCTTTTGAGAGACTGAATAAAAGTTCCTTTTCAGCCGTGTCAATGTTTTTACTGCCATTCTGATAGTACGCATAGGTTAACTGTACTACCTTGATTCTAATGAGTTCTCTGTTGATCATAATACTTCTTTATAGCAATTTGATACTCTTATCAGGTGCAAAGGTACTATTTTTTTTAATATCCTGCAAGTTCTTTAAGTTTTTTTGTTACCTTGATAGGCTAAATCTTGCAAAATTGAACATGTTTTGGTAATAATAAATAAAGAAATACTTGTTAGATTCTGTTTTTTTTCTTAATTTTGTAGCCGATTTTGAAAAGTATAAATTAGGTAAAAATGAGTGAATCGAGTGTTGTACAGCCAGACTTGCTGAACCCTGCCCAGAAAGTTCTTCAACAATATGGTAGCACGATGAGTAATGACGACTTGCTACAGTTGGTGAACCCCATGCACGACATTACGGATGCTAATGGCAATATAACCCTTGAGGGGGTCGGTAATCTCTTTATAAAGTCGGCGGGAGTCCCTGCCAACGTTCAGATGCATGCCACTACGCTGGACCTGGCCTACGAGTTGGCCAATGGTCATCAGGTGATGGTTGAGGTAGATTCTGCTGAGCTGCAATCAAACAGTTTGTTGAATTGGCTGAAAGACTTTTTCTTCGGAACGGGGCCAGACAAGGTGATGATTGTTGCCGGTCTTGATTGTAGTGACCCTGAACATCCAAAAGTAACTCTGTCCGATCCCACTTCTGGGGATGGAAATATGCAGACGGTGGATATGGACAAGTTCGTTGACTCATGGAGAGATTCAGGCTGTTCTATGTTGGCCACATCTGTACCTTCCCAGCAAACCATCAAGATGTTCGAGGATGCGGGACTGACAGAATTGCATGTGCCCAAGGTGCATCATCTGGATTATGAGGATATTAATCATGCTCATCAAGCCTGTCAGGGGCAGCCTGATATGCGAGAGGCTTGGGAACAGAAGTTCCAGCATACTTATGATGTCATGAACTTCCAATTGTTCTGTGCACAGAATGAAGGAGGCATGGAGGCCATCAAGCAATACCTGGACGATCATCCGATAGCTCCCGATACGAGTATTTATCACATGATGGAAGCCCAGTCTCCCAGCACCCACGAGCATTATGTCAATGGTGCTTACTTTAATACATCTCCAGAAGTGATGATTGGCGAGGCTCTTGGCGACCATTCGCGTCCCTCTCAGACACCAGAATTGCTGGCCAGCAAAGAGGCGGCCATCAAGAAACTGGCCAACATGGCGGGCGATGCAGGAGCGAAGGCCTTCAGAGCCCAACATGAGGGTGACATCTATGGTGCAGTCGGTTGGAACGAAGTTGACCGAAATGCCCAAGAGGCAATACATGACATTATTAACGATGACTACGGCTAAACTATGGAATGGCAAGATTTTGAACCCTTGGTAAAGGAAGTGCGGGGACAATTACAAACCATCCTCGCCCAGATAGAAAAAGCTGATAAGACTCAACTTCCCGAATGTGACGACGAACTGAGAAATCTTGGGAGTATTTTGTCTGACAGTGTTGATGACTTGGTGGTATGCGGAGAAGTGAAGAAAGGAAAGTCTTCATTTATCAACGCATTAATAGGCGATAGCCTGCTCCCCACGAACACAGAAGTGGCTACGTCGCAGATTTTCCGCATTCTCAATGCACCGTCCCAGTGCTTTTCGCTTGTGTTTACCAATGGTGAACGACAGGAAATCACCCGAGAAGAACTGACACGCTTCGGTTCGCAGACCTATGCCGACATGCGGGGCGAGCCTCTCTATGAAGGCCGCTCATTGGAGTATATAGAAATCAAGACTCCTATAGAGTTCTTGCCCGACAATGTTTCCATTGTTGATACCCCGGGTATTGGTGCTCTCTACGCAGCCCATGAGGAAATCACGACGCGCTATTTGCAGCATGCTTCGGCTGTCGTGTTTGTCTTAGACCCTGCCAATCCGATATCCCAGTCAGAGCTTGCCTTTTTGGACAAGGTGCTGAATGTCACCAGTCAGGTGGTGTTTGTGATGACTAAGATGGATAACTACTCACCCGACTATATTTCGACAATGGTGAGCCGCAACGAGGAACTGCTGGCTCCATACGCCGAGCGCATTGACGGGCATAGTGTCAAGGTACTGCCCATGTCAAGCATGGTGCTGCAAAGTGCAGCGGGTGATGATGAAATACTTAAGCCTCTGACTGTTGAGGAAAGCAACTTCTATCCTGTACGCGACGAGGTGATGTCACTGATTCATCGCACCATGGGATTTTCGCGAAATGTCTATGCCCTGAGGGTGTTCGAACGCTACTGCCAGCAGGTGATGAGCTCCATTGCCAGTCAGAGCAAGGCACTTTCTGAGGCTGCTGATCCGCAGGGTGTCAAAGAACGTTCGGAACAGCTGAAAGCAGAGTTCGTCAGGGAGTGGGGCAGCAATGAAGGTCTCCGCCGTCAGGAGATAGCCCAGTTTGTAGTCGACAAGGTGACGGTGCTGGAAATAGGGGCCCACAACCTGGCCAGTCCGTTTGGGCCCGTCTACAAAAAATACAAGGAGGAGATAGACAGTCTTACATGGACAAGCGTGAAACCATACGTGGCCAGTGTGGCGCAGCGCCTGCAGGATGATTTCGGCATGCAGTGGAAGATACTGCTTGAAGACTGTCAGGAAAGCATCCAACAGAAGTTGGTGCAGTTTGGCGCAGAAATCGTGGAGGGTAGCTTTGGAACCAATCAATTACTGACCCGTGCTTCTGTAGAGGCATTCACGCTGCCTACTCTGACCTTTCAGGACTATTTTAACCAGTTCCGATCAGGTTATATTACGGCAGCCTTGGCTGTGACAGTGGTAGGTGTCATGCTGCCTGTTTCACCTTTGTTTACATTGTTGGCATCGTCTGTACTGACAATACCTCTTGTGGGCGATGCAGAGGTGCAAAAGGCAAAGAATGAGCTACAGAGGTTCCTGAGCGATACGGTATCGCTGATGCACAAGTCGCTGTGTGCAGACCCCATCTCGGCAGAAGAACCCTATTCTGTGCTGACGAAAGCCAAGCGGCAAATCAGCGAAGGCAGCCAACAGGCTATCGACAGCATCTACAATCTACAGAGGGCAAATCTGGAGAAAGAGCTGGATTTGCTGGTCAGCCAGTCGAAGGCCAGTCTGGCCGAACGGAAAGAGGCATTGCAGCATCTGAACGAGCTGCGGATGGGCTGGATGACCATTCTGCAGTCGCTGCTGAAGACACGTCGCATGGTTGAACAACTGAATGAAAAACTACAAGCAAACAAGGCATGAGCGTTATTGGCATCGACATGGGAACCATGTATTGTTCCGCATCGTGGATCAATCCACACACAAGGCAGGCAGAGCTGATCGACTTCATGGATACGGGAAGTCACAAACTGCCATCTGTCGTTCTTCTGTACGACAAGGGACAGCCTTGCGTTGGCAGCGGTCCCTACTATCTTTTAGAGCATCTCATGGGGAAAACAGAGGCAGAACGCATTTCTATCCTTCAACACACCATTCAGGGCATCAAACAGCGAATGTCTCCCAACGGGTCTTTCAAACTGAATGACCGCAGCTATTCGCATGTTGACATTCTTGCTGAGATATTGAAAAAAATAAAAAATGAAGCTGTTCGTTCCTGTCCGTCAATGGGGGCCATAAACGAAGCGGTACTGACTTATCCGCTTTATTTTGAAGAGTGGCAGAAAGATATGTATCGCAAGGCTTCGGAGCAAGCAGGTTTCAGTACGACAACCCTGATAGCCGAACCCATTGCTGCTGCTGTCAGTTT
>JAEEGL011940101.1_pt1 | contig 14138 bp, 15 predicted proteins | sample 9134231 | NCBI WGS metagenome assembly JAEEGL01 (sample SAMN16246548, study PRJNA631951) | gut metagenome | biome: gut microbiome; feature: rumen; material: fiber-attached | host: Bos | place: Iran: Karaj | collected 2018-10 | reverse complement strand
GATATAAAATAGAGAAAGAAAAACAGCCCATGTCCGATATAGTTCTCGATAATAGCGCCAATAAGCCCTAACATGATCATGTTGTTAAAAAGATGGCTGGGACCGGCATGCAAAAACATAGCAGTAATAACCCGGTAATACTGGCCTTCCGTAAGCACACCTTTTGTGTATAACGCTCCATCATAATACCAGGAGGTTATAAACATGCTGCTGATGATAAAAACTGCTACATTTATTACGATAAGCCCAAGCGTCACATAAGCTGAGCTATATATCTTCTGCTGATTTTTTAAAAAATCTTCGCTGTTACTGTCTATATTTCCAGGCATATGCTATCACCCTTATTCAGCCATCAGTTCAAACAGCTGATCCATACTCCTAAGAAGCTTAAAGTCGCCCTTCATCTTGATATTACCTGCCATAAAAGCTCTCTGGAATGACAAACGGCCATCCATTATATCCTCAAAAACTCTCTCATCAGATGTGATTACCACATCACATCCATCCTCATCGCCGGTATGGCAGTCGCATTTTCCGTTATCAACATTTATGATAACCGGCTTAAGTTTTGGATTATCCTGAAATACTATCTTATATTTAGATCGCACGCCGGCAACCGGGGTAAACTTCTTCTGAAGAATCTTTGCATATTCTTCCGAACTGCCCAGAGCTTTATCATCCTGTCCCATTTTGTCCCTGAAGATACTTGCAAGTTCCTGCAGATCCTCTTTCTGGGTACGAACATAATTATCATCCGATGCGTATTCTGAAAGCTGTTCCGATTCCTGAGGGGTAAGCTCTATTCCCTTAGCAACGGCAACCTTGTTGATAACTGCCTGGTTGCTGGCAGGAAAAACAGCCATTTTCTGATTGATAGTCCTATAGATATTCTCAGTCTTTTTCTCAATGATCTTGGAATATTCAGTGCTGTTCTCAAATCTGGTGGTATCAGCTATAAAGCCGCACATACCATCGCAGGGAAGTCCACCAAGCATCTCCCAGGCTGCTGCCAGACTCATCATGCCCTCGCGCTCTCCATGAGTTGTAGACATGACAACCGGAGCCATATAGATCTCTTTTATCCTGTCCTTATCGCCGTAGAGCCAGCAGGCATCAAGAAACTGCATCATATATCCACCGACACCGTACCACTCCACTGTAGACGCCAAAATAACGCCGTCCGCATCCTTAAGAGTATTTGGAAGCGCAGTTATCCCGTTTCTCTGTTCATAGAGATTGTATTGCTGAACTTTAACATTTAATTCCTGCAGAACTGTTGTGATCTGTGAGATTACGTACAAAGTAGGATCGTCTATGATTCCTCTTCCGCCATAATAGATGTTTATCTTCATGAATACCCCTCCAACTAATTAAGGGTATTATACCACAAGGCTGCAGCAAATGATAACATGACAAAAGGTCTGTTTTTTCATAAATCATCTGCAGTCGAAACAAATTCTGCCGATCCTGACCTCGTCTCCTTCCTCGATGAAGATGTCCTCCTGAGGATTTAATCGAAGGCCGTTCCTGAAGGTACCGTTTGTTGAGTTCAAGTCTCTGAGAATGATCCTTCCATCAGGGTCTTTTGAAAATCTGCAATGTATTCTGGACACACTCTTATCATTTATCACATTATCAACGCAGCCCTGCAATTTACCCACTGTTAATGGGAGCTTTCCAAGACTTATCCTCAGAGTTTTGTCAGTGTTTCTACTATATAAAGTAATATCTCTGTCTTCCTCTTCTCCCGCATCGAGAAGGATTGTTTCGTCTCCGCCCTTCATGGCACTTCCGACGCTGATAGGACTCTTGTAGGCGCTCATATCTATAGGATCTGCAGCTTCCGCCGTTTCATCCCAAGTATGATCCTCTTGAAAAAAATCCTCTTCCACAGGAAGCTCTTTTTCCTCCGGTGAGTCTTTAGCCGCCTTAGCAAGCAGATCCCTTATACCGGACAAAAATGATACTATTCCTGTCACCATCGATACCAGCATTACCGCGATTGAAAGCATATTCTCCTCTTCAGTGAGGATATAGTTCATTCGTATAGCCACCATAGCTGCCACCAGCACAAAGAACAGGAGAGAAAACATTATCTGCACTTTGCCGTTTATTTTTCCGGAAATTTTCTGAAGTCTTTTTGCAGGAAGGGTATCTTTTTCCTCATCCTCTATTATCGGATCTTCCTCTTCAAAAACATCCATGGGACTTTCCTGTGGTTCCGGCACAAATTCGATTGTCTTTTTGTCGGGCTTAGTTTCTTTTTCGTGATCATCCTTAATCAGCTGCTCTATAAGCTCAAGAACCAGTGCGCCTTCTTCCTGTGCTTTTTCGCTGCAGGAATATACTATCTCCACCGCTTTCTCATCCTCATGATCCACAAGTTCAAAAAGCTCATCCGCAAAAGTCGCGAAACCTGCCGCCTTATCCTGAAATGGACAATATAAGAAATAGAAATCACCTGTGTTTAGATCAGTAAAAACACTTCCCGCATCCAGCACTACATTTTCAATGCCAAGCAAATATTCAGAAAGCCCTAAAAGAGCCTCCTTCAGACAGGAAAAAAGCTTAAGAAGCTGCTCCGTGTTCATGCCCCTTGTGGCAAATCTGTCTTTTATACTCTGCAGGGAATTGATCTCATAATATAGAAAGTACTCGTTATTTATTGTCCTTACATCGCAGGGAACAAAGCCCTTTAAATTACCTGTTTTCAAGATCCTGACCTGATAGCTGTCCTTGTTACTATGATCCAGTGCAGTATTCCCGGCAACCAGATAGTTGTGCCTAAGTTCTCTGTAATATTTATATTCCATGATTATTTCTTACTCCTTCAATCCTATATCCTTAATGCGTTTAACAGTTCTGATATGTCTTGCATACTCTCTCTTTGTAGCGGCTTGTTTTATCTCAATCTCCCAGCCGCTGCCCAGCCCTTTAAAAGCTTTTTCCACAACCGCATGCCTGACAATTGTACTTCCCCAGACTTCTATCTTTTTTCCCCGGACTACCGCCCTAAAAGCAGGCGATGAACTCCCGTAATACTTTCCTCCTGCGACCTTTGCACTTCTATCCATTACATATGCGCCAAGATCATCCTTATATCTCTCTTCATTGTTACTAACTGCCCTAAAGGCAAGCACATAGCAATCCTGTGACAGCACACATCTTGTATACAAATAAGAAGAAAAATATATCAGCGCCGCAAAAACAAATAAAACCACCGGCACAATAATTGATGCCTCAACCGTCATATATCCTCTAAATCTGCGCAAGAAAAGTCACCCCCACTCCCACCGCCAGCATAGGAATAAATGAAATCCTTGTGTTTCTGTTTCCTTTTCTAAGCATCAGCAGAATAATTGAAAAAACAGAGGAAATGGTCAGCGCCACCACAATGCAAAAGCATACTCTGTTAAGTCCCAGAACAGGTGCAAAACTCAGCATCATCAGACCATCTCCATAGCCAATGCCCTGTCTCGTTGCAAAAGAGAGAAAGATAAAAACAAGCCCCGGAATAAGTGAAAGCAGCACTTCAGCCAGCCCTCCGTCACCATTTATCATTCCCCAAATCACATGCACAGCCGATACAACGCCGCAGCTTAAGGGCATCCATAAGGATATTTCCTTAGTTGCAAAGTCTTCTATCGCTGCTATGCTCACAATTATCAATATTAAAGTACAAAAGATCATCTTTCTTTTAGCCGCATGAACTGCATGGGCTTCTCCCTTCTGCTTCTGAAATCGGTATTGTATAAATTTTGCGCTTTAGACCGGGACAATCGACGCTTCCGTGGTATCTGTTACCATAGGTCGTAATAAAAACATTGCCTCCCCTTATATCGCGACCGCAATATTCACAGGGGTAAAACTTTGCCCTGTCTGCATTTCTTTCGCTTTCAAGACCGGCAAAAGACACGCTCCTGACACTTGACATTAGATGGCTGCAGTTTATGTCCCTATGAAAAACAGTTCCGTGTTCAGTAACATAAACCATCTCTTCATCTTTTCCATCAGAATGGAATCCGCCGGAAATGTCATAACCTGTCCATGCATGTCCGTAAAATCTTGATTCCACCGAAAAGCCTTTGAAACCAACCAGACTTACCACAGGATGAACCTTGTAATTTACAACGATATCAACAATGTCATTTCCATTCATTATTCTGGAATTAAGAAAGCTAAGTTCCTCTGCGCCGTCCATAACAATACAGTCTTTTAGCATATCCTTAAGAGCACTTCTAACACTTCCTGATGCATACAAGCTAAGGGCTCCCATCTCGGCAAGATTCGTAGGTTTCGTATCGCCGCCCGAAATAACGTCTTTTCCCGTATTAATGTCAAAGGCTAGCTGCATAATCTCGCTGCCGGTCTGGTGCAATGCAGCTTCCACATCTGACTGAACCTGAATGATACATATGGCGGACATTATATTCAGGAAAAAGAAAATAAACAGCGGCAGTGCTATCGAAGCTTCAAGGGTCATGACCGCAGAGACCTTATTCTTCATAGCCGTAAATCCTCTCAATCTTTGCCTCATAGCCAAATTTTGTTCCAACCACAAGCTCTGCCCGAAAAACATCAATGCAATAATCCAGCATAAATCCGCTGTTTCCTTCTGTTTCTCTTATATCCATCTCAATTATGTCCATCATTCTTGAAAGCTTCTCCGACATAGGAGTCATCAGTATTTTCATCCTAAGATAGTCCTTATAGTACAGGCCTTCGCCGCAATCTCCTTTTCCAAGATTTCCTCTAAAGCCAAACATCTCCGTAATACTAAGTTTCCAGGTAGAGTCACTTTTTAAAAGAGGAACCCGTCCTCCCTCGAATAAAATGTTCAAATCAGATATGGATTCTGCAAAAGTCCAGGCAAAAAGAATCGAATATTTGATGGGTTCCATGAGTTCAGGAGCAAGGGCTACCGCCGCCAAAGCGGCCGCTATGGCTTCAGCCTGTTGAATCTTGGCGGGGCATCCAAACAAATAGATAAAGTTTGAAGCCTCTCTCCATAAAAACAGGCACTGTGCCATTTTTTCTAGATTTCCGTAATCACTATCCTGACCAAAGGCCAGATATTCCAGCTGATATTTCAAAAGAGCTTTATCCAGCTCCTTTCCGAATCTGCTGCATTTTTCATAAAAATACTCATCTATAAGAAGGTCATCAGCGCCGGAAATAGCGTTTTCCTTCAGACCGGTTCCTCTGTTAAGGCTTCGCATCGATGGATACTGAGCCTGATTCATCCTTTTCATGGAAAGCCCCGATCTGTCCCTTATGGCAAGGTTTAAAACGCCTATGCTCCTTTGGGCATTGACCGTATCAGCGGGATTGCCTATGGCCACGGTTTCTTCATCACCATCTTCATTGATGATAGTTGGCGGAGGAATGGAATCTATCTGATGCTGATTCTCAGCGGCCATTTCCTCCACGTCAACGGAATCCAAACCGCTCCCATTCAGGCTGCTTATATTTGATAAAACCTCCTCCATCACTGCTCCCACAGGTTCTGCTGCCATATAGGAAAGAATCTGCCTTTTCAGCACTGCTCCGTTATTGTCGGTAGCAAAACTATATCCTGTCAGATTCGCTTCTTTACAATACATGGCTGTCATGGTCTGAGCATTTATCAAACCACCATAGGTACTCCTGTCAAAATTCTTTTGCGCATAATGGAAAAGATGCTCTCTTGTATTGTTTACGGAATGAACGCCGGTCCCATAAGATGCATCAATCAGCATTAGCCCATACTGATCAAAAAGTTCTCTGCTGTACTCTGCAAGAAGCGAATTCATGGCTATATCCGCCACGCATTCCGTCTTCATTCTTACCGCACCAATTCTGGCTCCTTGGAAAAGAGCCAGCACCAGCGAAAGAATTATCATTATCGACAGGGACAGAAAAACCGTGATGGAGCCCTTAATTCGTGATCTCACGAGTTTCAGCCCTGATAGTCTTAAAGATATCTTCAACAATTCCTGAGATTTCTTTTTTGAATACAATTACGAGTCCGATCAGCACAACAATAATAAGGATCACCTCTACAGTACCCATTCCGGATTCATCTTCCCAAAATGTCTTAACTCCCTTTAAAAATTTCTCTCCGCCTCTTTTAAGCTGTTTTTGTAATTCTTTCATTTTTTCCTCCTAATATTTTGAATTCATTAAAATGTCATATATGCCGGGATCATGATTACCACCATTACTATCAGGAGCATCAGTGTCATAGGAAAAAGAAGTTTTGTTCCGGCTTCTTCACCTTTCTTCCTGACCTTTCCCATCCTGTCCTCAAAGGCCTTTCGGGATTCCTCCTGAAGTAGCTTTAGTAGTTCATTGTTTCCCTTCCTTAAGTTTTGCGACAGTAACGTGCAAAGCCTTGTATATTCCTGTCCCTGGCATCTTACGCCAAAGGCTTCATAGGCCTTGACTTCAGATTTTCCAGCCTGTATCTCTCTGCAGGTCCTCACCAGTTCTTCATACATAAAGCTCTTTGGCATTCCCTGCTTTTGTTTTTCCAGATATTCTTCAGCTAATCTGTTAAAGACATTCCTTACTGTCATTCCGGCTCCGAGGAACAGCACAAGCTGCGATACCAGCTGAGGATATTCATTAAGCAGCTGCTGCCTTCTGTCCTCCATTTTTTTCTGAAGTTCATTATCCTTCATCACGAACATGGCTCCGGCCGCTATCAGCATCAGAAGCAGCAAAACAAGGCTGTTATCCTGTTTCTTTTCACTCCAGACTATCTGATCCTCATCATATTTTGAAGGAAGCTTTAAGTTGCTCTGATATCTGGTCTCTTTCTCTGAAGCCTCTAATAGCTTACGAATGGCTTCCTCTGTTTTCTCCTTGGGAGAAAGTTTTCTCGGAACAACTCTTACATAAAATACCTGCTGCCATCGCTGTTCCTGATATTTATAAGTTCCTTCAAGTTCAACAACAATCCCTTCTTCCGGAATGTTTTCCTCACAAATGCTTCCATCTGAATTTAAGATCTCGTAATTATCCGAGCGCCAGGAAATAGTGAATGGATAACCCTCAAGTTCTTTTATCAGATTCAAATTTTCAGAAATCTCCTCGAGGGAAGTGTTATCCCCAAGGATCAGAGATTCCGCTTCTTTGGATGCCCTCTCAAAAAGCTCATCAGCTTCTTTTGCCGTATAGAGCTGTTCTCCTATCTCAAAATCATATTCACCGAGAAGGTCTCCGTCTTCGTTTTTGGCCTGAAGTTCAATATTCTGTTCTCCACGTCCCGGAGCATTTCGCTGTATCACCCCATCTTCTGATATCTCAGAGCCATAAGCACCTGATAGGTGGAGCATAAGAGATAAAAACACTCCCGAAAACAGCAGAATTATTACAAGACTTATCTTTTCCGCATAGTAGTCTGCCTGGAGCTTATCCATGTCCTTACAGCTATAGAGCATTGCCAGATTGGCCCGTACCCTTTCTGCCCCGGGAAGATACCTTCTTTTTGCCAGCACACTGTAAATCTTAAGAGAGATATTGTATAAAAAACGTGTCACAAGACCGTCCTGTTGTTTTTTAATTGAATTCCCCTTTAGTTCCATCTTTTCATACCTCATAAACCTTCATCCGGAGCTCTTTAGACATCTATATTTACAATCTTCTCCGACATGACATATGCAGCGATGTACACCACCATACATATACTCATCAGCGTTATCCCGAAGGGATTGTGATACAGAACCTCGAAAAATCCCGGGCTGGATACGCTGATGTAAAAAATTATGAAAAATGGAACAAGGTTCATGATCCTGGCTTCAAAACGTTTTGCACTCACAAGGACGTCTATCTCCTTCTCCACATTTATCTTCTGTGAAATAACGTCGATTGTGCGCTCGATTATATCCGTCATGTTTCCGCCATTTCGCTTTGCCACTTTGAATACCAGCGCAAAATCCTGTATGTCTGTATTGCCGCACTCTTTCCCAAAGCTGTACATCAGTTTTTCCAGTGCTATGTTGTTTTTCAGTCCCTCACATATTTTTCCCAGGTAAAAGACAATATCGCTCTTTGGTCCATACAAAAGTTCCATATCTCTCGTAGCTTCAACAAAGGCATTTTCTACTGAATAACCAGCCTTCAAGCCGGTAAGTACTGAGTAAATAGCATCCCTGAACTGTATTCCGATCTGCCTTATTTTTCTTTTTTTCTCGATTCTTTTTTGGAATAATACCCAGAAAAAAGTCATGGGCGAAAGAATGATCACCGCAAGCAAAGAGTTGAAAAAGAGCCACCCAAACAATACTGCGATAAGCTCTCCCTGCAGAAATAGCGGTATGTCAGTTAGCTTTGGCCGGAAGCACAACTCCTGCTGACAAAAGCTTTTGATTGTTTTTAAGTTCACCAATTTCCCTCCAACTACCTTCTATTTTTTCCCCATTACATGAACCATCCTCCTCAAATCTGAACAAGGGATTGAGGGTTATCTTTCCGTTCTGATCCAGCTCCTTGTTAAGTTCACAAATCTCAACCACTTTTCTTGATCTGTCCCTGAATCTGCCGAGATGCACGATTATATCAATGCCGGCAGCGATCTGGCCTCTGACAGCCGAAAGAGGAAGTTCTCCCATGCCCATAAGGCTCATGGTCTCAATCCTGTAAAGCATATCCCCGGCGCTGTTGGAATGACCGGTGGACATTGCCATGTGGCCGGTATTCATAGCCTGTAGCATATCTACACATTCGCCGCCCCGGACTTCGCCTACAATGACCCAGTCCGGGCGCATTCGAAGAGATGCTTTAATAAGGTCTCTTATGGAGATTTCCTTACAGCCCTCTACATTGGCGTTTCTGGCCTCAAGGCGCACCAGGTTGGGAACGCCTCTTATTTGAAGCTCAGCATTGTCCTCGATCGTTATTACTCTCATATCTTTGGGAATATAATCTGATAATGCATTCAGAAATGTGGTTTTACCGGATCCGGTTCCACCAGAAATAAAGATATTGTAGCCGGCGCGTACCAGCGCCGAAAGATAGTCTCGAATGTATTCGGAAATCGCCCCAAGGGCTATAAGTCTGTCCATGGTGATGGGTTTTTCCGGAAATCGCCTGATGGTTATGATCGGTCCGTTTAATGCCACCGGACTCAAAACCACGCTGACACGGGAACCATTCGAAAGTCTCGCATCCACGATGGGGTTTGACTCATTTACGACCCTGTTACAGCCCGCAACTATCTGCTGTACTACATCCTCCAACTTTTCTTTGGACTCAAAAGAGGCTTCAAATCTCCTTATGGCACCGTTTTTCTCGATAAAGATATTATTGGTGCCATTTATCATGATTTCAGTCACCGACTGATCATCCACCAGCTGCTGAAGTATATCCAGCTTGCGGATTGAATGGAATATCTGAGTTCGAAGTCTTTTCCTGTCACTTACGGACATCAGCTGACTTCGGGTCCTTTCCATAAGCTCCTTGTCTATGAGCTCATATATTTCATCGTCGCTGATGTCTCTGGAATAATCCACTGAGTTAATGACCTGCTGCCTTATGGATCTTCTTACTTCTTCGGCCCGCTCCTCCATCATAATTCCATACCCGTGAGCATTTGGTCGGCATAAGCATTAAAAGCCTTTTTGTCTCTGACATCCGGAAGCTGAATCTTTACCATTCTTGACTTGATCACCTCGTACCCACTGCTGATCAGTACTTCCTCGAATACCTTCTGCCTGTAGGCATCTCCGGCACTATCTCTGACTACTGTAAATATCTTTTTACAGAGAAGACATATGTCCAAAAAGTCCTCGGGATAATCCGTAAGATCAAGGATCACATATTCATACCCGGCTTCCCCTGTCAGCATCTCTAAAAGATTCCTCAGTTTTTCAGAGCTGATATCCCTTTGCTGCATCGCTGTTTTTGCCGGCATTATGTAGTCCACACCGTCTTTTGAAATCTTGATCTTCTCAAGCAAAATACTAAGCTTATCCTTTTCACATTCAGCATAATACATGATGTCTGTGATATCCTCGTCCTTCTGAATTCCGAGTAGCTGTGGAAGAGATGAAAAACATTCAAAACTTAAGAATATGGTCTTTCCTCTTTCCGCCAGCTTTTTTGCCATGGTTCTTGCAAAGGTAGTCTGTCCGCATCTGCTGATTGGAGTATAGAAACCAAGCACATTTCCGGTTACACCTTCTGATCCGGTAGCGGTTCCCTTAAAATCTTCGGGAAAAGATGCGCATATATCGATAATCCCACTAATTATCCCGGACGCCGCCTGATATTTGCTGACATGTTCGATCCGGATATTGTCGTCCTCAGACCACTCTACAAATTCAACACCACCGTTTCCCTCGTCCAGTGCCATGATGTTTTTGAACCGGGCCTTGTTTGCTCCGCTATTTAGTTCCTGCAAAAGCCCCTCTGAAATGATCAGAAGTGAAATCTCTTCATTTTTGGCAAAGTCCCGGAGAATTGAAACCTCCGTGAATGAGTAAATATCAAAGGAAAGCTTAAGATTTCCATGGAGATACTCATCAAGCCTGTGGCAGTAAACCGCGTCGCTGTCACATATTGCAAGTTTTGGTCTGATCATAGCGCTCCTCCTAAAACAAAAATAGTGCTGGCCATGATTGGAACTGCAAAGTGCATTGTCTTTTTCTCATTTCGTTTAAAAATCAAAATTCCTAAGGAAATTGCTCCTGCAATCAGGAAAGAAAATAAGATACAGGAATACAGCTCCTGCATTGATAAAAAAGATGCTGTAGATAAAAAAAGCTTTACATCTCCGGCTGCGATACCTTTTATCAGATAGACAGGCATCAGCACCGCAAAAGAAACCAAAACTGCCGTCAGCGAATTCAGAAATCTGTCAGGTCCCTGAATCAGGGCAGTGGTAAGGCCCGTTAAAAGTCCGGGTATTACCCATACGTTATAAATTTTGTCTTTATACAGGTCAGTAAATACCGCTCCTGATAAAAACAAATAAAGAATTGTGTTTATCAGAATCCTCTCCTTTCATATCATCTTACTTTTAGATCCGGCGATGGATCTTCGTTCCACCGCCACACACATCAATCTCCCTGGCACAAGACTAACAGTTTTAGCTTGATTTTGCAGAACGCAATGAACGGAGCCAGAATCTCCTTCCTTTGCTAAAACAACATGCCGACCACACAATACGCATCCTACAGAGCAGATGCAACTCTCGAGCTCGTGATTCAAGAATTTATCAGAAAACGAAATACCAGTCAATAACATTTTGTAATTCCGTCACATTGCACAATTAATAATTTGTTCGAATAAAATCGAACACTTCTAAGCCTACTAAAAAAGCAGAAAAATAGCGGGCTGAAAACTCTGTCAACAAACATTCGTTTCCACCCGCTATACGGTATTGCGCTTCTTATTAATTATATTATTAAATATTTTGGTTCAAAAATTAATATTCTTAAGGAATTCTTAAGCCATCAGTCCCCGATTGTAGGAAGAGGCCGTAACATCCTCATTCAGACTATGTTTTCCATAGGTCAGACCGGCATATACAGATTGTGTGTTCCCCATGGTGGGAGCACTTTTATCAAAGCTCTCCAATTCCTTGTAAGCCTCATGAAGGGCTCTGAAATTTTTTTCCACTTTTCTTATTCTGTTAGCACTGTAATTGACCCCTGCGATAATAAGCTCCTTTTTTGAAAAAATATAAATCTGATGGAGCATTTTTCCCAGATCAATTCTCAGATTAACGGATCTTATAAGCTCATCGATGCAGTTCTGGGCATTTCTCAGCTTGATATCCGCTTCTTCTTTATCACCGCGGCGGATCGCATCGGTGGCTTCCAAAATATAATCGATCACCATTTCATAAAGAATCGTGATCATCTGTGTCTTATTGGCCTGGGTTATTCTGAGGGTATATTCCTGCTTTTTTTCCTGTGTCATAGCTCTCTCCTTTGCAGACTATACATATTACCTACATTATCTCTGTAATTACTGCAAAAGCTGCAGGATCTGGGACGGTCTCTCATTGGCCTGAGCCATCATTGATATTCCCGCCTGAGACAATACCTGCTGTGTGGAATATACGGTCATCTCTTCTGCCATATCCACATCCATGATCCTGGAATAAGCTGCTGTCATGTTCTCTACTGTAATATCAAGACTGCTTACTGTGTGCTCAAGTCTGTTCTGGTAGGCGCCCAGTCTGCTTCGGATGGAGCTTATCTCTGACAATGCGCCCTTTACCATATCTATTGCTTCTCTTGCGCCCTTTGGATTTGACATATCCAGATTGTAGATTCCAAGGGTAGTAAGACCAACTTTAGGAATTCTCATATCCAGTGTCTGGCCTTCATTGGCACCGACCTGCATTGTCATGCAGCCGTTTGCTGTAAGATCAAGGGTTATTGAGCCCTTAAACTGTTTGTCTATCTGGACACTTAACTTCTTTCCTGTACTGTCGGTAATTGTAAGAACATCTCCGTCTATCTTTGTTTCCAGGCCACTTGGCATGTAATCTTCTTTTCCGAATGCAACATGCTTATAGACCTTTATCTGCTTCTCGCTATCATTTTCAAAAAAGATTCCGTTCTTATCAACGCCTGTGGAACCGGTAAGATGCAGGTAGGAAACATCTATTCCTGTTATGGTATACTGTCCTGCTTCAACCACATCAGAATATGTAACCACTTTGATTGCAGGGTCTGTGACCATATTGCCTGCACCATCAGACACGGTTGCATAGCCCTTAAGATCAAAGGTACCGTCAAGAATACTCTGGCCGTTGAACTGTGTTGTTGCAGCCATTCTCTCGATCTCTTCCTTTAACTGGGTTACTTCTTCCTGAATTATTTCTTTGTCCTCATTGGTGAGAATATCGGTGCTTGCCTGAATCGCAAGCTGATTCATTCTCTGAAGGATCTCCTGTATTTCTGTAAGAGTACCGTCAGCAACCTGAACTATGGAAATCGCATCGTTAGATGAATCTCCTGCTACTCCAAGGCCTTCGATCTGTGAATTCATCCTTCTGGACATCGCAAGTCCCGAAGGGTTATCCTTGGCATTGGCTATTTTCAGGCCGCTTGATAATCGCTCCAGAGAATTGGATAATAGATTATCATTTTTCTGAAGCGCGTTATTGGCGATCATTGCGGACACATTGTAATTAACTTTCATTTCTACCTCATTTCTGCTCTGCTAAACTAAATTATCAGAGCGCCTCTATAAATGCTTTTGCCATGGTCAGGAGCTGTCTGGTATCAGTAATTTTCTTTGAGTTGCCATCCGTGGCATTTGCATTAGGTTGCCCTACTGAGGTAGGCTGTGTCTGCGCATGGTAAAGGATTGCAATTGTTTCTTGGCCCACGCCAACATCCCTTAATTTCTCAGCCAGTTTAACGCACATTTTTGATCTAACGCTTTCAAGATATTCAGCCTCTTCGCTGCTCTTACCGTTTGTGGTAGTGAGCATTCCGCTTATCATGCCGTTCTTTTCATATAAGGTGGCTGTGATAAGTCCGTACTCGTAGGTCTGAATACTTGCTTCCATCCGTGAGTCCATGCTCTCATCACTTTTAAGGGTGATATGCATGGAAATCTTTTGCCCGTCAATTTCTACCGGCACATCGAAGGAGCCTCTGTCTGAGCTGACACTCATAACAGAAAGTTGTTTCTGCATAAGTGATATTGCTCTGACGTCCAGATAGGAATCTGTTTCGCTCTCGAGGACTTCCTGCATATGTTCGGACATGGCGCCAAGAGTCTTCTTATATACATCCTCGTAGCCATCTTCTTCCAGAGCATCAACCAGCAATTTCTGCTCCTTCTCGAAGTCTTTCCAAATGCCTTCTGTCCTTCGTGCCCTTCTATTTGAGATCATCGCTTCCAGATTATTGAAGGTGGTCATTACTTCCATGGATTTCAACTCTCCATAGGCTGTCTCCGCCTCTTTTCCGGTAACTATCTCTCTTATATGCCTCGTCTCCTGTGCATAATACTCCTTCTCAAAGGCTTCATCTGTTCCAGCATCCTGAAGCTTATCAGCAAGTTCAGGTAACAGGGTGTCCATTGAAGGATTTGCACTTTGGAGTTTTTCAGGCTCAAGATTCTCATATACTATATCGGCTTTAGCACTATAAAACCTAAATGCCATTTGTATCTGTTCATCAATTTTT
>JAEEGL010849391.1_pt1 | contig 14138 bp, 16 predicted proteins | sample 9134231 | NCBI WGS metagenome assembly JAEEGL01 (sample SAMN16246548, study PRJNA631951) | gut metagenome | biome: gut microbiome; feature: rumen; material: fiber-attached | host: Bos | place: Iran: Karaj | collected 2018-10 | reverse complement strand
TCCCGACGCTGAGATTTCACTCGAGGACGCTCAGCAAATTAAGAAAAAGTATAAGCTTGGCGACATTGTTAAGGTTAAGCTTACAAAGAAGGATTTCGGCAGAATTGCGGCCCAGACTGCAAAGCATGTTATCCGTCAGGGCATCCGTGACGCAGAAAAAGATCAGATTCTTCAGGACTTCCAGTCAAAGAATCAGGAGCTTGTCACTGCAAAGGTACAGAGAATTGACCCCGTTACGGGTAATGTTACTCTTGAAATCGGCAAGGCTGAGGCTATTTTGCCCAGAGCAGAGCAGCTTCCCGATGACCGTTTCTATGAGGATGAGCTTATCAAGGTATTTATTGTTGATGTTAAGCAGACTGAAAAGGGTCCCAAGGCTATGATTTCAAGAACGCATCCCGGTCTTGTAAAAAGACTTTTCGAGATGGAAGTTCCCGAAATCTATGACGGTACGGTTACCATCGATTCGGTTTCCCGTGACGCAGGAGCAAGAACAAAGCTTGCCGTTCACTCAAAGGACGAGGATGTTGACGCCATAGGAGCATGTATAGGTCCCAGAGGCGCAAGAGTAAACAAGATTGTAGAAATTCTTAACGGTGAAAAAATCGATATTGTAAACTACAGTGAAAATCCCGAAGAATTTATTGCGGCTGCTCTTGCTCCGGCAAATGTTCTCAAGGTTGAAATCGAAGACGCCGAAAAGCATATCTGCCATGTTACCGTTCCGGACCATCAGCTTTCGCTTGCTATAGGAAATAAGGGCCAGAACGCAAGACTTGCAGCGCATCTTACAGGCTGGAAAATTGATATCAAGCCGGAAAGCGGTTTCTACGAGGGCTGATTCCCTCCTGCAAAATACAAATCACATTTAAGGAGTTGAAGTAATGAAGCAGAGAAAAACACCTATGCGTAAGTGCTTAGGCTGCGGTGAAAGCTTTGAAAAAAGAGAGCTTGTCCGTGTTGTTAAAAGTCCCGAAGGCGAAATAAGTCTTGACCTTACAGGCAAAAAAGCAGGCAGAGGCGCATATATCTGCAGAAATGCTTCCTGCCTTAAAAAAGCAAGAAAAGCAAAGCGTATTGAAAACGCATTTGAATGCAGTGTTCCCGAAGAGGTTTACGATGAAATGGAGCGTGAGTTGGAGCTTGAACAGTAAAGTACTTTCGCTTCTTGGTATGGCCCGCAGAGCCAACAGAATAAGTCTCGGACATGACGCCTGCGAGACATCCGTAAAAAACGGAAGCGCCTCGCTTGTTGCGGTAAGCCGTGACGCTTCCGAAAGACTGAAAGATGAGATGTCCGGTCTCTCGGCAACATACAAAAAGGATTTCATTGAGCTTGACTGCGACAAAAACGAATTGGGCGCAGCGCTCGGAGCAAAAACCACTGCAGTGCTGAGCATTGACGATGCAGGCTTTGCAAAACGAATAATTGAATTGACACGGGAGGAATAAGATATATGGCAGTTAAGAAAAACAAGCTTAACGAGGTTGCTAAAAGCTTTGATATTCAGAGCAAAGTGCTCATTGAGCTGTTAGGTAAGTATTTTGAAGGCGAAAAGAAGGTTCAGACCGCCCTTGAGGACAAGGAAATGGATGTCATCTTCGAAGTGCTGACAAGAGAACATTCCGTTGACAGCTTTGATGCATATTTTGCCATGCAGCCCGAAAAGAAGGAAAAGCCGAAGAAGGCTGAAAAACCGAAAGCAACGGCAGAAGAAAAGAAAGAAGATACAAAGGAAAATACAAAAGAGGAAAAGGCTCCAAAAGATACAAAGAAGCCTGCAAAGCCCGCCGCAGAGAAGCCTGCAAAGGCAGCAGGCACAACAAAGGCGGCTGAGCCTCCTAAGAAAAAGGAAAAGGATCCCAATAAGCCTATGCAGGCAAGAACAAAGGGTGAAATGCGCCATGTTGATACCCGTTCGGGCTCCGTTGACCTTGAAAAATACAACGAAAGATATGAAAATATTGCACCCGCAGGCGACAGAAACATGGATAACAGCCTGCGCAAGCAAAAGCTTAAGCAAAAATCTCAGCAGTACCGCAAGCAGGGCGGCATGAAGAGCCGTAAGCACGAGACTGAAGCTGAGAGATTAAAGAGAATTGCCGAAGAAAGAGCAAAAAGACAGATTAAAATTACCGTTCCCGACGAAATCACGGTCGGCGAACTTGCCGCTTTACTTAAAATGACGGCTGCAGAGGTAATTAAAAAGCTCTTCTCGCTCGGAATGATGGCAACCGTCAATGAGGTTATCGATTACGATACAGCCGAAATCGTTGCAACCGAGCTTGGCGCAAAGGTTGAAAAAGAAGTTGTTGTTACAATCGAGGAAAGAATTATTGATGACACAGAGGACGCTGCAGAGGACCTTCTTCCGAGAGATCCCGTTGTAGTTGTCATGGGACATGTCGATCACGGTAAAACATCTCTTCTTGACGCAATCAGAAACACATCTGTTACAGAAACAGAGGCAGGCGGAATTACCCAGCATATCGGCGCTTACAGAGTTAAGACGGAAAAGGGTAAAATCACCTTCCTTGACACCCCCGGCCACGCAGCATTTACTTCAATGCGTGCAAGAGGTGCTCAGGCAACCGATATCGCAATTCTTGTTGTTGCCGCAGATGACGGCATTATGCCGCAGACAGTTGAAGCTATAAACCATGCCAAGGCTGCAAATGTTTCAATTATTGTTGCAATTAACAAAATGGATAAGCCCGGAGCTTCGCCCGACAGAATTATGCAGCAGCTCACGGAATATGATCTCGTTCCCGAGGAATGGGGCGGCGATGTAATCTGTATCCCCGTTTCCGCAAAACAGCATCAGGGCATTGACAAGGTGCTTGAATCAATCAGTCTTGTTGCGGATATGCTTGAGCTCAAGGCAAACCCGAACAGAGCTGCAAAAGGTATTGTTATTGAGGCAAAGCTCGATAAGGGCAGAGGTCCCGTTGCAACTGTACTTGTTCAGAACGGTACTCTTAAAACAGGTGACATTGTTGTTGCAGGTACTGCAGTCGGCAGAGTAAGAGTTATGACAAATGAAAACGGAAAGAGCCTTAACGAGGCAGGTCCGTCTGTTCCTGTTGAAATTATGGGACTTGCAGAGGTACCTCAGGCAGGCGATGTTTTCAATGCCGTTTCAGACGAAAAGCTTGCGCGTGAGCTTGTTGAACAGAGGAAGCAGGAAGCTAAAGAGGAAGAATTCAAGCAATACCAGAAGGTTACTCTTGACAACCTCTTCTCCTCTATTTCTCAGGGTGATATGAAAGAACTGAACATTATTGTTAAAGCCGATGTTCAGGGCTCTGTTGAAGCTCTCAGACAGAATATTGAAAAGCTTTCAAACGAGGAAGTTCAGGTAAGAGTTATTCACGGCGGCGTAGGTGCTGTCAACGAGTCCGATGTTATGCTTGCAAACGCTTCAAACGCAATTATCGTAGGCTTCAATGTAAGACCTGACCCCGTTGCTGCAGAAACTGCAGAACGTGAAGGCATTGACATGAGAATGTACAGGGTTATTTATGACTGCATTGAAGAGCTTGAAGCAGCTATCAAGGGTATGCTTGCTCCGAAATTCAAAGAGGTTGTACTCGGCAGAGCTGAGGTTAGAAACGTATTCAAGCTTTCTTCGGCAGGTATGATTGCAGGTTCTTATGTAGTTGACGGCAAGGTTACACGAAATTCGCAAATCCGTGTTGTACGTGACGGCATAGTTATATTTGAGGACGCTATTCTCTCACTGAAGAGATTCAAAGACGATGTCAGAGAGGTTGCTTCGGGTTACGAATGCGGCATAGGACTTGAAAAGTTCAACGACATCAAGGAAGGCGATATTCTTGAGGCGTTCATAATGGAAGAGGTTAAAGACTGATATGGCAGGCTATAAAACCGACAGAGTGTCTGAGGACATAAAAAGAGAAATAATCGCCGTAATACGCGAATTAAAAGATCCGAGAGTCAAGGACAAAATTCTGACCGTAGTGCGTGTTGAGGTTAGCCATGACTTATCCTATGCAAAGGTCTATGTAAGTGCGCTTGAGGGCATTGATACTGCTAAAGAAGCGGTAAAAGGACTTGTCAGCGCAACGGGCAAAATCCGTCACGAGGTTGGCTCAAGACTCCGGCTCCGCAAAACTCCCGAGCTTAAGTTTATTGCCGATGACTCGGTTGAGCACGGCATAGAGCTGTTTAAAAAAATAGAAAGCATTTCGAGGAACGGCGATGGAACGGATTGATTTAAAAAAGACCGCCGGGATTTTAAACGCAAATGACAGTTTTCTGATTCTCACTCACAGAAATCCCGACGGAGATACTCTCGGCAGCGGATTTGCTCTTATGTATATTCTGCGCTCGCTCGGAAAAACAGCTAAAGTACAGTGCTGCGACAAAATACCCGCAAAGTATTCGTATATGTACTCCCCTGACGATATCGGCGAGCCTGATAATCCATATGTGGTTGCAGTTGATGTTGCCGACGAAAAACTTTTAGGCTCTGTTATTTACGAAAAATATCAGGGCAAAGTTAAGCTTTGCATTGACCATCATGTTTCAAACAAGGAATATGCGGAAACGCTTTTGTTAAGGGATTGCGCTGCGGCAAGTGAGATTATTTTCGACCTTGCAAACGAGCTTGGCGTTGAAATCGACAAAAGAATTGCAAATTGCATTTACACGGGCATTTCAACCGATACGGGCTGCTTCAGATTTGCAAATGTTACAGCATACACTCACGAAATTGCGGCAAAGCTGATTGAAAAAGGCGCTGACTTTGTTGAAATAAACAAAGCTATGTTTGAAACGAAAACAAAGGGTTATTTTCAGCTTGAGGCTAAGGCGCTCGAAAGCCTTGAAATGTATTTTGACGGCAAATGCGCAGTTATGACCGTTACTCAGGATGCGCTTAAAAATACCGGCACCGACGAAAGCGATTGCGACGGTATTGCGGCAATTCCGAGAAAAATTGAAGGCGTTCTTGTAGGAGTTACCGTAAGGGAACGCACAGACGGCACATATAAGGTTTCACTTCGTTCTCACGCTCCCGTTGACTGTACTAAAATCTGTACCGAAATGGGCGGCGGAGGCCATGCAAGAGCCGCAGGATGCGACATTGAAAGAGAGTGCTTTGAAGAAAAGAAAGCTCAGCTTTTATCAATTATCAAAAGAGAAATTGACTTAATATGACAGGTATTATTTTACTTGACAAACAAAAGAATATCACCTCCTTTTCCGCCTGCAACCGTGTAAAACACACTCTGGGCGTAAAAAAGGCAGGTCATACCGGAACGCTCGACCCTATGGCTACGGGCGTTCTTACTGTTGCTCTGGGCTCAGCTACAAGATTTATTGAATTGCTGCCCGTACATGATAAGTCATATACAGCAAAAGTCAGGCTCGGTATCACAACCGACACACTTGACATTACAGGTAAAGTTCTGTTTGAAAAAGATGTATCCGTTACCGAAAATGAGCTTATAGCTGCGGTGTCAGAATTCAAGGGAGATATTATGCAGAAGCCGCCTATGTATTCTGCGGTATTTAAGGACGGGAAGCGCCTTTACGAGCTTGCAAGACAGGGCGTCGAGGTAGAAAGAGATGCAAGGCCCGTTACGGTTTACGGGATTAAAGCATATGATTTTGACGGAAAGGAATTTTCTCTTGATGTCAGCTGCTCAGCAGGAACATATATAAGAACGCTTTGCGACGATATAGGCAAAACGCTTGGTTGCGGAGCAGTCCTTACGGAGCTTCGCAGGACTGCAGCTAACGGATTTTCAATTGAACTCTGTCATACAATTGAAGAAATAAAAGAAGCCGTTGAAAACGGCGACATTGACAAATATATAATACCGGTAGAAAAATGTTTTGAGAATTATGGTATAATCACCGTCAGTGAAAATCAGGCTAAGCGGTTTTCTAACGGCGGTGAGTTGGACTTAAACAGATTAAGAGGCGAATTTGACAGTTCGCTTTACAGAGTGTATTCTCCCGAAAATGTATTTCTGGGACTGGGCGAAGCGGATTTAAAAGAATGCGTTTTAAAGGTCAGGAGGCTGTTGGTAAATGTTTGAAAATAAAATCGGCATATCATTGGCTCTCGGCACCTTTGACGGCTTGCATCTCGGGCATATGGCGGTAATAGAAGCAGCACGAAACAGCGAATTTCCCATGTGCGCTCTGCTTTTTGACGAGCATCCGTTAAAAGTTCTGACCGGTATGGCTCCGCCCGAAATAATGTGCCCTGAAATGCTGAAAAAGTTATGCAAAGAATATGCGGTTGAAGCGATTAATATAAGCTTTAAGAATATTAAAGATATGTCCGCAGAAGAGTTTTTCAGTGAAATTCTTATTAAAAAGCTTAATGTCAGAGAGCTTTCCTGCGGTGAAAATTATACATTCGGTAAGGGCGGAAAAGGTAACGCAGAACTGTTAAAAAAGCTTTGCAACGAGAATGACATAAGACTTAATGTTGTGCCTACTGTTATGTATAACGGCGAGCCTATAAGCTCTACAAGAATCAGAAAATGTCTTGAAAACGGCGAAATCAAAGAAGCAAACAAAATGCTCGGCAGACCGTTTTCATATATAGCAAATGTAATTGACGGCGAAAAGAGAGGCAGAAAATTAGGCTTTCCGACAGCAAATCAGATTTTGCCCGACAGCTTTGTTCAATTAAAACACGGCGTTTATGCAACCGTATGCAATATTGACTCAAAGCTCTGCCCTGCCGTTACAAATTACGGAATAAGACCTACATTTGACGGAGAAATCGCAAGGAGCGAAACATATATTATTGATTACAAAGATAATCTGTACGGGGAAAGTCTTGAAATCCGATTCCTTGATTTTCTGAGAGAGGAAAAAAAGTTTCCGGATACCGACTCTCTTGTAAAGGCAATTTCTGAGGATTGCAAAAACTCAATAAAATTATTTCGCAATTATCTTAAATAAACATCTTGAAAATTGCATTTAAAAATTGTACAATGATTATGTAATATAAATTTGAAAGGTGATGTTACCAATGTGGGCATTAAAAACAGCTTATTACAGAGCATACCAGAAAATAATGAAAGTGTTTATGTTCTTCCTTGACTGGTCTGAGCCTGAGCTTCTGACCGGACCCGGAGCAATTAAAAAGCTTCCCGGCGTTATCAAGCAGAGAGGCATAAACAAGGTTATGATTGTTACCGATAAAGGGCTTATGAGCCTTAACCTGCTCGACAGCCTTTTTGAAGAGCTGAAGGCACAGGATATTTCCTATGTTGTTTATGACGGCGTTCAGCCCAATCCTTCAATTGAAAACATTGAAGAGGCAAGAGAAATATTCGTGGCTAACGGCTGCGAAGCTATGATAGCTTTCGGCGGCGGCTCACCTATGGACTGTGCAAAGGCTGCATGTGCAAGAGTTGTAAGACCTAACAAGACAATTCCGCAGATGAGAGGCGTTATGAAGGTTATGAAAAAGCTTCCGCCCTTCTTTGCAGTTCCCACTACGGCAGGCACAGGCTCCGAAACCACTCTTGCTGCCGTTGTTTCAAACACACAGACACATGAAAAATATGCTATAAACGACCCCGTATTGAGACCGAAGTTTGCAGTACTTGATCCCGAACTCACAACGGGACTTCCCAAGAAGATTACATCAACAACCGGTCTTGACGCTTTGACTCATGCCGTTGAGGCATATATCGGCAAATCTAATGTTCCTTCAACAATAGAATATGCCGAAAAGGCTATCAATCTCATTTTCAAATATCTTGAGGTTGCTTACAACGACGGTCAGAATATTGAGGCAAGAGGTCAGATGCTTTTGGCTTCATACTATGCGGGTATGGCATTTACAAGAGCTTATGTAGGCTATGTTCACGCAATAGCTCATAATCTCGGCGGTATGTACGGTATTGCTCACGGTCTTGCAAATGCAGTAATTCTTCCCGTAATGCTTGAAGAGTACGGCGCAGCAATTTACCCCTCACTTGCAAAGCTTGCGGATTGCGCAGGTATCAACGGTCAGACAACCGAGGAAAAGGCAAAGAATTTCATAGCAGAGATTTACGCTATGAATGAAAGAATGGAAATCCCGACAGGCTTTACTCAGATTAAAGATGAGGACATTCCGACAATTGTAAAGAGAGCCATGAAGGAAGCACATCCGCTGTATCCCGTTCCCGTTATATTTGACGAGGCAAGACTTACGGCTATTGTTAAAAAACTTCAGGCAGCCGAATAATTCAATTCAAAATATTATAAGAGCAGAGGAGTATCTCTCCCCTGCTCTTTTTCGTTTGTACAGTTGTTACAAATCGGTGTTTATATTATTTTGTTTTATTATTTCTCAGCGCTCGTGAGAGTTCGTTGAATTTCGGAGGCTTGCCGTACATAAGCACGCCTATTCTGTAAATTGCCGCTGCAATACAGCCGATAAGCACTGTGGAGGCAATCAAAACGGCAACCGAAATTGCTATTTCGTAAGCAGGCACATTACCCATGGCAATTCTTGTAAACATAGCCATCGGCGAGGTCAGCGGGAAGAAGGAGGCAACCTTCATAAGCGGACTGTTTATATCGCCTACCATTGAAAAAATGGTAACCATAAACGAGAATATCATTATAAAAGTTACGGGCATTGTCAGCGTGCTGACATCCTCAAGTCTGCTTGCAAGCGATGCAAGAGCGCCGTACATAAATGAGTAAATCAAAAATCCGAGCGTGAAGAAAAGTACGGTATATGCAACCAGCTTTAGCGGCATATCAAACACCGAGCTTATCATCATATTATCCTGCCAGTAAGTCTTATTTGTGGCATAAAAGCCTATAGCGGCGCCTAAAATCAGTACAAGCTGAGTAAAGCCTGCCGCACCTGCGCCGAGGATTTTACCGAACATAAGACTAACGGGTTTAGCATGAGTGATAAGCAATTCCATGGTTCTTGAACTCTTTTCAACCGCAACTCCCTGCGCAACATACTGCCCGTAAATCAAAACCGCAAAATAAAGCATGAACATAAGAATATATGTATAGAAAAAGCTCTGTGACTGATCATTTGAAATTATTTCTGCATCTGCGGTAACCTCAGCAGTGAGAATTTCCTGAGACTGTTCGGCTGTCAGACCTGCTTTTCGCATTATATCCGCCTTATATTCATAGCTTAAAGCCTCGTTGATTATTGCCGTTGTCATATCGGTAAGTCCTGCGGTATCAACAATATAACGGTAAGAAAGCGGAGAAGTGATTATAACTGCTATGTCATATTCGCCGTCGGAAATTGCGCTTTTCAGCTCACTGTCGCTTTTGTCGCTGACAGTAATTTCAGCGCCTTCAATATTTTGAGTAATATATTGCTTAAGTGTGTCAAGATTATAGTCAACTTCGCTTTTGAGAGCTATACTCTGTGCGAATTGCACGCCGAAATCGTCCATATTCATTGACTCTCCCCCGTTAAACCTCGGGTAAAAAAGCACTATTCCCATAATAATAATTACAACAAGGGTTAAGCCTATAAATATTTTGTTTTTAATATATCCGAGATATTCAAAGGTAAATATTGTTTTAAACTGTTTCATAACTTACTCCTGTGTGTATTTAACAAAAATCTCGTTGAGCGTAGGCTCTTTGACAGTAAACGAATCGATATCTGCCGAATATCCGCTTAAAGATTCAAGCAATCTTGCCTTGTCATCGGCTTTACGCAATTTAATGCTGATTGTGTCGTCCTCTGTCTGAACATTTTCGACAATGTCAGCATCAACGGTTTTAATGAAATCTGCAATCTTTTGTGTATTTGAGCAGACGATTTCAATATTTGTTCTCTCAAAGCTCTTTTTGATGCTCCTGATATTGCCTGCAATTACAATTTTACCGCCGTTAAGTATTGCAATTTCGTCACAGAATTCCTCAATGTAATTCATCTGATGCGAGGAAAAAATAACTATTTTGCTGTCAGCAATAAGCTCTTTTATCAAATCTTCAAGAATTTTTGCATTAACGGGGTCAAGTCCGGAGAAAGGCTCGTCAAGAATTACAATGTCAGGGTCCGAAATAAGCGTTGCGGCAAGCTGAATTTTCTGCTGATTGCCCTTTGAAAGCGTTTCAAGCTTTTTGTCGGCATATTCCTGCATACCGAGCCTTGAAAGCAGTCTGTCGGCATTTTCAATTGCTTTTTCCTTAGAAAGACCGGCAAGCTCGGCAAAATAGATTAACTGCTGCATAATCTTTTTCTTGGGATACAGACCTCTTTCCTCGGGCAGATAGCCTATTCTGACTTTTTCGGGATTAAAGGGCTCTCCGTCAAGAAGCACGCTGCCGCTGTCGGCGGCAAAAACACGCATTATAATTCTGATTGTAGTGGTTTTGCCTGCGCCGTTTCTGCCCAGAAGTCCGAGCGCCTTTCCGCCTTCGGCGCAAAGCGTAACCCCGTTTAAAACGAGTTTGTCGCCGAAGCTTTTTGATATATTTTCCGCTGATAATTTCATACTTGACCTCCGTGGAAATCTGTGTAAAAATAATATAGTAAAATATTAGCACACTTATATATAAAAATCAATGAGGCAAGATTATGGAAAATCTTAATTTAAGTGAAAAAGGCATTATAAACCAATTAAAGCAGTACAGAATTAAAAAGCAGTTGAAATTCTATCCCGAAACGAATTCGACAAATGATGTTGCAAAACAGCTTTGCCGTCAGGGCAACGCAAGAGGCACGCTTGTTGCAGTTGATTTTCAACTTGCCGGCAAAGGAAGAAACGGACGTAGCTTTTACTCTCCCAAGGGCAAGGGTATCTATTTCTCGGTTGTATATGAGCTTATGCAAAACACTAAAAATCTTGAGCTTATTTCCTCTGCGGCAGGGCTTGCGGTAAGAGATACGCTTTATAATATTTTCAACCTTGACGCAAAAATAAAATGGCCCAATGACATACTTGTTGACGGCAAAAAGATTTGCGGAATACTCTGCGAGGTTGTGAATGAAGGCAACAAGCCTAAATATGTTATTGTGGGAATAGGTCTTAATGTCGAGAAAACGGAATTTCCCGATGAACTGCAGTATATTGCAACGAGCATAGGAAACGCTTATTCGGGTGAAATTGAGCTTGACCACAACGAAATACTTGTTGATATAGTCAACAACCTTGACCGCTATATCATAAGAAGCGATTTGCTTTCAGGCGGCAGCTGCAGTGAAATTGTTTCAAGGCTCAAAACACACTCGTCAATAATAGGCGAAATGGTAAGAGTGCATACAAGCGATACGGAATATGACGCCAAGGTGCTTGATATTGACGAAAACGGCGGTCTTGTTGTAAAGGGACCGATGGACATACATACAGTAACCTCGGGTGAGGTACAGAGAATAGTTTAATTGAAAACAAAAAAACTCACGGGCAGGAATCCTCCTGCCCGTGAAATAATTTATTGCAATTATTTGTCCTGAAGTAATGTTGAAAGCTCGTCCATAAATGCATTTATATCTTTAAAATGTCTGTAAACGGATGCAAAACGGACATAAGCAACCTCGTCGATTTCCTTGAGCTTGTCCATAGCAAGCTCACCGATGTGAATTGAAGTTACCTCACGGTCAAGCGAGTTCTGAAGGTTAGCTTCTATCTCGTCAACAGCCTTTTCGAGCGTTTCAATGGAAACCTGACGCTTTTCGCAGGCACGCATCATACCTGCAAGCAGCTTGTTGCGGTCAAATACCTCACGGGACTTGTCTTTCTTGATTACAAGAATCGGTACGCTTTCAATAATTTCATAGGTTGTAAAGCGCTTGCCGCATTTGATACACTCACGGCGGCGGCGTATTCTTTCGCCCTCGTCGGTAGGTCTTGAGTCTATAACCTTGCTTTCTTCAAATGAACAAAAAGGACATTTCATAAAATATCACCTGCTATTTTTTCAATATATAGTTAGTATAGCAAATAAAAAGCACAATGTAAAGTATAAAAAAATAAAAATTCCAATATTTATGAGTTGAACTGACAAAATATAACCGCTATGCTTAATACAGAAGGTGATAAAATGGCACTTAAAATTACGGATTTTAAAAAAAGTCTTAAACAGATGAATAAAATTTCAAAAGCGTACATAAAATACGGAAACATACTTGTGTTTTCTGCGTTCTCGGCGTTTTTATTCTGCTGTCTTGGTCTTGGCAGATTTGGGAATTACGATAATCTTTTATTTTTGCGGGGAGAGTTCTTTACTTTATTTCGTGATATGATAGCGGCGGTGTATGCCCCGGCATTTATAATTGAAATTCTGAGACTTGCCGCTGACAGCGATATTATAAATTGACATTTTAGAAATAAAATGATAAAATAATTTTTACTGTTTGTTTAAGGAGTCAGATTGAAAATGATTTGTCCAAAATGCAGAACCAAATATCCTGACAGCATTACGGTTTGTCCCGAGTGCGGCGTTGAGCTTATAGGTTTTCTGGGCGCAGCTGATGCGCCTATGGATGACGGAGCTGCCGTGCAGGAACTTTTTGAGGAAATTGTTGTTGACAAAAATGACGAGTACTCCCCTGTTGTTTATAAGGTTAACGAGCGTTCAAAGGAAAGGGCAAAGCAATCTGAAAAGGGAACCGATGATGGCGAATACTATGAGCCGGCAGAAAGGGGCTCAGGCAATTCTCTTGCGGTGTTTATGTTTGTAATGGCAATTCTGTTTCTGTGCGCCGGCGGAGTAATGCTCTTCCTCGGTCAAAAAGCAGAACCGCAACAGACTTCTGAACTTATAAAAGGCATATTTGCGAACCTGATTGGTTAAAAGCATTTAGATTTCAACATTTTTTAAAAAAACTATTGCAATTTTCCGTCCGTTATGATAATATATTCGGGCATTAAAAAAACAATTTGAACGGAGGCGGACAAGGATGTCGGCAATTCAGATACTTATCGGCGTATTAGTTATTATTTCATCTTTAGTTATAATCGTAGTTGTTCTTATGCAGCAGAGCCGTGAAGCAGGTCTTTCGGGCGCAATTTCAGGCGCAGCAGACACTTTCTTCGGCAAGAATAAGGGCAGAACAATGGAAGCAAAGCTTGAAAAGTTCACAAAGTTCTTCGGAATTTTCTTCTTTGTGCTTGTTCTTGCGGCAACTATTCTTCTTCTGTTCCTTTAATAATAAAAAGTATTTTGGCGGAATTCGCTTCCGCTTTAATATGAGCCATTAGCTCAGCTGGCAGAGCACATGACTTTTAATCATGGTGTCCGGAGTTCGATTCTCCGATGGCTCACCACGAAAAGCACCCTTCGGGGTGCTTTTTTCGTGGTGAAATAAAGACAAGGAGAATCGAACGGAACAGTCCATGTCGAGCGGTTTGCCGTAAGGCAGAGCGAGACGGACATAAAATCAGCTTATTTGCGAAGCAAATTCGGCAAGTTGAAAACTTGCCGATTCTCCGATGGCTCACCTCGTTGTCTAAAGCTCCATACCGTTCGTATGTATTTTATTAACATATAATTTATTTGCCCTTCTCCCCTTTTTATGTTACAATAATAAAAACGAATCGGGTGATAATATGTTCAGAGAGCTTACAAGAAAGAAACAGCAGTTAACGCAGGAAAATTGCATTGAAATTCTTAAAAACGAAAAGCGCGGAGTGCTTTGCGTGCTCGGCGATGACGATTACCCCTACGCCGTGCCTATAAATCATTGGTACTGCGAGGAGGACGGCAAGCTCTATTTCCACAGCGGCAAATTCGGGCACAAAATTGACGCTATGAGAAAGCACAATAAGGTATCATTTTGCGTGTATGACAAGGGCTATCTTAAAGAGGACGACTGGGCGCTGAATATTTCGAGCGTAATTGTATTCGGCAGGGTGAATTTCATTGACAACCGTGAAAAAGCGCTTGAAATCAGCCGTAAGCTAAGTTATAAATTCACTTCAGACGAGAGTTATATTGATTATGAAATTGAACATTCGGGCAAGAATGTACTGTGCTTTGAGCTTATACCCGAGCACATCAGCGGAAAGCTTGTAAATGAGAAATAAGCGAAAGGAGCATTTTTTATGAGCTATAAATGTGAAATTGACGGCAGCAGATATGTGCCGTACGAAGAGAGAACAGGCAACGAATCAATCGTATATTTTACCCGTGATTTGTCCGCCGAAGGACTTATTAAGATTTA
>JAEEGL015697787.1_pt1 | contig 14139 bp, 10 predicted proteins | sample 9134231 | NCBI WGS metagenome assembly JAEEGL01 (sample SAMN16246548, study PRJNA631951) | gut metagenome | biome: gut microbiome; feature: rumen; material: fiber-attached | host: Bos | place: Iran: Karaj | collected 2018-10 | reverse complement strand
CCGTTTGTAAAAGAAATATACTCATCCCTGTGGTCCAGCATCCTCAGGATCACTGCCTTGCTGTTATCAGATAAAGCAAGGCTCTCACCATCGCTGTCCGGATCATCGTCATATTCGCCAAAGAGGAGCTTTACCCTGATGCGCTTCATGTCCCTGGCCGTATACATCATTGATGTATACCTGGACACATCCAGGCCCTCCTCCAGGCCATATCTTATCTCCCTCATCTGATTGGGCCAATACAGCGGCTTGGAGTAAGCTGAGATATCCACCTGGTGCTCAAGCCCCAGCCTTAACTCCCTCATCTGCTGCCAGTTGAACTCGGCAGAAGCATACCCATCCACCACTACTCCATGTTCGATGCCCAGTCTGATCTCCCTTATGGCATCTCCCCTCATATCCTCGGAGATATACTGGTAAATGGGAAGCATTTCTTTTAAGCTGATGCGGATCTCCTCCAGCTGTTCTGCATCATACCCGCTCTTTATATATTCCGTCAGGTCGATGTTGTCCACGAAGGCCTTGTGCATCTGATCAAGTATGCCGTAGTTATACCTGCTGATCTGTGTCTCGTTGAAAAAGAGTCCGTCCTCAGCGCTCTCCCTGATGACCCTCATCTTCATATACGGGATGCTCACATGGGCATAGGAGGACACATCAAGCTGAGCCTGAAGTCCTTTCCTTATCTCCCGCATCTGAAGGCAGTCAAATTCAGGATCCAGATAAAAGATGATAGGGAAGTCCTTGGAAAAAGCCAGTCCCTTTCTTATCTGCTTCATCTGCTCAGGAAGGAAATCCTTGTTGGCATAGCAGCTGACATCTATTCCCTCGGATATTCCTCTGCGGATCTGATAGATCTGATTGTTGCTAAAGCCCTGCTTTCTGTAGCTGCTCATATCGATGCCCTGCATCAGCTCAAAACGGATTTCCTCCATCTCAAGCCACGAGAGCTTTGGATCAAGATACGCCCTTATATCGACCTTTGCATCGTACCCTTTTCTGATCTCAGCAAGCTGCAGAGGATTAAAATTGTATTTTTTTAGTGCATCGGGATTAAGCCCTATTTCCCGGCACAGCAACAGCTCTTTTTCCAGGGCGCTGTCATTAAAAGAGTCTATGCCGTTATAGAGCTTATATCCTCCCACTAATTCTTCAGTAGCTGATTTCATGTCTATCTCCCTACACACACTGTAGGTTTATTATAAAATATAAAGACTTTCAAAATTCTAAAAAGAAAATTAATATAGCGGGAAATCTTTATTTGTGCTACTGTTCAAATATATGGTTATAAGTATGTAAAAAATGGGAGGTGCGATATGCCATCTTGGCTCAGAGATGCTGTTTTTTATGAGATTTACCCACAGTCCTTCAAGGATACCAACGGCGACGGTATCGGTGATTTCCAGGGTATTATTGAAAAGCTTGACTATATTAAGGATCTGGGCTGCAATGCCCTTTGGATCAATCCCTGCTATGACTCCCCCTTTAAGGATGCAGGCTATGATGTACGGGACTACAAAAAGGTAGCTCCAAGATACGGTACCAACGAGGATCTGTACAGACTCTTTAAGGAGGCCCACAACAGAGGGATCCATGTCCTTCTGGATCTTGTTCCCGGCCATACCTCCGAAGAGCACCCCTGGTTTCTTGAGAGCAAGAAGCCTGAGCGCAATGAATATTCTGACAGATACATCTGGACCAATCACTGGATCCAGGGCATAGAGGGCCGTCCCTACATCGGCGGCGAAGCTGACAGAAACGGCTGCTACATGCTCAATTTCTTTAAGTGCCAGCCTGCCCTTAACTACGGTTTTCTCAATGTAAAAGAGGACTGGCAGAAGAGCGTGGACGATCCGGCCTGCATCGCAACAAGAGAGGCCATGAAGGATGTGATGCGCTTCTGGCTGGACAACGGGTGCGACGGCTTCAGGGTAGACATGGCAGATTCCCTGGTCAAAAATGATGACGACAACAAATCCGCCACAGGTGCCATCTGGAAGGATATCCGTGCAATGCTGGACAAGGACTATCCCGAGGCAGCCATCATCTCAGAGTGGAGCAATCCGCAGCAGGCACTTAAATATGGCTTCCACGCGGACTTCTATCTGGACCATCACGGCAACGGCTACAACACCCTGCTCAGGGATTATGAGACCGGCGGCAGTGACAGAAGCTTTCTTAAAAAAGACGGCAAAGGCGATATCATGCGCTTTTTGAACGATTATCTGCCCAAGTATGACAACACCAAAAACGACGGATATATAAGCTTTATCACCTGTAACCACGACACTCCGCGTCCTCGCAGAACACTTGGTTATGATGAGCTCAAGCTCTCCACCGCCCTGTTCCTGACTCTTCCGGGAGTTCCCTTCATCTACTACGGCGACGAAATCGGAATGCGATACCTCGACATTCCCACCAAGGAAGGGGGCTACACCAGGACAGGCTCCCGCACTCCCATGCAGTGGGACGACAGCAAAGGCCACGGCTTCTCCAACGCACCGCTGGAGAGGTTCTACCTCCCCACAGACACATCGGAGGATGCCCCTTCCGTTGAGGCCCAGTCCAAGGACCCCGATTCTCTTTTAAACACCATAAAAAAGCTCACGGCAATTCGCCATGAGTATGAGGACTTCAGAGCCGACAGCTCCTTTGAAGTGGTGTATGCAGAGGCAGAGGAATTTCCCTTTGTGTTTAAGAGAGGGAGCCTTTATGTAGCTATCAATCCTTCAGATAAAAAGGCCGGAGTCAGCGTTTCGGCCAAAAGAGAAAAGATATTTGAGATCGGAAATACCCAGATCAAGGACAATTCACTTATAATGGATCCCCAGAGCTTTGTGATCCTGAGGTAATCAAGGGGAGACAAGGGGGAGAAAAGGGGACGGTTCTTTTGACTCATTGCAATGAGTCAAAAGAACCGTCCCCTTTTCTCCCCTATGAATTTATTCTACAGTAACACTCTTAGCCAGGTTCCTTGGCTTATCCACATCAAGTCCCTTAGCAACAGAGGTATAATACCCCAGCAGCTGAAGAGGAATGATAGCAAGGCTGCCTGCAAAATGCTCATCAACCTTTGGTACATATACAGTGAAGTCACACTGATCCTCAACCTCGTACTTGCCGTAGGATGTAAGTCCCATGAGGTAAGCGCCGCGGCTCTTGCACTCCAGCATGTTGGAAATGGTCTTCTCATACAGCGCAGGCTGTGTAAGGGATCCGATAACAAGAGTTCCTTTCTCGATAAGGGATATCGTTCCGTGCTTGAGCTCACCTGCTGCATAGGCCTCGGAGTGAATATAGCTCACTTCCTTCATCTTGAGACTTCCCTCGAGGCAGATTGCGTAGTCAAGGCCTCTTCCGATAAAGAAGATATCCTGTGCGTTGGCAAACTTAGCAGCAAACCACTGCAGTCTCTCTTTCTCCTCCAGGATCTTCTCAATCTTGGAAGGAATACTCTTTATCTCATCTATGAAGTACTTCATGCGGCTCTCATCATCAATGCAGCCTCTTGTCTCTGCAAGCTTAAGTGCCAGCAGATATCCGCAGATAAGCTGACAGCTGTAGGCCTTGGTGGTTGCCACTGAGATCTCGGGTCCTGCCAGAGTATACATTACATGATCTGCGTCTCTGGCAATTGAAGAACCCACAACATTTACTATTGCAAGAGTCTTAAGCCCCTTCTCCTTGGCCATTCTAAGGGCTGCAAGAGAGTCAGCTGTCTCTCCGGACTGGGATATAACAACTACCAGTGCATTGGGATTTAAGTGCATCTTGCGATATCTGAACTCAGATGCCAGTTCACACCTGACAGTAATATCCGTAAGGTCCTCTACTACGTACTGTATCTCCATTCCAACGTGCCATGCAGATCCGCAGGCTACAATGTAGATCTCGTTGATATTGGCTGTATCCTCTGCCGTGATGCCAACCTCTGACAGATCAATGGCGCCGTCCTTGACATACTTGCTGATGGTGTTCTCAACAACCTTGGGCTGCTCATGGATCTCCTTCATCATGAAGTGCTCATAGCCGCCCTTTTCTGCTGCTTCTGCTGAGAAAGTAACAGTCTTAAGCTCTTTTTCCACTTCATCGCCGTCAAGGTTAAAGAAGGTAACCTCTCCTGCCCTGATCCTTGCCATCTCAAGGTTGTCAATGTAGTAGACGTCCCTTGTGTACTTAAGGATAGCGGGAACGTCCGATGCAATGTAGCTCTCATCGCCCTTGACACCGATGATCATAGGTGACTGCTGCCTTGCAACATACACCTCACCGGGATAGTCCTTGAACATAACCTCAAGAGCATATGAACCACGTACTCTCACAAGAGTCTTGGCAATGGCATCGATAGGGCCTACCTTGTACTTCTTATAGTAATAATCAACCAGCTTGATAAGGACCTCGGTATCTGTCTCTGAGTAGAACTCATAGTTGTGTCTCATGAGCTTGGCCTTGAGTTCCTGATAGTTCTCAATGATACCGTTGTGAACACCGATCACGTCTGAGTCGTCCTTGCCTGAGCCGGTGTGCTCAAAGCTCCCGCTCACATGGGGATGAGCATTGATAACGCTGGGAGCTCCGTGAGTTGCCCATCTGGTATGACCGATACCGCAGCAGCCTGAAATGGCTGCGCCGCCATTGGTCTTGTTGGAAAGATTAGCCAGCTTGCCAACGGTCTTGACAACAACCGATGCGCCGTCTCCATCTCTTACTGCAATGCCCGCTGAATCATATCCTCTGTACTCCAGTTTTGAAAGACCATCCAGCAGTATCGGTGCTGCCTGCTGATGTCCGATATATCCTACTATTCCACACATACTTTTTACTCCAAATGTCCTTTATTCTTGATCACTTCGATAACGCTGTCAACATACTTCTCGCAGATCTCATCGCTCTCTGCCTCTACCATAACTCTGATAACAGGCTCTGTTCCGGACTCTCTCACAAGGATCCTTCCTGTATCTCCCAGCTCATCGGCCACCTTCTGAACTGCCTTCTGAACATCAGGGTCGTTCTGGGCGTCAGGCTTGCTCTTTACCCTGACATTTTTGAGAACCTGAGGGTAGAACACAACAGGGGCTGCAAGCTCGCTCATGGCCTTCTCCTTGGCAAGCATTACCTCCATGAGTTTAAGGCTTGTGAGAATTCCGTCTCCGGTGGTGGCATACTTGGTGAAGATAATATGTCCTGACTGCTCGCCGCCTACTCTGTGGCCATAGGTTACCATATTCTCATATACGTACTTGTCGCCCACCTTGGTCTTCTCGTATTCGATGCCAACCTTGTCCAGGGCCTTGTAAAGGCCGAAATTACTCATAACAGTGGTTACAACCTTGTTATTGGTAAGAGCTCCACGCTCCTTGAGGTAAAGACCGTAGATATAGATGATATGGTCTCCGGTGATGACATTGCCTTTCTCGTCAACAGCCAGACATCTGTCTGCATCACCGTCAAAAGCAAAGCCCACATCCAGGCCCTTTTCAACAACAAATTTCTGCAGATGCTCGATATGTGTTGATCCGCAGTCTGTATTGATATTGAGTCCGTCAGGCTCGTTATTTATCACATAGGTCTTGGCTCCGAGAGCATCAAACACTCCCTTGGCGATCTGCCAGGAAGCTCCGTTTGCACAGTCCAGGCCCACCTTCTTGTCCTTGAAGCTGTACTTGGAATTGGAGATAAGGTAGCCGACATAGCGGTTTCTTCCAGCTACATAATCAACAGTTCTTCCAATCTCATTCTTTTCAGCTACAGGTATAGTGATCTTGCCATCTATATAATCCTCGACACGAAGGATGGTCTCCTCGTCCATCTTCTCTCCGTTGCCGTTAAAGAGCTTGATGCCGTTGTCGTAATACGGGTTGTGGGATGCGGAGATCATGATACCGCAGTCAAAATCATCTACCCTTGTGATATATGCAACAGAAGGTGTAGTGGTAACATGCATGATATATGCATCAGCTCCGCTGGCCATAAGACCTGTACAGAGAGCATACTCAAACATATAGCTGCTCCTTCTGGTGTCCTTTCCTATAACAACCTTGGCCTTCTTGCCGTGATTGGCACCGTAGTACCAGCCAAGATATCTTCCTATCTGAACCGCATGCTCAAAGGTGAGGTTCTTGTTGGCTTCTCCCCTGAAGCCGTCTGTTCCGAAATACTTGCCCATTTAGCGCTCCTCCTTGTGAATGATCTCACCGTTATTCTTGTAGATGGAATTCTCAGGAACTACTCCCCTTACGCAGGAAGTGGGATATACGTTTGAATTCCTTCCAATTACTGTACCGGGATTGCAGACTGCATTGCAGCCCACCTCTACATGGTCACCAAGCATGGCACCAAACTTCTTTATTCCGGTCTCCATATGCTCTGTTCCGTTGTGTACCACCACAAGCTTCTTGTCGCTCTTTACATTGGATGTGATAGAGCCGGCACCCATATGTGAGTAGTATCCCAGAATGCTGTCTCCGACATAGTTGTAATGAGGAGTCTGAACATGGTCAAAAAGAATTACGTTCTTGAGCTCAACAGAGTTGCCAACCACACAGTCAGCTCCCACAAGAGCTGAACCACGGATAAATGCGCCGTGACGAACCTCGGTATTGGGTCCGATTATGCACGGAGCCCCAAGATATGCGCTTTCAAATACTGTTGCGCTCTCGTGAACCCAGACATTTTCCTTTATCTCTTTATAGCCATCCCCCAGCTTAGGACCAAGCTCAAGGATAAAGTCCTTGATGCCCTTAAGGGCTTCCCAGGGATATGTAAAGCCCCTGAGATAATCTGCGGCCAACGTGTGGTCAAGATCATAGAGATCAGTTATTGTATACATCTTAAAGCCTCTCTTTCTTTTCTATATCCAGAAAATACTTGTAAGTATCAACGGTCAGCTCACCGCAGGCAGGCTCATCGCAGGCGATAATAGCACCGTTGTGAAGCTGCAGCGCACTGCAGGTCCACTTGGAGCTTACATTGCCTTCAACGGTAGCAGCCAGAGCTCTGGCCTTGTTGTGGCCGTTTATAAGTATAAGAACTTCTTTGGAATCTGTAACTGTTCCGACACCTACGGAAAGTGCCTGTGCAGGAACCTTCTCAGGGTCATTCCCAAAGAATCTGGAATTCACTATTCTTGTATCTGTAGTCAGATCCCTTACACCCGTGCGGGATGAAAGGCTTGTATATGGTTCATTGAAAGCGATGTGCCCGTCTACGCCGATGCCACCCATGAAAAGATCTATTCCGCCGCAATCTGCAATCTTCTTCTCATAGTCCTCGCACTCCTTCTGCGGATCATCGGTCATTCCGTTTAAGATATTGATATTCTCAGGCTTCATATCAACAAGATGGTCGAAGAAATTGTCGTGCATGAAGTACCAGTAGGACTGGTCGTGCTCTCTGGGAAGTCCCAGATACTCATCCATATTAAAGGTTATAACATTGGCAAAAGAAAGCTCTCCTGCCTTGTTCATCCTCACCAGCTCTTTGTAAACTCCGATGGGGCTTGAACCTGTGGGAAGTCCCAGCACAAAGGGGCGTCCCTTGTCCGGGCCTTCATTGTGCTCACAGATGCGCTTTTTGATGTAGCTGGCTGCCCAGAAGCACATTTTGTCATAGTTGTCCTGAATGACTACTCTCATATTGTGTTCTCGCTTTCTGTTCATCTAGGTATAGTAGCTTTTTACTGAAAACATTATATTTGTTTGTACCTGTATAGTCAAATTTACGAGGATTTGACATATTGTTAAGGCTAATGTAAAATTTCTAGCGATGAAACGAAATAACATTAATAAAAAGAACTTAATAATACTATCAGCTTTTTCGGCTGCCTTCCTTGTAATCGCCATGATGTCAGCCAACTTTGAAAAGAAAAACAACAAGGTTGTCTTTCTGAACATCCCCGAGGATGCAATAGAGAGTATGGATGCAGGACTTGCCAATACAGCGCAAGAGGATGACGAGTATGTATCTGACGATGACTACGCAGCCGATGACTATGTTTACGACCATGGTCATGAGGAAGTTTCCGAGACAGTGACGGTCTCAGCCAAGGAAGCCACCGCAGTACCCCAGAGGACAGTATTTACCGTCACAGAATATGAGACCCCGGTCACAAAGTACACCAGTGACACCGTCAACGTCAGAAACGGTGCCGGTACAGATTATGACAAGGTTGGCAAGCTCAAATGGGGAAGCAATGTCTCAGTAACCGGTGAGACAGACAATGGATGGTACGAAGTGTCCTACAATGACTCCGTCGCTTTTGTTAAAGGGGATTACATGGTTGATGATCTTCCGGGTATTCCTTATGTATTTGTAGGAGATTCCAGAACCGTACAGCTCAAAATGGCCGTAGGTACTTCTGACAAGGTTTACATCGCCAAGGTAGGTGAGGGCTACAACTATTTCAGAGACACGGCTCTTCCCGAGATTTCCGGCTACGCCGGAAGCGGCACAAGAATGATAATCAATTTCGGTGTCAATGACCTGGCCAACGCCTCCAAATACATCAAGCTCGTCAATAACAATATTGACAGCTGGATCAACGCAGGCATGACTGTCTACTATGCAGCTGTGACACCTGTAGGCAACTGCCCCACCGTTACCAACGCCCAGATAGAAGCCTTCAACCAGAAGCTCCAGGAAGAGCTTGATCCAAGGATCACCTGGATCGATGGTTATTCCTACCTGCAGCAGACCGGCTTCAATACTCCGGACGGGCTTCACTACTCCGCTGACACCTACAGAAATCTCTATTCCTACTACATGTCGGTGATAAACGGTCAGTGATGTCAGTAATATATCAGACGTAATTTTATTTTTTGATTGACATACCTTTCACTCATTGGTATAATAATTTTTGCGGTTGTCACTTAGACAACACAAGCTGATGTAGCACAGTCGGTAGTGCGTCGCATTGGTAGTGCGGAGGTCACGGGTCCGATTCCCGTCATCAGCTCACACCCTAACCATTCGGTTAGGGTTTTTTTATTTCTTACAGGGTCAAAAATCCCCCGGCGCATAATACGCGCCGAGGTTGATTACAATACTAGTTGGAGAAAAGTTTGTCCATGAGGAAGCGGTATATTTCCTGGTTCTCCTTCTGCCAGTTGTCCAGCATGGTCTGGGCCATTTCTTCTGCCGGAACCATTAGCTTGAGGTTTATGATGTCTGCTCCGGCCTCTCTGGCAATGAGCGTCACTTCATACTCATTTTCTCCGGTCTTTGTGTAGTCTCCAAGTATAGCGGACTCATTTCTGAGTCTGATGCTGTTCTCCTTAAGATATGTGTCAATATCTTCTTTTATGGAAGGGTTTATCCTGTTGCCAAAGAACTCCAGGGTCTGACTGCCTTCATCTGTAAGCTCAAGATAAGTCCTGTTTCCCATGGTCTTTTCTATTATGAGTTCAGATGAAACCAGTTCACCGAAAACTTCCTGCAAAGTTATGTAATTGGTGTATTCCTTCTCCAGTATGAAGTCATAGATCTGGGCCTTGGAAAGAGGCACCTCGCACCTCTTAAGCATATACAGCACCAGCATTTTGTATAAGGTAATATATTGTGAACTCAATTTAACTGCTCCAATTAATCATTACTATGTGCACGGGCCTTGACTGCACTGCTAATGACATCAGCAACCCTTGGATCAAAAGCTGCGGGAAGGATATTCTCATCACTAAGCTCATCCTCAGGCACAAGATCTGCAAGGGCCGTTGCTGCGGCAAGCTTCATCTCCTCGGTTATCTGCCTTGCTCTCACCTCAAGAGCGCCTCTGAATATTCCGGGGAATACCAGAACGTTATTGACCTGGTTGGGGAAGTCGCTTCTTCCGGTGCCGATGACTCTTACGCCTGCCTCTTTGGCAATATCCGGCATGATCTCGGGAACCGGATTGGCCATGGCAAATATTATCGCATCCTTGTTCATCTGCTGTGCCATCTCTTTGGTGACAATTCCGGGTGCAGAAACACCAACCATGATGTCCGCTCCCTTGAGGGCATCAGCAAGAGTTCCGGAGAGCTGATCCGGATTGGTGACATCCATCATCTTCTTCTGCATCCAGTTCAGATTCTCTGTGTTCTTATTGAGTATTCCCACCTTGTCGCAGAGCGTAACGTTAGTAAAACCATAGCTCAAAAGAAGTCTTGTGATGGCAATTCCTGCGCTTCCTGCTCCGTTCACCACAACTCTGCACTGCTCTTTTTTCTTGCCCACAACCTTAAGTCCGTTGATGATGCCTGCCAGTACTACAATGGCAGTACCGTGCTGATCGTCATGAAAAACCGGGATATCCAGGATCTCTTTTAACCTCTCCTCTATCTCAAAGCATCTGGGAGCTGAGATATCCTCAAGGTTGATTCCTCCAAAGCCGGGAGCAAGATATGTCACAGCCTTTATGATCTCCTCGGTATCCTGTGTGTCAAGACAGATGGGAACAGCATTAACACCGCCAAACTCCTTGAAAAGAGCTGCCTTTCCCTCCATTACAGGCATTGCTGCATAGGGTCCGATATTGCCAAGTCCAAGAACTGCGCTTCCGTCAGAAACCACAGCTATGGTATTGGACTTGATGGTGTATTTGTAAGCAAGTTCTTTATCCTCTGCAATAAGCTTACAGGGCTCAGCTACACCGGGTGTATAAGCCAGTGCCAGCGCCTCCTTGGACTTTACCTCAGCCTTGGATACCACCTCAAGCTTTCCCTGCCATTCTTCATGTAGTTTAAGTGCTTTCTCTGCGTTTGTCATACTCACCTCCGAATTAGATGCTCAGAATCTCTTGCCGACTATGTCATAGGCAAAAGATATCACTTCGCTGCGTTTATCTGTATCTATATATTTGAAGACATTCCAGATCTGCTTCTTGCCACCACCGGTGGTCTGAAGACCAAGGGCAAGTCCCAGAGCCGCTATCTCATCTCCCGCATCCGTCTGCCTTGAGAGCATCAGGGCATCGATGTATCCGTTTTGTTCCATCTTGACATAGGCATAGGCAAAGGCTGCCGCCTGCAGTGCCTGCCCCGAGGTTGAGGAGTAACCTATCTCACTCAGGATAATGGATCTTACATTGCCGGAAGAATCCAGCATTGCCTCCCTCTGCATATAGTTGGTAAGAACCTCAATGTTGTCCATGGTAATGCAGGGTGTCGTATCTGTATGATTCACGTACTTGGACGACTTCCAGAAGGCGGTATTGCCATTGGGGAAGGAGTAGGGGTGCGCTGCCAGTCCCCAGTCTATGTTGCCGTATTCTGAAATAGAGGATGCAAATATGTCCATCACATCCTTGGCATCATAGTCTCCTGTTTTCTCTGTATTGTAGGTCCACCTCTGATCGATGGGGATGTAAACCTTAGCCGCCGAGTTCTGGCTTCTGATGGCGTTATAGAATACCCTGAAGGCCCTGGTGAAAGCCACGGTATAGGTGTTGACATCCGTATGTGCCATGTAATTGTATTCTCTTCTGGCGTTGACCTCATTGGCTATGATCCACATGCTGACATTGCCGTGGCCTGAACCTGAGTATCTTCCGCCAAGGAAGCTCCCGATGGCAGCCAGAGCTTTGACCCCTCTGTCATCTGATGCATTGAACATATAGTAGGGGGCTGTGGATCCAGATCTGGCGCTGGGGTGAGTGATCTCCGGAAATGCTGACGTACTGGCATCATTGAGAATAATGGCAGCTACGTCTATTCCCATATTGTTGAGCCTGATAAAGAGCCTGTCGTAGTTCTCGATTATGCCCTTATTGAAGTGATATGTCACCCCGCCATAGGAGTAGGATATACCTCCCGAGGTGGTCAGAATGTGGCTGAGAGGTATGTTGTAGGTTGCATACTCACAGCCAAGATCATCCAGCTCTCCGATCCTCAGAGGGTCAGGCAGAAGACCTTTTATGGATTTGTGCTTCATGCCTCCATAGCTGTAGCCTGCACAGCCTCCGGGGTTTGTAATGTATTTGGCATGACTTATGGACACATAGCTGTTGTCCTTTTTGACAGCCACCTGAAACTTGGAGAACAGCCTTGAGTTGGCCGCCCCCTTGTTGAGGTCTATGGTAAAAGAAGTGTCATCGCCCTTATATATTTTGGCTATGGGCTCACTTCCCTCCTGTATCCCGTCCTCGTAGGTCGCCTCCTCAAAGAGGTAGTAGTACTTGTCATCGCTCTTGGGGATCCCATCGGAAGTGACAGCCACCTGCACCTTGCTTGAATCAACTATGCTGCAGGAGGTGATGTTTGCAAACTCTGCGGTGTTCTCCGCAGTCATCTCTACCGTGGCCGGCCTCTGTGCCAATGCACTTGAGACCGTTCGTCCTGCCTTTACTATCTCATCTATGGTAAGTACATTGATGTATTCGGAGTTCTTCAGTTCCTCAACCTCAAGCTCCTCCTCAAAGATCTCCTCCTGGTCCTTAGCCATCTCAACCAGCTTCTGAGTCCTCTTCTCTGATATAAAGAGCCAGATCGCAAGACCCACAACCAGTGCCAGGGCACTTACAGCTATGACTCCCGAAAGCATCAAAAATCTTCTGTTTCTGCGGGCCTTTTTCCCGGTCCGCCTCCTTCGTTTATTTCCCATCAATTCCTCATTTTCCCGATTTATTGCCTGTTATTCATCGCCAGGTCTTTCTCTGAGCTTTTTCATGTGCTCGCTTATCTTCTTCTCATAACCGTTGCCTGTGGGGCTGTAAAACTCCCTGCCGCTTAGCTCGTAGGGCAGATACTGCTGTTTTACATAGTGATCCTTGTAATCATGAGCATATTTATAGCCTATACCGTGGCCCAGCTTGGCTGCTCCGCCGTAATGGGCATCCTGAAGATGCGGCGGGATCGGAAGATTGCCGGTCTGCCTCACGGTATCTATCGCCTCATCCACCGCCAGGTAAGCTGCGTTACTCTTTGGCGCAGTTGCTATATAAGTCGCCGCCTGTGCAAGGGTTATCCTTGCCTCCGGCATTCCCAGTCTCTCCACAGCAAGTGATGCAGCAACAGCCACCTGAAGTGCCTGCGGATCAGCATTGCCCACATCCTCGGAAGCACAGACCATCATCCTTCTGACTATGAACTTGGGGTCCTCTCCGGCATTCAGCATCCTTGCCAGATAATAGACTGCAGCGTCAGGATCAGAACCTCTCATACTCTTAATAAAGGCTGAAATGGTGTCATAGTGGTTGTCCCCGTCCTTGTCGTACCTGGCAACCTTCTTCTGAATGCACTCCTCAGCCACCTCACGGGTGATATGAATAAGCCCGTCATCGCTCCTTGCCGTGGTCATGATGCCCAGCTCTATGGCGTTCAGAGCATGCCTTGCATCTCCGTCCGCTATATCCGCCAGAAGCTCTGCGGCGTCCTCGTCAAGCTTCGCCCTGTATGCCCCCATTCCCCTGTCCGTGTCCGTTACGGCACGGTTTAGAAGGGTCTTAATGTCCTCCCTGGTCAGAGGCTTTAATTCAAATATGATCGATCTGGAAATAAGCGCTCCATTGACCTCAAAATATGGGTTCTCCGTTGTAGCACCTATGAGAATGACTGTCCCGTCCTCCACAAAGGGAAGAAGATAGTCCTGCTGTCCCTTGTTGAATCTGTGGATCTCATCGATGAAAAGAATGGTCTTCTTGCCGTACATTCCAAGATTGTCCTTGGCTTTTTTGACCACCTCTTCCATGTCCTTCTTGCCGGCCACCGTGGCATTGATCTGCGTAAACTCCGCCTTGGTGGTACCTGCGATGACCTTGGCCAGAGTTGTCTTGCCGGTTCCCGGAGGGCCATAGAATATTATGGAGCTTAACTTATCTGCCGAAATAGCACGATAAAGAAGCTTGTCCCTGGCTATGATGTGCTGCTGGCCCACTACCTCATCCAGGGTCCTGGGCCGCATCCTGGCGGCAAGCGGAGATTCTTTTTCCATATTGTTTTCGCGCATATACTGAAATAGGTCCATAACACTACAATTCTACTATTATTGCCCCAGAATTGGAAGTGCAAATAACAGCTCCCTGCAGGATGCATGTTTTATGAGTTCTTCTCTCAGAACTGACATGTCAAGAGGCTTGGCAAGGTAGCCGTCCATTCCCGCCCTTATTCCCTCTTCACAGTCATCTGCAAAAGCGTTGGCTGACAGGCCCAGGATGACAATATCTCTCTG
>JAEEGL010748508.1_pt1 | contig 14139 bp, 14 predicted proteins | sample 9134231 | NCBI WGS metagenome assembly JAEEGL01 (sample SAMN16246548, study PRJNA631951) | gut metagenome | biome: gut microbiome; feature: rumen; material: fiber-attached | host: Bos | place: Iran: Karaj | collected 2018-10 | reverse complement strand
TTGGAAGAAAAATAATTGGAAAACTGCGGATAAAAAGCCGGTTAAAAATCAAGAATTATGGCAAGAGTTGGACGAATTGGCATCAAAAATAAAAATTCATTGGGTTTGGGTCAAAGGACACGCTGGCGAAGAATTTAATGAAAAGGTTGATACATTGGCACGAACCGCTGCCGAATCGTTTAAGTAAAAAATACCCCGAAATTTCTCGGGGTGTTTTTTTATTTTTAGAAGTTTCTTATTCTAATTTCTTCTTTTTTATTAGACAATATTTGTTTAAATATGTCTGGACGTTTTTTATTTTTCATCTGTGGCCAAAGCTGATATCCATCTGGCGTTATTACAACAGGTTTATCCCAAGCATCAGGTAAATAAGTATAATCCACAGCATATTTCTCTGGACCGTAATAATAACCCACACTAAACAACAAAGGTGTATCTTTATCTGGGTTGTCATAATCCTTCCCTATACAATAAAAAGGTTTATCAGAAAAATTCTTGGCCATAAATGGTGCAATGTCTTTTGCATATTCCAAAGAATTTCTCACAAAAAAACTAAATCTGTCTGTCACAACTGAACCAATTAATCTAAAATTATCCACAACCAGACCATCCAAATGGCTATGTAGTGGTACTCTAGATTCATCACCCCACTTTTCAATAATCCTATCTTTATAAAATATTTGTATCCAGTCTTCCCTGTTATAAAATTTTACCACCCTTCTTAATTCATATGGCCTGATTGCATAAGCACCTGATTTCTTCTTATGATTTTCACTTAATGTCTTAAAAAAGTTTTTAGGTGAATCAAATTGAATTCCATGCTGGAATTTTTCCTCTTCATATTTTCCATGCCAGTCTATACCCCAAAACTGATACAATTCAAAAGTAACCTCTGTACCTATTTTCATATTTACACCTTTTTACATTATACAAAACTATACGGAAAGCATAGCACTAAAACCTATAAAGTCAAGTTATATCTACAAAATTCAAATAACGTACATTTTGTACAACAATGAATCTATCCTTTAAAACCCATGGCAACAATAAACATTTCCACAGAATCTTTACGTGAGGCTGGTGGTTTAATATGATGAACGTCTTCAAAATGTTCTTTGATTTGCTTTAACAAATCATTTGTTGTGCCACCTGTAAAAGATTTAGCAACAAATGTTCCACCAATTTTCAACGCATGCAACGCAAAATCAAAGGCATATTCCAACAAAACCATTTGTCGAATATGGTCTGTTTTTTTATGCCCAACGGTATTTGGTGCCATATCAGACATAACAACATCTGCCGTACCCTTGCCTGCTTGTTCGTGCGATAAATTTAATTTATCTTCCAACCATTTTAACGCTTCATCTGTTGTAAAATCACCTTGATAAAACTCTACATTATTAATTGGTTTTATTTCTAACAAATCCATCGCAAATATTTTTGATTTTGGATATTTTCGTGCCACATACTGTGACCAAGAACCTGGTGCAGCACCTAAATCAACCACAACCTGACCATTACGAAACAAATGAAATTTTTCATCTATCTCTATGATTTTAAAAGCAGCTCTGGCACGATAACCTTCTTTTTGTGCTTTGGCAACATAAGGGTCACTTGCCTGACGTTGAAGCCAAGCCACCGATGATTTATGTGCTGCAATTTTTTTATTAAGAATTTTCATAAAATTAAACTAATTTTGTCCGCTGTTTTTCAGTTTTTCCATAACAGCTTCCATTCCGCCCATCTTTTGAATCATAGCCATTTGCTGTTTCATTTTGGTGTATTGCTTGATAATATGCTCTATCTCACGAACTGTGCAACCTGCTGTTTCTGCAATACGAGCCTTTGCATTTGCAAAAATTTTTTCTGGTTCTGCACGTTCTTCTGTTGTCATTGCTTCTAATATCTTAATTTGTGCATCAACACTGCCATCAGAAATCTTTTCTTTCATTGCATTCACAGCGTCTTTCATACCCGGAACCATTTTTAACAGACCACTAAAATTACTCATTTTCTTAATTTGTTTTAACTGTGCCAACATATCATTCATATCAAACTGACCAGACATCATTCGTTGTGCAGTTTCTTTCATACCAGATGGCATTTTTGCTGCTTCTTTGTCCAAATCTGCGTTTTCATTTTGTGCTGTCGCTTTCTTTTTTCCAAATCCAAACATTTGTTTCTCCTTAGTATATGTTAATTTGTTCATTTATATCTTATTTGCTTTTACGTGGTTTGTCCAGATACTTTTTAAGATACTGTCCCGTCACAGAATTTGAATTATTCGCCACAGTTTCCGGTGTTCCTGTGGCAACAATTTGACCGCCACCAGCACCACCATTTGGTCCCAAATCAATAATCCAATCGGCTGTTTTTATAACTTCCAGATTATGTTCAATAACAATAACTGTGTTACCTGCATCAACCAGTTCATGTAAAACACTTAACAAAGATTTAATATCTTCGAAATGTAATCCTGTGGTTGGTTCATCCAAAATATAAATTGTCTGACCAGTACTGCGTGCAGCCAATTCTTTGGACAATTTGATACGTTGTGCTTCACCCCCAGATAAATCAAGCGAACTTTGTCCCAATTTTATATAATCCAATCCAACACGTTTTAACAATTCTAATTTACGAGCAATTTGTGGGACATTTACAAAGAATCTATATGCTTCTTCAACTGTCATATTTAAAACATCTGCGATGGATTTACCCTTGTATTTAACAGCCAAAGTTTCATCATTATATCTTTGACCATGACATTTATCACATTCGACATAAATATCCGCCAAAAAATTCATTTCTATTTTAATTTGACCATCACCCTGACAAGCTTCACAGCGTCCGCCTTTGACATTAAAAGAAAAGCGACCAGCGTCATATCCACGTGTTTTGGCTTCGGGTAAATTAGCAAAAAAATCACGAATATTGTTAAATACCCCAACGTATGTAGCAGGATTACTGCGTGGACTACGTCCAATTGGCGATTGGTCAATATCAACAACTTTGTCTATATTTTCTATACCACGAATTACATCGTGTTTACCCATTTCCAATTTAGAATTGTACAATACACGCATTATTGCTGGATACAAAGTATCCAATAACAATGTTGATTTACCAGAGCCAGACACACCCGTCAAAGCAATAAATGTTCCCAAAGGAAATTCTACATTTATATTCTTTAAATTATTTTCACGTGCACCCTCTATTCTGATAAATTTACCATTACCAGTTCTACGTTTCGTTGGCACATCAATTTTACGTTTTCCAGACAAATATTGCCCAGTTAAAGAATCTGGATTTTTTATGACCTGTTGTGGTGTTCCGTATGCCACAACATTGCCACCGTTTATGCCCGCACCACGTCCAATATCCACCAAATAATCAGCCTGACGCATCATATCTTCATCATGTTCAACCACAATCACAGAATTATCTTTGTCGCGTAGCATCTTCAACGTATCTATTAATTTATCATTATCACTTTGATGTAATCCAATAGACGGTTCATCCAACACATACAAAACACCCGATAGGCCACTGCCAATTTGCGATGCCAATCTTATACGTTGTGCTTCGCCACCAGACAAAGTTCCCGCCATACGCGACATAGTTAAATACCCCAAGCCAACATTTTGCAAGAAATATAATCTGGATGTAATTTCACGTAAAATCATCGATGCTATTTCATTTTCTTTCTTGGTTAAATGATTAGGTAAATCACGAAACCATTGTAAAGATTCATCCACAGACATATCGCAAACATCCATAATATCACAACCATTGATTTTAATACACAACGCTTGAATATTTAAACGTTTTCCATGACATACTGGACATAGCTTCTCTGATTGATACTTTGACAATTCACTGCGTGTAGATTCAGAATCTGATTCCCGTAATCTGCGTTCCAAATTTGGAATCACACCTTCAAATGGTTTTTCATAAACATAACCATTCCAATTTATTTTGATTGGTTCTTCACCAGTCCCGTATAAAATAATATCCTTCTCTGATTGTGATAAACTGTTCCAAGATTTAGACAAAGGAATTTTGTATTTTTGATGTAATGCATCCAAAATGTTTTCGTACTGACTTAACATACCACTGCGAGACCAAGGTGCAATTGCACCACCCAATATAGATTTTGTACCATCAGGAACAACTAAATCTGGTGAAATATTTAATTGAACCCCTAATCCGTCACACGCACTGCACGCACCAATCGGGGCATTAAAGGAAAATAATCTGGGTTCTATTTTTGGAACAGTAAACCCACTGACCGGACAAGCATATTCTTGTGAATACAAAGAATCTTCATTTGTATCTAATCTGCGAACAATCACTGCACCAGGCACAAGACGTAAAGAAGCTTCAAATGAAGAATATAATCTGGAACGAAATTCTTCTGCTTCTTCACCAGATAAATCTTTATCAGGCATTGCAACACGGTCTATGATAACTAAAATATTATGCTTTTTATTTTTATCCAACGGTGGCACAGAAGACAAATCATATAATTGCCCATCAACGATGGCACGTTGATAACCCTGTTTAATCAAAAAAGCAATTTCTTTTTTATATTCACCTTTTCTGTCACGAACCATAGGTGCCATTATATAAAACTTTACCCCATTTGGTATTTTCAGTGTCCAATCAACCATTTCAGCAATGGTTTGTGATTTAATCGGTAACCCTGTCACTGGCGAATAAGGAATCCCTATCCTTGCCCATAACAAACGCAAATAATCATATATTTCTGTTACAGTTCCGACCGTAGAACGCGGATTTTTCGAAGTTGTTTTTTGTTCAATAGAAATTGCGGGGGCCAAACCTTCTATTAAATCAACATCTGGTTTTTTTTGCATATCTAAAAACTGTCTGGCATAACTAGACAAAGATTCAACATACCTACGCTGGCCTTCGGCATAAATTGTATTAAAAGCCAAAGACGATTTTCCAGACCCAGATACACCAGTCAACACCACCAATTTGTTTTTTGGCAGATCAATATCAATATTTTTAAGATTATTTTCGCGTGCACCGCGAATCTTTATAAATCCTGTCATGGTCTTTATAAGATAGTTAAATTTTACAAAAAATCAATATGCAACAATTAAAAATTATTCTGCAAAACCAACAGTCTTTAACGCATTAACAGACATAGAAACACCAGATTTTTTGGTGTTTGCAGGACCCAATTTATTTAACAATTGACCATCAACCCAAACATCAAAAGCCCCAACATTATTGAACGAAGCCTTTAATGTATCAATATTTGGCATGTAATAAATGTCACCAACCTCTAAAACGCGTGCAAATACTGTATTACCCTTTGCGTCTTCAATTCTTAACCAAGATTCTTTTTCTGCTTGCAATACAACCCTTGATTCAGAACGATTTTTTTCTTCAAATTTTTCATGCACAGGGTATCTAAAATCTGGTTCAGTAACAACAACAGCCACTTTGTTTATATCATTGACCACTTCTGGCTTAACGGTCGCTGGTTTTCCAGAAAAAATTGCCAATAAAACAACCGTCAATATCACAACAAACAGACCAACAGAAAACCAAATCCAATGTTTTTTAACATAATTAACAATAATTCCAAACCAATGCTTTAAATCTTCTTTGGATATTTTTTTCACAGGTTGTTTTTGAACAATAGGTTTTGTTTCAACATCTTCTTCTTTTGGTTCTTGGATAATTCCCAATTCATGCTTTAATTTCAAAATAATTTCATCAGGATTCAATCCCAATTCAACCGCGTAACTGCGTGCAAACCCCAGAATATACACATCTTCTGGAATGACACGATAATTACCTTCTTCCAGTGCAGTTAAAAATTCTTCTTTGATACAAAGCAACTTTGCAATTGTAGCGATTTCACGCTTTCTGCGACCGGTAGTGCGTGCGTTTTTTAACATTTCACCTGCTGTCATTTCTGTATTTAAAATTTCTTGTTTTTCTTCCATAGCAAAACCCTTTGATAGTTTCATTTTATGATAGAAACACCATGTTGTCAATCTACAGACCAAAAATCTTTTATGTTTTTTATTAATTCTTGTTCATCTGTAATTTGATTAACTTTTATACGTAATTGTGCAGAATTCGGAAAACCAGACGAATACCATGCAATATGTTTTCTGAACATGTTAACAGCAACTTTTGTTCCATAGTATTCAATCATTAATTGTAAATGGTGTAAAATAATTTCACCTATATTTTTCGGTTTATCACAAAGTCCACAAATTTGACCAAAAATCCAGGGACGTCCCAACATAGCCCGTCCAATCATTGCACCATCATAACCCAACTGTTGAATTCGTTCTATATCTGCAATCGTTGATAAATCACCATTTGCAATTATTGGCAAAGGTAAATCTGGTTTTGCCGGCAATTCGGCATTACCAGTATACCCAGCGGCACGAGTTCGACCATGTAAAACAACAAACTTTGCACCAGATTCTGCGGCAACACGTACCAAATCTTGCCAATCTTTGTGCGATTCATCCCAACCCAAACGGGTTTTAACCGACACAGGAATTTGTACAGATTTTACACAACTTTCAATTATACAACCCGCCAATGCATGGTCTTTCATTAGATATGCCCCCGCACCAGCACGTGTTGCCACTTTCGGTACAGGACACCCCATATTTATATCAATCCATTTTGCACCTGCATCTTGTAAAATTTTGGCTGCCATTCCCATTAAATCTGGTTCAGCCCCAAATATTTGTGCACCAATATTTCCTTCATCTTTATAATTATCAAAATTTCGTATACAATTTTTATGCCCATCAACCAAAGAATGACATGATATCATCTCTGTTACCATAGAAACGTCAGGTGCAAACTGTCGTATAAGCCGTCTGAACGGTTTATCAGTTATACCCGCCAAAGGTGCACTAAAAATTTGATTATTATTAAACATTTGTGATATAATACACACCATGTGGACAAAAATCAAAAATTTCTTTAGTTTTATGAAATCTGCATGGTTATGCAGTACGCGTGGCAAATGGGGCGTATTGTTTATGATTTTGTCACTGTTTTTCTTTGTTCGGTTGTTTTTTGGTACCCAGAATATTCAAAGTTTCGTTGTAAATGCTTGGCATTTAAATCGTAATCGTGCAGTTTTGGCAACCGAAACCGCACAATTAAAACAAATTCAACACCATATATATTTATTAAGACACTGTTCTGAAGATTATGTTGAAGAGTTGGGATTAAAAGCCCTAAATCTGGGTAATCCCGAATTCAAAGAATTAAAATATTAAAGTTCCAAGTATTGGTTATATTAAACATCCATGTATTTAAACTACTATTTTGTTGACAACGATAATATTTAGTCTAAAATAATCATACTAAAATTAAAAAGATTATAAAATGAAGACACCAAAACTATCTATTATTGTCCCTGTTTATAACCTTCAGAATTATATTGGACGTTGTATAAACAGCATTGTACGACAGAAAGATTCTGCCGAATATGAAATAATCATTGTTAACGATGGTTCAAGTGATAATACCCCAAGAATCCTAGATAATTTTGCCAAACATTATAAAAATATTAAAGTTATACATCAAGCAAATGCTGGTGTTTCTGTTGCACGCAACACAGGAATTACCGCATCACACGGAAGATATATCACCTTTGTTGATGGCGATGATATGGTCGGATTAAAACACGAAGCTTTTAATAAATATTTTACCGAAGACATGCGAAATGAATGTGGGTATATCGCTTGTTATGAAAATGACCAGACAATTGTAAAGAAATTATCTGAAACACATTTTGATGATAAATATTTTGTAAATATGTTAAATGTTGCGTACAATACAGATGCAGATATTGTCTTGGGCGGCAAAATCGCCATAAACACGGCCAATATGTATATGCTTAAAGAAATTTATGAACATAAAGTTATCAGAGGTACGTCCCAAAAAGATAAAAACAGCCTTCTTATAGAAGCAGAAATCCGCGAAAGTGCAAATTTTGCATTATTTAGCCATGACATGTTGAACACGCATAATTTACGTTTTTCACCAAACATGCAATTGGACGAAGATATTTTATTTTGTCAATTAGCGATACTTCATGCAAAAACAGTTGTTACAGCACCAAATGTAACCTATTTTTATAACAATCATATAAACTCATTATCTTGCATTTCTTCAGACGAAGATAATTTTATAAAATACCATGCTGCATACCTCCAAAGGTTTCATATATTATTAAATAAGATCATAAAACAGCCAAAATACATGACTAAAGACATTTTTGGTGGTTTAAAAAATCTGTTTATTGATAAATACGAAACCATTTTTGATACGTTTACTATTAAATCTGATGCTCGTTTTCAAGAAAAAACAAAATATTGTCAATATGAATGTAAAGAATCTGGTTGCAACAAAGATAATTGTACACAATGCTGTATTGCACATGCTTTTTTAAACCAATTACAATCAGATTACAAGAATTTAGCAAAATAAAAAAGAAAAAACCGAATCATCAGAGTTTTCTTTTTTATACACATTCACTTAATTCAAATAAACTATCACACCATTTAAATAAAATGCGAACATTAACCATAATATGTATGGCACCACCAACCAAAATGCCGTTTTATTGATTCTGTAAAACGTACGTGCCATAAATATAGCTGTAATAATCAGACCCATCAACAATATCAATGCTAATGTTGGTGATTGTGCACCAAAAAACACTAAAGACCACAAGGAATTCAAAACTATATTTACACCAAACAAAGTATACGCACTTATTTTATCTTTGCGATTATTTTTATTGGTGTTCTGAATCATAATAAAAAACAAAGCCAACCCTATTAAACAATATAATATTGACCAAGCTACACTGAACACCCAACCAGCCGGCGTCAATGATGAATGTGCCAATGTGTTATACCACATATTTTGTCCTGAATATATTGGTGTGACAATCAAACCGATTAATCCAGGCAAGAAAGATAAAAATTCAGCAAAAAGAAATTTTAAAAATGTCATCGTTTAACTCCTTTGGTTATCACAAAGTATACCACAAAAAAAACGATAACCTATTGGAAAGAATTCATAGAAAAACATTAAAAAATATGATACAATGGGGACGAAATAACCGTTGCATGCGGTTTATTTCACTTGTCTTAAAAATCGCTGTTATAATACAGCGATTTTTTAACGATTGTTAACCCCATATTTACCACGATTTATTGGGCGATACGAAATCGCTTCTGCTAAATCAGACATAACAATATTATCATCTCCACGTAAATCAGCAATCGTACGTGCTATGCGTTTAATACGATTATAACCACGTGCAGACAATCCCATCTTTTCAGCAGCAGTATTTAAAAAGTTTGTTAATTCATCACTTAAAATAACATATTTATCCATATCTGCACCGTCCAACAACGCATTTACATATCCCTGACGTTGAATCTGTTTTTGACGTGCAGCTACAACCCGTTCACGAATTTGTGCACTAGTTTCAAGATGCTCATCTTTGATTTTGTTCATTTCCCATGGATTCACCGCATCAACATCAACGTGTAAATCAATTCTGTCCAATAATGGACCGGATATTTTGTTTTGATATGCTTCTGCACAACGCGGTGCACGTGAACAAGACAACGCAGCATTTCCCAAATGTCCACATGGACATGGATTCATAGCGGCAATCAACTGAAAATGTGCGGGATATGTAGAATTTCGCTTTGCACGTGAAATAACAATCTTTCCAGATTCCATCGGTTGACGTAATATTTCCAAAGTTGCACGATTAAATTCTGGTAATTCATCCAAGAACAAAACCCCATTATGCGCCAAAGATATTTCCCCAGGTTTTGCATCACTGCCACCACCAGCCAAAGCCACAGGACTTGCCGTATGATGAACACTGCGAAACGGACGAACTGATATCAAAGATTGATTATCCAGTTTACCAGCAATTGAATAAATAACAGACGTTTCTAATATTTCATTTGCCGTCATTTCCGGTAAAATAGAAGGCAATCTTGATGCCAACATAGTTTTACCAGACCCCGGAGGCCCCACCATCAACATCGCATGTCCACCCGCAGCAGCGATTTCCAACGCCCTTTTTGCAGATTCTTGTCCATGCACTTCTGCTAAATCGCCAACCTTTATATTTGATTCAACATTTTTTATCGCATCTGGCAAAGGCAATATTTGTGTTCCATGAAAATGATTTATTAAATCCAAAACATGATTCGGTGCTAATATATTTGTATGCCCAGCCCAGCGTGCTTCTGGTCCCTGAACACCGGGACAAATAATTCCAAGTCCGTTATTATTCGCCCAAACACTGGCCGGCAAAACCCCACCAGTTCTGACAACCGCACCATCTAAACCTATTTCACCAATAATTACATATTGTGACAATTCGTCTTCTGGCAACACACCCATCGCACATAAAATCCCACACAATATAGGCATATCAAAATGCGAACCAGTCTTTTCTATATCAGCGGGCGACAAATTCACGGTTAATCTTTTTGACGGCAAAGACAAATTCAAAGCAGCCAAAGCATTACGAATTCTTTCTGCTGATTCTTTGACCGCCCTGTCTGCCAAACCAATAATATTAAATTCTGGTTTTGCAAATCCCGCAGACAGTTGCACTTGAACATCTATCTTGGTAACATCCATGCCATTAAAAATAATAGAATTTAAATTTATCATGACCATATATTAAAACTTGCACAGATTGTTTTCAAGGTTTAATATAACAATATTAACAAAAGGATACTTTGATGCCAATGAAGAATCATAATGCTGTTCGCGAATGGTTTAACACTATATTTTACGGCGGGTTAATTGCTATTTTGTTCCGCAGTTTATTGCTTGAACCATTTAATATACCATCTGGTTCTATGATACCATCTTTACACGTAGGCGACCACATTTTTGTTCAAAAATGGATATACGGTTATTCCAGATATTCTTTTCCATTTGGTTCTTGGAATATGTGGAATGGTCGTTTTTGGGCTAAGCATGAACCGAAAACCGGCGATATAATTGTTTTTCGTAAACCAAATGCCAATGTAGAGTATGTTAAAAGATTAATCGGACAACCTGGTGACAAAATCCAAATGAAAAACGGACGCTTGTACGTAAATGATAAAATGGTTGAACGTAAAGACCCGAGACCATACATAGTTGCCAATTTACCAAAATCTATGCGGGGTGTCGGATATTACAAAGACAACATGTCTATCAAGGGCAATAAAATATGGATAGATAACCAACCTGCCCCATTTAATTACACAATTGAATATAAATCAGACAGTTTATGTCAGCAGCACCCATACGAATGTGGTGTGTATTATGCAACCGAATACACAGAAGTATTACCAAATGGTGTTGAACATAGTATCATAGAGGTTTCTGACAACGCACCATTGGATGATACAACGGTTTTTACTGTACCTGAAAAACATTACTTCTTTATGGGTGACAATCGCGATAACAGTGCAGACAGCAGAACCAGCGAAGTATCATTTGTATCACATGACAATGTATTAGGCAAAGTTTGGTTTATATGGTATTCGCATAATTATTATGCACCTATGATTGCCATTTGGCACTGGGGCAATAAAATGCGTTGGGACAGATTTGGAAAATCAAAGAAGCAATAATGAAACTGAATTATAATTTCAAAACCAAAGAACTTTTAGAACTTGCTTTGACACAAAGCGGGATTGATTCCAAACACAATAATGAACGCTTGGAATTTATCGGCGACAGGGTTCTTGGATTATCCATAGCAGAACTGCTTTATAATATGTATCCAAACGAAAACGCAGGTGGACTTGCAAGACGTCACGCACTGCTTGTTTCTACACAAACACTGGCACATGTTGCCACAGATTTAGATATAGCAAAACACATAAAACATGGTCACATGACTGGTGGTAAAATCAATCACATCCTGGCAAATACAGTTGAAGCGATTTTGGGTGCTATATTTTTGGATTCTGGGTTTGAATCTGCACGTAAATTTATTATTGAAATATGGACACCTTTGGCGGCGGCTGAAATTACGGCACCCAAAGATGCAAAAACAGCATTACAAGAATTAGTTCAAAAAAACGATTCGGGTGCATTACCAGAATATACATACCAAGAACCAACGGGTGCATCACATAATCCAGAATTTACTGTCACAGTGACGGCTTTGGGAAAATCTGCAACTGGTATTGGGTCATCAAAAAAGACAGCCAGTTTAAATGCGGCCGAAAATCTGTTAAAACTTCTTGCAATTTAGCTTTTAGATAGCTACAATCACAACAACAAAAAACAAAGGAAAAAAATATGTTTTCAATCTTATTAGTTTTATTGGTTATTGTTGCAGTTTTAATGACTTGTTTGATTTTATTACAAAAATCTGAGGGTTCTGGTATGTCTGGTTCTTCTGCTGCATCTATGTTTGGTGGTGTTTTGACGGGTTCTGCAGCTGGTAATTTTCTGACCAAAACAACTGCTTGGTTGGCAACTATATTCTTTGTATTATGTGCTTTGTTATCTTTGGTTGTTGCAAAAACAAGTGTTTCACAACAACATCAATCTGAATTACGTCAAGAATTGACCGCACCAGAACAACAGGTTGAAGAACCATTACAATCTACACCAGCTGAACCGGTAAAGATTGATGAAAAATAAAATAAAATAAATATATGCCACAACAACGTGGCATATTTTTTACATCATAAAACATAAAAAATATTGTTAGTATTTGTATTTTATGATAAAATATCAGGACATATTGGAAAGTAAAATGTTTAAACATATGTTTATGTTTTCTTTGATTATGTGTCTGCCATATATATGTTTTGGGGATTTGCTTTCTGACGAAGAAACGGACCGTGTAGAACAATTGGTAAACACCGCTATCAAAGAACACGGTTTTGAAGATACTGACATTATTGATGGTTGCATAGATAATGGGCGATACCGTAATTTATATACAATTGATAGACGTTGTTATGTAACCCCGAAACAAAAGCAACAACACCCTTTTAATGCGGTGGTTTCTTTATATGACGAAGATGAAAATAATCCATATTGCACCGGTACAATCGTTAAAGATTTGAAAGACGGTAATTTATATATATATACAGCAGCACATTGTACCGAATATGACCACAGTGCTACAATAAATATAAGATTACAAAACGGTCAAACAATAAAACAATTAAATCCGGTAGCTGTTGAATTAGGAGGAAATTATACCGATGTGGCCATATATAAAATACCACAAGAACACACAAAAGATATGCCATTTGTAACTGTTGATGGAATGTATTCTGGTTATTATGACATGGTCGGCTACGGTTCATTATCAATTATGAATGACGAACAAATACATATTGCCAAAGAAACTTTTGCACAGGCCCTAGAAACATTACATAAAAATATATACGATGAAGAAATATGGTATCAAACTTTGACAACAATATTACCAACCGATGAGAAATTAAAAGCTTCTTTTGATTGTCACTTAGTTGATGTTGTTTCTCTTGATGATCTTAAAACAGATACCGAACCAGAAACAAAATGCCAGAATTGGGTTGGAGATTCAGGGGGTTCTGTTTTTAATCAACTCGGTAATCTGGTTGCCATACACACAAAAGGCTATAAATCTTATATTAGTTTAAAAAATGACACTTATGCAGATACATTTTTAACAGGACGAGAATCCGCATCAGATGTACAAGAATCGTTATTTCATCCTGAAATAAAAATACATGATATCGATGGAGCGTGTTGGATAAATTCAGATAAAGCTGCTTATGTAGACTCTATTGTGTGTAAGGATTTACCAAATGGTAGTTGGGAATTAACAATTGATAATATGATTTACAAAGGCAAAGCACAATGCAGTTCAATATCTAAAGCAACTATGCTAAATATTGATAAACTTAATACCTCAGAACACGGAATATATTGTTGGTGTAAAGACATGGATAATAATGATTGGGTATTTTCTGAAATTAACTATAACACCATAGAAGAATGTGAACATCAATGTACTTACAAATGTTAGCTTATTTTTAAATATAGCTTAAGAAATACCGAAAACCAATAACA